>Ga0307432_1000756_pt1 | contig 22332 bp, 38 predicted proteins | sample SalMarWE160150MG_FD_202158 | JGI IMG/M metagenome (GOLD analysis project Ga0307432, IMG submission 202158) | Salt marsh sediment microbial communities from the Plum Island Ecosystem LTER, Massachusetts, United States - WE1603-150 | ecosystem: Environmental > Aquatic > Marine > Intertidal zone >...
GCGGCACCGATAGCAGCCAGATTAACGATTGGACCAGGAATTATAATTTCGTCTCTAACTAACAAGCCCATATTTAACCTCCTTAATCTCCAATTCCGCGTCCGGATGCCCAGACGTGGGTGCAGGGCTGTGCTCCAGATTTAAGAGCCTTTACCAGGTCGGGATCGGACTTATCTAGGTCAACAGTGTGGAAGCGGTAGCCAATGGCTATTATACGGACGGCACCAAGGGCGAAGGCATGTCCGTTGATTGCCTCAACAGCAGGCCGGTTATCTTCCCATACTGCGATCTCAGTGGAAACCAAGTTTGGATCCCTGTTTGTAATGTTCATGTCAACGGGGACCTGCAGGTTGCGAAGCTGCCACTTGGCCATGCCGGACGGGTGGAAGAGCCGTATTTGGGCATCATCAATTGGATACCAGCGGAACAGCCCGAACTCGTTATCGGGCATCGCAAGGTTGGGAATCAATGTGCGGGGGCTAACTGTTGTCGCCGCCACCGCGCCTACATCCAAGCACTGAAATGGTGGTATTGCCTCTAGGAAATCGACCTTTCGATAATAGGCGTTCTGCACATAGTGTATGCAGACATTCTGGTTGTATAGCGCAATGGGGTCGAACATTCCCACCTGCGCCTTAAAAATGTAGAGATCTGGCATTTTTCCCTCCTTTTCTGTCTCTATCTTCGGAGTTTGAATTTCTATTTTATGAAGTAGTGGGGGAGGGTAGCTCCCCCACTACTTATTTAGCTTTAGGTTCCGATTGCGGTGGCGATGATAACTTTTGGTGTTATGCCAACACCACTTGCCGCTGAGCTTTTCCTGATTCGCCCTGCTACTCTTGGATTACCAGCTATCCTAATTGGGTAGGGTAGGTAGTAAGTGAGCATTATCAGATTCGAGGCAGCAACAGCTGCAATTTCATTAAAGTATGGGAACTCGGCTCGGTCAATGCCAGCAGCATCTGCGCCGAAGCCGATTGCCAGGTCTGCATAACACGCTACCTCAAGGTCATTAGCCAGAATAACTACGCCAACAAACCAGCAGGGGTCGGCAGGTAGCAATCCAGCCGCTTGTATTTCGATATGGAGGTTAGCTGCAGGATAATCCCATGCAGCGGCAGCACCATCTGATACAACGGCGACGGCAGCGCCAATCGGGTATGCGGTATATCGGATATTACCCGACTCTACCAAGCCTAAAAACAGTTGGTCTACTTCACTTTTTAATGCCATTTAGCTTTTTCTCCTTTCCCCCTTCCAGGGGTACTTGCCTAGACTAAGCTAGGTTTTGGGGGAGAAGCAAAGCCTCTCCCCTCATCGACCTTTAATTACGTCAGGCTACTATTAGCCCGGTACCTTCAAACAGGAAGTTGTGGACATGCACTCTTGCACCGGCAGCGACAACAGCTCGACCCAAAACCTGGATGGCAAATGCCTCCTGCGGGTCAATCACTACTGGTTCGGAGAAGAATGCGTCAGGCTCCCACCTGACTCCCATTTCTTCCATATCGAACTGTGCCTGGATGTTACCGGCTGCGCCACCCTTGCGGAAGATTAGACGGGAAACAGGCATCGGGACAACAGCCGACTCAACAGAGACGCCGTAGCAAACCATCAATCTGCCGGCAGGAAACGTGTAAGCCGCCAGAGCATTCAGGGCACTGACAACACCGCCGACCGCTAGTGCCACTGTTAACCATGAGTCCTGAGCAGCAGCGGCAACGAAATCGGTCAGTGGGGCCACCTCACGCTGGTCAATAGACTTCGGCCACGCGCCAGTCATGACATAATTGCGGATGAGCTCGACCCTAGCCGCCTTGTCGGCAAGCGGGATGGACTGTAGACCGGGGACATCGGCATTGACATCGCCAATACCTTTTGTTCCACACCTTTCCAGGCCGGCTGCCAGGGCAGTCGCACGATATTTTGATTTGTCAGTGAGTGTCATGTCGTTGGACATGACTAAATAATTTCTTGAAGCCATTAGCGTATACCTCCTTTTGACTTCCTAAACGCTTCTAGCAGTATAATTTACTAGACTGCGTACGGGGACACCTTCTCAAACTCGGGCTGATAGGACCGGCTGACAGGATGGGCGATACCACTACTGGCAACGGGTCGGAGAGCGAGTCTTGATGCGCCAGCTCTCTGCGACACAGGCGACTTAACACGCTCACGGATAGCCCGAGCAGTTAGAGGCAGCGAAGCAATCCCAACCTTCGTCAAGAAATCCTGCATGCTTCTCCCGCCAAGACCAAGACCTCCGGCGATATAACCAACACCTGTCATTACGTAGGAGGCTATCTCGTTGTAATCTGGAACCATCTCCAGGGTGAGCATATCAATGGCGGTCACCACAGCAGGAGCACCTACATCCTCAATAATCTTAATCATAAGCTCCTCACTTTTTGGGTAGAGGCCGCTCCCTCAAATGCAAAGGGACAGGGCCGCCCCAGCAATGCACCGAGGTCGCGGCCCTGTCCCTATTCAATTCTTAATGTGTCCTCTGTCGACTCAAGGCTTTCTATCGCTCTCGCCTCAGAGAACTGTACTTATTAAAATTCAAACACACGCCTGTTAATTTGTCAATAGGTCAGCTACCTTTTTGTGATTCTATGAAAGCCAAATTTAGATAGTCTGAAAGCCAGGTCGAATAACAAGCGGCCATTGGAATCATTTGGGTTTTTCCCTCTACGGCATAAACTTCGGCATCGTTGAAATAATGCACCGTCTCATAACGCTTTGCCAGGCTGGCAGGCACTAAAGGTGGCGCAGTAGGAGTGGTAGACTCCATGATGTATTCCTCTCCCCCTAGCCTTACGACAGGCCACGCATGGCCACCGGGTTTGCCGTTATAGAGATTACCTAGAGCACAGTATACTTGGTCCGGGGGCAATTCGTTTCTAAGCAGCGAGGTCAGAAGAAAACTCGAAACTGCGCAGTTCCCCACTCTTGTGCGAATAGTAGTTTCGGGCAAAGTCCAGAGGTCATTTTGTATTGAGGTTTTGCCATTTATCGAGAGTTTACCTCGAACAAACTCAACATATTTAACCCGGGAAGCAACCCATTTCCAGCAAGCGGTTATTTTATCAATACTGTTATCAATGCCCTTGGTGATCTCCTTGTATAAACTCTGCACCTCCAGAGCATCAGGAGTGATAAATTCGGTAAGCCGGCGCACCTCCCCAAAGAAAGTGGCGTCTATAGGCTGGTCGTCGATTGCGATTATACTGCTTACTCTTTCAGATACCATTTATTGCACCTCCCTTACTTTTTTGGCAAGGTAGAGTCCTGCGCCGAGAGTGAAAAATACACTAACTATTGTCGCTCCAGCCAAAAGTGGCACAGGCACGTCCTGAACTCCGGCTAGCTCCCTTGACAGAATTATTCCAGCAAGGCCTCCAGCTAGAGCGCTGCCGATGGTAAATGCCTGCAGAGCCACCGTTGGCGGCACCCTGCTGGGGGCCTCAATTACAAGTGCCATAATGCTATTCTATCTACCGAGACGTTCTGTGGCTTTCTTGGCCAGCCATTCTGATCCACCCTTGGTGGTTGCCCAAAATGAAGGGCCTAGCAGAACACCGGCGCCAAAGCAAATAAGTCCGACAAATACTGAGGTCGGGATAGTGACACCATTTTCAGCTATGGCTTCGTTGATTGAGCCGCAGTAGAGACATTTTACTTGCTGCCCCACATATGAAGGTTCAGGGATGGGGTAGGCGCATACTGCACAGGGAACACTTTTTGTTATGATCTCCGTGGAGATGTTCGATGCCGTTTTGGTAACCACGTTAGATTCACGGAACTCTCCTGTTTCCTTAGCCCTCATCCTTGCGCCACACTGCGGGCAAGTAAGAGTGTTACATTTGACATAGGCATCGACTTCGACCTCGTAATTACAATTTGGACAGTAGCAGGCATGCACACCATGTTCATGAGCCATTTTAACCTCCTTAAAACAAATAGAGGCCTTGCGGCCCCTATCCAAATTTAAGCACGGGGAGAAAAGATTGTCAATATCAGGTCCTGAAATGAAGGGTAAGTAAATCTTTTGCCATTATAACCTCCTGTCCTTTATCATATCATCGGTTGTCTTTTGCATAATTACTCCTTATTCATCCAGTTTAGTTTGCTTTACCAGCCACAAGGTAACATGAGCTAACTTTCTCATAAATTCTTTAGCTTCGGCTAAATTACTTATCCCATCTATGTGATTGTCTAACTGCCCATGCGTTAAGCCGTATAATTGAGAGAGTTTATAGGATTCCTTTTGTGGGTTGGCAAGAGATAGGTCAAGATTACTTTCTACTGCTTCCCTGAGTGTCCTGCCCCCATCACGCTTCATATTAAGTAGGCTGTCTAGTTTATCCACTATATCAGGCGTTTCGCCTTCTAGCTCAATCTCTATGCCCAACTCAGTGTTTGGTTCTTCCCCCAGAAAGCCCTGCTTGATAGATTTTACTGTGCAGCCTAGTTTATCCCCCAAATCTGTTGCTGTCTGTTTTTCAAGCCATTGATATTTCATATTAAAGCTCCTGCCAGATTTTGCCGTGCAGGAACACGGACATCACATTTGCTTTTCCCCCAGCAGGCCTGTCCATTGAGTGAACTAAACGAGAAGCCTCCACACTTATACCCGATGGTATATGGTCAGTATTTGTAATACTATCCACAAGTGAGCCGTTTATGTAAAAGTTCACAGCAGGCGTAGTAGGGTCAAGCTCTATAATAACCTGAACTTGCTCATATTGTGGATCAGCGACCTCTACTATATTGCCAAGTGCTACAGTCCCTCGTGCTGTTCCATAGGATTCGCCTGTCATTACTAAATTAACAACTTGAAAGCCAAGTCCCATTTGTGCCAGTTGCCCAAGGGCATAGAGTTCCTTTATCTGAACACGCCGAGTCAGATTAGCCTCAGTATAATAGATGCCGTAATTGAGGATAATATAGAGGTGTTTATCCCAGTTTATCCTCCCATAGTGTCCTCCGATATTAAAACCAAATGCTGATGTCCAAGCCAATGCCGAACCCACATTGACATCCAGAATCTCGACCACGTGTCGCATTGGTTCTTGGCGGACTTGTCCTGCTCCTGTCAATACTTCACTCCAGCCCGCTGCGGTGGGTATCATAATAAAGTTACTATTGCGAATAGCCGCAATCACATTGGTAGCGTCTGTTACATCTGCATCTTCTTCTATGCCATCTAATTTCGTAATCTGTGCTGCCGTAGCATGTCCTTGAACTGCATCTGTAGCAGCTTTGGCATTATGGTCAAACGCCCACTCGCTTGTAGGAGCTTTGGTTGCTTCATCTTCGGTAGGGGGATTTTCTAAGTTTGCTATTGCCAGATAATCAGTAGCAGTTTCAGCAGCCATAGTGCCGACATCGCCTGTATTTAAGAGGGTTTCAGCACCAGCACCGTGAACTCCTGTGGTCAATCCAGCATGGGTAGCCAAGGCAGCAAGAGCGGCGGCAAGAGCCGCAGCGGCAGAGCCAATAGCATCATAGACAGTATCAAAGTACGTTTTAAGAAACGCCTTAACCTGAGTCCATGTGGAAGTAACCAGGGCATCAGCGGCTGTGCTGTCTCTGTATAATGCTTTGTCTGCATTGATGGGTGGATTCTTGGTTCCGACTGCTCCCAATGCTGTATCAGTACCCTGGGTATGCTTCTTGGCTACGGCATCGGCCACCTCCGCATCGGTATTAGTGGCATCGACTGGCAGTCCGTTGGCATCGCCCTGTAGTATTTGCGCCGGTGTCGCACCAGAGACGTGGTCCAGTGGATCGATAATGTCGTGCTGTCTCGCATGAGCAAGTGCCACTGCTGCAGCAACCTCCGCATCGGTGTTGGTAGCATCTATGGGCAGACCATTAGCATCTGCTTGAAGCACTTGCCCCGGGGTAGCACCAGAGGTGTGGTCCAGGGGGTCAATAATATCGTGCTGTCTAGCATGAGAAGCTCCGACTGCTGCAGCCACCTCCGCATCTGTATTGGTTGCCTCGACCGGCAGTCCATTGGGATCGGCTTTTAATATTCTTTCCGGAGTGGCCGCTGAGGTATGGTCTAAAGGTGATATTATCGAGTGCAGTCTGTTATGAAACGCATGAATAATTTCAGCCTTACCCATTTTATCAATCCAACACTAAATTACCGCCACCGCTCTAGCGGTAGCAACTGTACCAGGGGCACTCCAGACATAAAATCGTTCCAATTCGTGAGTTTCAAAGTCAAGAGATAGAGCCTCATTGACCAGAAGCGGAGTAGGATCCCCGTCTAAAGCATTTATGGCAACAAATATCTGTCCCGGGCCATCATTGACCAAGTAAAGAGATTGCGCAGGAGAAGGGCAGCGTATTTCTTGGGTAGTTGCAGTTATATTGAGTGGATAATTTTGAGTCTTTCCTTTTGAAATTCTATCCTCTTGAAAACGCCTGAGTTTAGCAGTATTTGCGGCAATTGAGGCAGTCATGAGGAAGGTCATAAAGGGGTCATAATCATCAATGGCGCTGGTATCAACTTGCTTGCCATCCCTGATAATTTTTACGTCTGGAAAGGTGGGTAGCTGGATTTCCTCTGACACAATATCCTCATGTAACAGCGTAATCCCGGGTAATTTCTATTAGTGTGGGTAGCCCATCATCGTTATACTCGATGCGGCGGGTTTCTTTGTTCTGATAGCGCCGCGGTTCCGCTTGCACCGGAATAACCTGGATATTTCCCTGGCTGTGATGCTGAGGGGAGGCATAATTAGAAGCTACTGCTGGTCGACGAGCAAGTAATACTATTCCGCCCAGCAATAATGCTACCAGTAAAATTCCAAGAGCACCTTCCTTATTCACATTGCCCCCCGGAAAATGATGGTCTCCTGGTTAAATTTAAGCACGCAGGGTAGATATTGTCAATGGCTCTGTAGCTCTACGCCGTTAACTCCTGCTTTGAGATCGTCAATTTGCCTGGCTAGCCACTCTGCAGCTTCTGGCCAGTTCAGGAATAAGGATGCTACCCCGGGAAAATCCTTCTTAATGCTGTTGATGAGAAACTCGGGGGTGATGAAATCTAGGTTTCCCACTTTTTGAGACAGATCACCTATTTGCTTGCGCTGATCTGTCCTAAGCTCATCCCAAAGAGACCGGTTATCCTGGACATTCTTTGTAATCTTGGCCACGTCCACATGCCATTGATGGAATAGTTCGTTTATGAATCCGCCAGCTATTCCTGGAGCCACTTGCTTCATTAGCCCCGTGCCGGCAGCGCCGGCATATCGCTTTAGTGCGCCTAAGTCAAAACCCATTGAATGCCTTTATGGGCTATCCCTTACCACCCACGAAGGGCAGGCCTTTTAGAAAACCTGGTGGTGGAGCTTGAGGTGCCGGCCCTAGCATAGCAAGTTGGACTAAGTCGCCATTCAGAGCATATATGGCGGCTACGAAGTTGCCAGCAGGAGTTACGAATGTCCCCTGGCGACCATTCGGAGTTGCTGCCTCATTAACCTTGAGCCAATTATTCTTTTGCATCCATTTCTGGAAGACATCTTTCGTTACCTTTTCCATTATTAGGTCTCCTCTTCCTCTGCCACTGGAGCTTTAGCAGCAGGGACTCTTTCGATGTTAAATGTAGTATTACACCCTACACATTGCGCCAAGTCTGAGTTGGGGCCAATACCTACTTTAGCATTACAAAGTGGGCAATCAACAACACCAGATTCACCTTCGGCAGCCCGCATTTTATAGTGTTGGGGGACACCTGGCCGGCTCTGGACTCCACCCCCTGCAGGAGCTCTTTCACCTTGTGGGCTCTCTGCCCATCCTTTAGCAAGGGCTGCACCAATTACTTGTGGAGCTTGAAAGAGTAAATCATTCCTCTTAGCCTGAATTGACAGCTCTGCTTGTCGAGCCGCCCGTTCATCCTGTAACCTTTGCAGGTCCAGCTCCCACTTTCTATCATTCTCCTTCATTTGTAGCTGGAACTCTCGGTCCCTCATTGCATTCTCATAGCTCATCTCTGCCAACTTTATATCCACCATGGGATCTCTCCCTGTACTCGTCTTTTCTAGCCCCAGATCTTTAGCTAAGCCTAGCACTGTTGTGTATTGCTCCTTGAATTGTTCATGTAAGGGACGGGCATCTTTGGCTGTTGCCGTCTTTTCAATGATTTGCTTAAGCCCGTCCATCTGATGAGTGAAGTCTTGGCGAAGGCCTTCAAGCCTCTCCTGATGCAGTTTGTTCTCTGCCTCGGCTGCCTTCTCAGTCGCTGCCTGAATTTGCTTATCTTTACCTTCCGCTACTTTATCCGCCCTCTCCTGAGCCAGACGATTCTGCTCTTGGACATTTATGTCGCCTAGATTAACCGAGCCCTTGACCTGGAATGCAGGCTCTGGAGTTTTCCCCAGCATCTTCATGGCTTCTTCCTCTGCCAGGTAGTCACGCCTGGCTCTGGCTTCATCAGCCTTTCTCGTCCAATAAGCAACGTTGCCCGCTCCCTTCTCTGCCACTGCCCTGGGGTCTACTTTTGTAACTGTTTTTGGGTTGTTAACATCTTCAACCGCCATTGTTATCTCCCTCCTTCTTCAATAGTGATTCATCTACAATATACCCGCATAAAGTAACGCCCTTTTCCAAAAAGAAATGGTAAAGGCAGGTATCAATGAAATTATCCAGAGGCATATCTGGGCGCCAACCGAAATACTTTGTTGCTGCATCTTGTGCCGCTCTCAGGATGGGGGTGTAATCCATGGTGAACACTTTAGGGACCAGGCGAATTTGCTGTGCCTCCACCGCCAGGGTGGTCGTGAAAATTTTCCCTTTCTTTTCCTCCTCGCTGATCACCGCTCCGCCTCCACCTCCACTGCCAGGAGTGGTCTTATATTTGGTTTCCTTTTTCTCCTGTCTACTTCGCTCTGCCCATGGACGCGCAACTATTTCGCCGGTCTTCATGTTCACGCGCCCGATGCTTTTATGCGTTCCTCTTCCATCTTTCCGAGCGGAGAGCATGACGTGGTTGGTAAATTCTTTCTTGTCTGGTGTGGAAAAACCGCAGATGCAGCCGTATCCTATTTCTTGCTCCGCAGTCTTGACGCTCTGTTCCTCCATCTTTCCCGCTCTTTCTTTATTAAACAACGGGAGTGGAATTTTGTCAACTATTGACTTATTTAGGGAAGTAGATTTACAATAAAACGAGGTGGGTGGAGAATGAATAGACCGACGTTAGCTTTAATTGTTCAAGAAGGCAGCCGGCTGATAACCGCACTACTGCAAAATAAAGACGTGCTTTTCCGGTCCACGCACATAGAAGAAACTCCCTCACCAGAAGCAATCGAAGAACCCCGGGAAATACTCTCTGAAAAAGCTACCAGTATAGCCACCAAAGGTATCGCGTGTATACCCTGTAGCCTTTCGCATGTGACAGCTTGTACTGGGGAACTCAATGAGGCTGTGAGGTTTGCCAGGGAAGATATAACAAACCCAGAAGTGACCAGAAGAGTCAATCATTGTCTTAGCGAGATTGTGGCTTGTGAAAGAATTGATTTGGCACCGGAGAGTACTGCCTCATTACCGCCACAGGAGAAGGAAATAGCTGATAGTGTTGCTAAGGAGTTACGAGATATTCGCCATGGACTTGAGTGGTACAAAACCAAAGATGATTTGGAAAATCTAGCTGCTAAAACAGCGGAATTACAGCATGACACATCTCAAAAATGGCTTAATTTGAGATTATCCAGTATGTCACCCGAGCTAAGACAGACCATAGAAAATAAGCTACAACAAAGATTAACCCTGGATCAGGCAAAGAAAGTTGCTGCGAAGGAAGCAGCTCAGGAGGTAGAGAAGGCATGGAACTCTCAAGAGAAGAAGTAATTGCAATTGCTCAAGAAACCGCCCAAAGAGTACTCGAGGGGATTCACCGTTATGCTGTAGATTATAAGGAACCCCAAACCATTAAGGAGGGCCTCCGTGATAGTATGATAGAGGAAAGTACCGCAGCTGATTGGTACCGGCGAAGGGGCATGGATGCCAGGCTGAAGGACGATAAAGAAACTGCAGATTTATACGAACATGTGGCCAGGGAAGAGGATGATCACCACCGGGAGTTCAAAGAACGAGTGGATGCCCTGATAGCAGAGGAAGTAAATGTACCGGCATGAAGAGGATCAATACCCAAATCAGCAGAGGATTAGCCAGGAGCAGCCACAACCAAAGCCGTGGGTGCAAGTTATTGCTGCTCTCGCCTTTATGGGATTTATCATAGCGATACCAGCGATCGCAGATAGACTTCGTAAATGAGTGCTTTTAAGGAAAGGATATGGGAGCTGATAAGACAGCCGTTGCTTTAATCCTAGGTTTTGGATTTATCCTTTTACTTCCAGCTCTTGTGAAAAAGAAGGAAAGTGGGAGTCATGAAGTTACTCCTGTTACCCCAGCTGTTACAGAAAGGAAGGCAAGATATGGATTTCTTCAACTCAGCGAGGCAGAATACGGAGAGGCGCTTAAATCAGGTAGGTATCCTGAGCCGACACGCTATGAGAAACTTACTGCGTATTATGCAGAGCCTCATGAGCCGGGCTGGAAGGGACTTAGCCTTGCTGAGATGTTTCCGACAAAGTATAAAGACCTACTCAGTCGCGGAGTGCCGGATAACTTGTCCCCCGGTGAAGTTAAACAAGTCATCGAAGAAAGGCGAATACCCTACGAGCGAAGAGTAGAACATGAAAACCATTAAGAAAAAGGGAGGTGTATAATGGCTAAAGAGAGCGAGTTAACTAAAAGGATAACAGGGGCAGTGAAGGCAGGAGATAAACTGGTCCAGGATGTCAAAAGAGATGTAGGACAGCTATTAGTGGCTGCCAGTGGGGTGAAGGAGGTCGTCGACGATATAAAAAACAAATTGAAAGGAACAGGCGATAGCTAAGAGGTAAAATTATGGAAAACCGTGGAGTTGACCCAGATGCCATCGTAAAAGCTAGGATACCCGAATGTTTGGGGGAAGGGGATTGCGAGATACTAAAGGTTCACGATGATGGTGACCTTACTGTTAGTTGCAGGGGCAATAAATATATGGTCACTACTGAGGGGGATGTCTTCAAAGAGTTCAGAACACGCCCTAAAAATTGGACTGAAATTACACAAAACCTTGTCAGCGCGGCACCGGCAGAACGGGCAGACGACATGGGCAAGTTTTTGGAGAGTGTAGCTGACGCAATAATAAAGGGGATGGATGGATAGGGAAGTATACAACGACTGTATGCGCCCCTACATTTCGGGGAGTGGTAAGCCCAAAGAAGAACGGAAGCGCGACTTTTGCGTAGGGGCAAAAATCTGCTCGGGAAAAGCACAGACCCAGGAGGAGGCGCTCCAGCTCTGCGCTAATACTGTTCCCAAATGGGCACGCCAGGCTTTGCCTAAAGGTGATGATAACCTGTCTTGCGAGACCCGGTTATCCCGGGTGCATGAAACTATTGATGCCATCGTCCTAGGATTAAAGGCAGGCGATATCGAGGAAATGGTGCCGGCATGTGCACAAGTCCTCAGCGATGTTACAAAGTGCCGGCCAGGTGAAGTCGCAGAGTTGGCCGAGGTTGCAGTGAAGGAAGTGAAGGACCTGTCAAAACGATACTACCTCAAAGGCGAAGCAAGGGATGCGCAAAATAAACTGACGGCATTAAAGGAGCTGCTATGAAGGGAATTTTAATCACCTCTGACAACTGCATACCCTGTGATAAGATGAAAGAGGAATTTGCAGACATGCTTGCATCCGGAGAAATAGAAGAGAAAAACCTCGAGAAAGATGGGGATGAAGTCGCGGTCCTGATGGAAAAATACAAAGCTAATTTGCCCAGTCTTTTAATCGTGGCTGAGAGTGGGGACTTGATTTTAAGTATTTAACCTTTTATAATTAAGCAAATACTAAGAAAGGAGGGTCCGATGCTTAAAGTAAAACTTCTGGCAAGTGGTAAGGCACTTACTCCCTATATTTCCCGTGTCGTTACCGGCGGAAGAGTACAGAAAGCTTTTGCTGAGCAAATCGGCAAACCCGCTGGTGCCTGTGTGCGATCCGGCGTTCACGCTGGAATGTCACAGGGTGACATCAGGGCAGTGGTTGCCAGTTGCGGCAAAGCACACGCCGGCACCAAACTCAGGATATAATGGGAATCGAGTAAACCACCTTAACATCCAAAAGAGGGGAGCTTTCACGGCTCCCCCCTTTTGGATTGCTAGGGAAACTAGGGTTAGGGTGGTATCACCTCTACCTCCTTTAACTTATAGCCTACTTCAAAAGAAAGCACGATAATGGCATCAATTATAACCTGGGCCCCGTAAGCTCCTGTTAGTAACTCCTCGAACAGATAATTCCTCACTTCCCTGAAAAATTCATTAAGTGTGTTTCTCTGCGCTGCATTAAACTGGTCATAGAGAATTTTCCCGGCGGCCAGCTCGTGTAGTGTATTTAGAAACTTGGGATCGATTGCACTTTTTTGCTCTTCTTGGATTAGGCTATCCAGTTTCTGCCGTACTGTTTTGTTCATCGTTTTCTCCTTTCATAGGCCTTAGTGTTTTCCTGAATGCCTGGTAATCAGCCCAGAATAACCTGCATAAACAGTGGCCTTTGTTGGCAACTTCTGCCTCGGCTTGTGGGCATGGGCAATCAGGCCTGCTGCTATCACAAGGGCAATGTCCGAAAGTAACGATATTTTCAACAAATATCTCCATGCCCTTACTGGGATTTATGACCCAGCCATGCTCGATAGCGAGGTCTATGATCTCGAACCGCTTTTGCTGTCTTTTGTCCATGGTGGCACCTCCTCTGTTATTTCTTGAGAAATAATCTTCTCTTCCAACTGACCTATTGTACCATTCTAAGGAGGTCTTGACAAGCTAGTGCAGATATGACATTCTATTCCTAAGACATACCCGATAACCTCTTCTTTGAAGGACGGGAAATGTTTGCAGAATACATTAAATTACTGATACAAAGACCGCAAATTATTCCTGGGTCAACTACCGCCAACTGGAACGGAGGCCTTGCTCCCAGCGGTGCAGCAGGAGCTACCCTGGTTACAATCGGGGGAGCTGGACAGTGGTACCGTCTGAACCAGTTTACTATCGTCACGGTTGGCTTTAATATCGCTGCCACTGTCTATTTTCGGTGTTATATGGACGTGGCAGGAGTCAATAGGCTGGTTATAGAGGATGACTATGCAATGCCAGAGGAATTAGTATTTCTCAGTTGGTGGTTTGACGCAGAATTTTATGGACCATTCCGTGTTGAGGTTTTCAGCGACCAGGCGGCTGATGATGGCCTTAATGTGGTTTACGAATACCGCATTAAGGATTGGTAACCACCTTTCCCTAGTATCTTCAGCTAACTTATCCCTGACCTTTATGACCTGGCTTTACTTTGGCATATTTTACTTGACCTTTCCCACTTTCAGGGGGGCTTGACAGGCTGGGTTTAGATATGATATTCTAAACAGAATAGATAAAGAGGAGGGAGAGAGATGGCCACAGTAAGTGTAAGCTCGGAAAACGAGCTCATTGAGGAGCTCAGAAGGGATTATGCCGATGCGCCAATAAAAGTATCTGGCAAAAGACCCATAATTCGCATCTCAGGACTCATGAGACCTATTCCTAATGCTGTTGCAATACGGCGTTACTATTTCGTGGCCACCATGAAAGACCCGAGAGGCGATATTCTCAGGCTGGAGAGATATTGTGGTGATGTCTGGGATATCGAAGAACAGGACAAGCTAACATACGATAAACTCGATAAACTGCGAAAGAATATTGAAGAGGCATGCGAGAAACTCTTTATAGAGGTAAGAGGAGGGGTTATCGAAGAAGAATAAGTAGACATTCCTTAGAGAACGGATATGAGAATTGGTAGACTAGAAATTCAATTTATTTGGCATAGAAAGCTAAAACCCTATAAGAGTAAGATTTGTGATATTTGTGGGCAACGTGTCAATCTTAAAGGGGAGCACATCCTTATGAAGCACCCTGAATATCCTATAACGACCTCTCGTGTCCAGCCGCTAAATTCGATATGGGTCCACGAATATACTCTATATCACTGTGGCCTTTGTGACTATCACAGTGCTACGCCGGCATACGTTGTTAAGCATATCAAGGAAAATCATCCAGAGGTGTTAAAAGAGCGAAAGCTCAAGGTGAGAAAAAATATGAGTTATACCGACCCTCAGTGGTAACTGATATTCTGTGGAGAATGGATAAGTGAAGGAACTAAAATTTAGAGCGAGAATTCCAGAACGCAACGTCGAGATTTACTTTGACCTGACTACCCTTGTTCATCCTAGTAGGAAAGATTTATTTTCAAATAGAGAGATACTTGCCCCTTGGTTATTAGCCGGCAATGTTCCAGAGCTATATACAGGTAAAAAAGATATAAACGACAACGAAATCTATGAGGGCGACAATGTTCGTTGGCATACATGGGACGGGTATCAAGCTGAGTCGGTAGTCAAATTTGATAATGGGAGGTTTTATCCTGTCGCTGATGGCTGCCTAGAATACCAAAGGTTCGATGAAGAACGAGGGTTTGAAATCATTTGAGACATTCTAGCCAGAATAGCTGATAGGAGAGTAGGAATATGGGCAAGAAATTTCACTTAGGAGATGTGCTGAGTATCACTTCAAGTAGGTTAATGTCTCCACGGTTGATTTTGGGTGTCTACGACATTCTCAATTATATGACCGGGGAAACCCTTTTTACTCACCAGTTACCTAGGGCAAGTAGAGTTTGTCGTCCATATCTTCTAAAACAGTTCCCACAGCTTAAAGATGCAACGTGTGAGGGTATTAACCCTAGTAATTGGCGTGAGCGTCTTGATGCACTGGTAAAGGAATTTGGCGAAACTTTAATGGTCGAGCCCTTGCCAGACGACGCATATATATCAATTGATCCCATTACTGAAGCTGAGGCAATGATGGGTCCAGAAAAAGTAATCATCGCTAAAGTGGATGGGGAAAAGGTAACATTCCATAAAGAAGTGCATAAGCCGAGTGAGAATTAAATCTGCTATTCTACAGAGAATAGATAAATGGAAGGAGGTATAAATGCATAAATGTCCTGTGTGTAATAAAGAACTAGGAAGACTGGGTCGACATTTCCAACGTGAGCATCCTGAGTATAAATGGACTAGAGAGATAAGAGAGGGTGTTATATTCAAACACTTTTACTGCGGTATATGTGGAAGGAGTGTTGCTAGCTTTGGTGACCTCGTAATCCATTATTCGGAATTCCACAACGAGGAGATTAAACCAACTGAGCCGCACTTGACCACTATTAGTGAGCCCAACCTTACTGTCAGTGATTTAGACCGCTTACTTGAGCAGGTCAACATAAACACAAATCTCTTAAAGGAAGAACAGAACAAGAATCGTGAGTTGATAGAAAAGTGCACTGCTTATGCCAGCCGCATTGTCGAGCTCCAGAACCAATTAGCTCAGGAAAACAAAAATCGTTACTGACATTCTTTGGAGAATGGATAAGCAAAGATGGAAACTATTTTGCCATGAAAGGAGGCTGACATGAGCTGCGAGTACAGCGATATCATCATAACGCCAGATCATCTTGACTTTGAAATGCAAGAGGGATCGAGTTTCAATCCACCGATCCAGGACCTGTTCCTTAAAAAGGATGGAGGTAGCCTGTCGGCATCCTGGGATGCCGAGGTAATAGCTCCAGGGCCACAGACTTGGCTTATATTGAAGCCAATGTCCGGTAGAGTTCCAAAGAGAGTGCGTGTGTACTGTAAAGCAATAGGGCTGCCGGCAGGGAAATGGGAAGGGGAAGTAAAGATAAGGCCGAGTGCCCAGGGCGTTAAGGTTACTCCATCTGTCATTCCTGTCACATTGACAGTTAAAGGCGAGGAACCACCTGAGCCACCAGAGCCGCCAGAGCCGCCAGGGCCACCAGGGCCACCTGAACCTCCTGAACCTCCTGAGCCGCCTCCTGAACCACCTGAGCCGGAGCCGCCAGAGCCACCTGAAGATGCTAAATGGGCCTGGCTGCGAAAATTTATTGAGTGGCTACTCGACCTTTTTGGAAGGAGGCAAAAGCAATGAGCAAATTCAAAGTAGAACCATGTGATGTTTTTCTGCACGAAATCGAGGGAGATAGTCTATTCTCGAAATTAGAACGGTGGGCAGTAGGCAAATACAACCACGTCTCGATGTTCATTGGGGAGGCATTCGATGGAGTTCCTTTCCTCGTCGAGAGCGACGGGAGGGGTGCGGTAATACAAAGTCTGCAGCACAAAACGGGGCAGCTCGTCCTGGTAATGCGCCCTGAGATCGATGCGGCCGAAAAGAAGATACTAATTAGTGAGGCCATCAAGCTTGCCAGCGATGATAACGCATACTACGACTACTTCGCGATAGTCCGGTCCTGCATTCCCCGTGTGCTAAAGGAGAAATTCCCGTTTCTACCGATTCCTCCGAAATATGTCAGGGACCAGATGGTGATATGCTCCGAAGCCATAGCAGAGATATTTTGGAGATCAGGAATTGACATTCTACCTAAAGACATTGTGCCTATGCCCGATGACTTTGAGAAAGGTTTAACTCTCACCCCAGTAGCCTGGGGGAGGGTAATGGAAAATATTTTGCCATAGCTAAGGACTGAAGAATGATTGACGAAGCTACTAAAAATAAGCTCCTGGCGAAATACGCCAATAACCTGGCCAACTCGAGTAATCGAAATCACTATCTGAGGTTTGCCCGGGACTTCCTGGACAAAGCTGAAGGGCTGGATAAGGTTTCCATAGATAGATATGTAGCAACACTTGAGAAAACTTACAGCCCGGGCACGGTAAACTTCGCCTTCCGCGTGATCAGGAGATTGTTTGCCGTCAATAAGCTAGATTGGGATTACAGGCAAGGAGAGGCGCCAACTATTGGGCAGAGGGATGAATACCGCCCCCAGCTCTCTCCTAATATTATCGAGATGATGATAACGGCAGCCAAGAATAACAAGCTCTTTCCTGAAGAACAGTGCTTTGTTGCCCTCTCTACTATCTTCGGATTACGCCGCGAGGAGCTGGCCAACCTGCGACCGGAGGATATTAACCTTAAAAGCGGCGCCATTTATATCGCCACAGTCAAGTCCGGGAGGGAGCGATATCACCTTATCCCCAAGGAGATCCGTCCATACCTGGCAGCCCACGACTTCAAGAAGCGCTACGCCGTGGCCACCCTATCTCAGATGTTCAAGAGGGTTTTGAAGAAATCAGGAGCTGGCGAGCTGAAGTCACGCCGACTCGGGTGGCATACAATCCGCCGGGCTCTTCTCGATGGCCTGGCCAATAATGGGGTGAATATCCTGGCTGCCAGGACCTTTCTTCGCTGGAAGGGCGCCTCGAGGGACATAGCAATGCCGGCTCGATATTATGGAAATGTGACGGTGGACCTGGGGCAAACCTCGCCGGTGCTGGATGAAGCAAAGGGTGATGAGGATATCTTTGAAAAACACCCATTTTTAGAATTTTGGAGGTGAATATGCCTGAAAATATGCGTGTAGGCTGCCCTCTTTGTGGCTGGTGGCGGACAGTTCCCTATGGGACTGATAGTGAGGGGAATGTTCGGGAGGTAAGGTTTGATAAGGTGGACCTCGATAATCCCATGCTGCGGCTGGAAAGATTGACCGGAGCCGGCAGGGGCAGCCGGAATGCTAAGATCGAGCTCGTAGAGGGGAAAAGACTCGAGGAGATGCCGGCAGAGTTCAAAGAGCAAATAAGAAATCAGTGCCACAAAATATTGGCGAGATTAGGGGAGTGACCAGAGCGAGCCAGTGGTCAAGAGTAAACCAATGTCAGAGAGCGAGCCATGGGGTTTGAGTAAACCAGTGAAGAATAGCGAGCCAACGAAAATGAGAAAACCACCACTATTGAGCGAGCCATGTGGAAGTAGTAAACCAGAAACCGAAAGCGAGCCAGGGAGAAAAAGTAAACCATCTTTTCGGAGCGAGCCATAGAAGGTAAGTAAACCAATGATAGCAAGCGAGCATACAAATATGAACAATAGCGATATAAAGGAGGTGACTACTATGGATAAAGTAGGTCAAACAATGAACACTTTAAGCCGCCTGGTCGATGCCCAGGTGGCCATCGAGAAGGAGCGTGTCAGGTGTGATATCCGACTATCGCATCTGGAGCTCCAGGGCAAGACATGTGAAGATACCGCGGCAGTTAGAGATCAGCTGCTAGGAACGGAGCACTGGATTGAGGAACGCATCGCAGCGCTCATCAAAGAGCATCCTGCCTATTCCTGGTTTAGCAGGATAAAGGGAGTGGGATCAGAAAATATTGCTAAGTGCATTGCTCCTGTACGGATCAAGCTAGAACAAGGGTACCGAAAGAATAAGAGCACGAAAAAACTGGAGCTCGTTGATCTTCCATTTGCGGATACCATTTCAGGCGTTTGGTCATTCAGTGGCATGGGCCTCGATGGAGATGGTAAGGCAATGAAGCCGAAGAAAGGTGAGCCCCTGCCTTATAACAGTGATCTCCGCTCCATGTGGTGGCGCCTCGGAAGCTCTATATTGAAGGCGGGTTTACGCCAGAAATGCTCAAAATGTGGAGAGCTAGTAGGGCAGGCAGCTACTAAGCCTGGATCCCCCAGTGAGCATAAATGTACCGGCGCCGAGTTCACCACGGTGGCGATCACCGAGTTCTCCAACTATTATTTAAGGGAAAAGGAGAAGGCCATACAGCAATTCCTAAATAAAGGATGGAAAATAGTGCCGGCATCCGGGCTGCCCCGGGACAGCCAAAAGAAGAAATATGAACCCGAGGGAATCATCAGCGAGGGTCATATTCACAACCGGGCCCTGCGAAAGATGATCAAGCTTTTCCAGGCGTGCCTATTTCTTGTTTGGAGAGAGGCCGAGGGGCTTCCCCCAACCAAGCCATATGCCATCGATAAGCTTGGCCACGATTCAATGATAGAGCCCTGGAAGATGGTCGACAGGGAGGAGCCGGCTTAACCAAGTAAACCATGAATATTGAGCGAGCCGATATTATGGAGAAAACCAGCATTAGAAAGCGAGCCAATGGAAATGAGTAAACCAGCGGGCAAGAGCGAGCCAAGACCACCAAGTAAACCAGTGCCCTCGAGCGAGCCAATGACTGTGAGGAAACCAAGTAATCAGAGCGAGCCAGTGAACTGGAGTAAACCAAGTCACGCAAGCGAGCCAGGTATTCTAAGTAAACCACTACTATTGAGCGAGCCAGTGCCACAGAGTAAACCATGCAGCAGGAGCGAGCCAAAGTTAGGAAGAAAACCAGCAATAGCTAAGTGAAACTACGATGCACATGATGGGGGCTGAATCTCAGAAAACCAGTGAAACTAATGGATGTAAACACCTGAAATGGGATATAGATGCTCAAAATATAGGCACTTGCCGAGAATGCGGTGAGGTCAGACAATTCCCCTGGAGTAAAAACGGGGAAGTCGTAGTATTAAAGAAGGGCAATCCCAATGGAAACTCACAAGGAAAGGAGGGACACATGCATGCAGACATGCTTGAGAGACACAACTACTATGAAAGCCACAAAGAGGAAATAATAGCCGATCTCCTCAGCACCGGTAGGGTAGCCACCCGGGAGAAGTGGGGTATACCAACCGGCTCCACACTCCACACACTAGAAAAAAGATGGCTGACTCCGGAGCAAAGGAATCAATTGACTAAATTAGGTCTCAAACTTCGGGCGACTCCCCAAGAAACTAAGCCGCAAATCCCCAGAGATGTGCAGCGACCTCTCCACCGTCTGCTGCCAACCTCTGTTGCATTGCCAGCGTTCCCCGAGTTCTCCAACGACTGGACTCCTGAAGTGCAGCTCGAGTGGCTCTGGATATACGAGAGGCTGGCCAGGCTGGCCATGGAAGGCATGAAATAATGGTATCGTTACCCTTTTAGGATATGAAAGCGGAAGCTAAAGCATACAGGAAACGTTGTTGGCTTTGTGCCAGTGCCACAAAAGTTGAGGAGCATCACATCGATTGGCACCATGACCATAATGACCCCAGCAATAGGGTATGGTTGTGCCAAAGGTGCCATAGCATACTTCATAAGGCAGGTTACGTTAGTGGAGATGAGCTCGATACTATTAAACAAAAGGTAATGGAACGAAGAGAAAAGGAACATGAAGAGCAATAATGGGTTGTACTCTAAAACAGAACGATACCGGAATAATTGACTAATCTCCTCGAGTAAACCGCTCAGCAGGGAGCGGAGAAAGAGCGGAGAAAGAGCCTAATCCACCTATCATTGCGGGCAATGATAGGTAATACTCGGATAGACAGAAGGCACACAGGGCGTTCTATCCTGAAAGTCGCTGTCTCAATCTTTGCATAATTGACTGGCAATAGCTGGCACAATCAAACCAAATATGGCTGAAAATTTTCTCGACATAGAGGTTTAGCTTTAGCGAAGCATTATAGCATATATGCTAAACATTCCAGTAAGAATGGCTTGACAAGTGACCGGATAAAGCCTAAAATAAAGATATACTAAAATTCCAATTCTGTACCTTAACAACTAAATATTGACAGCTGCAATTCGGATAATTGGCCAAAGCTAAAATCTTAAAATCGGAGGTTCAAATGTTAATAATTACAGAAGCCAATTATCAGAAAGTCGCTAGAGCTGCGATAGGTGCGCCAAACTTTGAAGATGATAACCAGTATATTGAGCTTGTGAAGTCAACGGCTAAAGAGCTTGACAAGCTAGGCACTAATGCAAAGCTGGCAGTTGAAGCTGGATATATCTTCAGCCGTAAAGTGCCCGCAAGTGAGCGTCAAGACCTATTCCAGGAATTAGTTCTCTCAATTCTGGAGTCTGGAACTGAAACTCCCGCCTTTGCCTATACGATAGCCAGACGGGATTGGATGGACTGGTGGCGCAGCTTCAAAGTACGAAGCCACTTTTATCAAGGCTACTTGTCAGACGTGATACTCAATAGCGATGGCGAAGAGACCGAACTCGCTGAACTGCTAGTCGGTGAGGTTGAGTTTGAGCGAAAGCAAATTGACAAGCTGGACAGTCAAGCACTATGGCAACGCATCCCAAAGGATATACAAAAGCTAGTCATGAAGCGCTTGCTAGGTAAGCCACTCGGAGCGCCTCGAAAGCGAAAAGCTGGTAGGCCAAAGAATAACGGCAGCTTGAATGCCACAGAACGCCAAAGGTTAAACCGATACGTTAAAACCGAGGGCTATAAACTGCTAGTCAACTAAAATTACTCGAAGCTAAATCATAGCTAAAAGTCACAATAATTACCAGTTATCCGAATTGCTTAGGTGTGAGAGGTAGTGAGAGGGGCGACTTATTAGTCGCCCCTCTTTGCTATTGTCACAGATATTATGGCTCATGCGAATAGCTATAGTATAAGGCCAATGCTCTATGGGTGGCCTAGTAATCCTAATCCATGCCCACTACTCGGGCAATCTGGGGCTGACCTCAGCATGAGGTGGGGGACGTGGACACTTGACACGACAGCCTAACATAGAGAACACCGGGGGATCTATGCTCTGAACGCCAGGCATAGGGGACTCCAAACATAGCCCTCGGGACAAGGCCTAGTCCTAGCCCTAGCCGTAGTGATAGGCAATCTACCAGCGACAGCATCAAGGTAGGCAAGCTACGGGGACTGACTGGCCTAAATCAGTCTAGCGTGCGACGTGCGAACCAGTCGTCGTCTTACCCGACGTAAAGGGGTCGTGGTGCAATTGCCATAGTGCGCCTGCGTCAAGGTGGACTGCTGGCACGGTAGCTGTAGCTCATGGTACGGCTGTGGGGTTGACTCCCCCCAGTTCCAAGAGTACACGGTGCAGCCGGCATAAGCTGGTCATGCGTTCTACCTACGTCCCTATGTAGGGGCAACGTGGGGTAAGCGGGGCGTATGGTTTAGTCGTTGGCAGGGACAGTAGCAAGTCCCGAAGGCCGTTACCGACCATGGGAGAATTCCGCCTGCAAAAGTCCCAGGTGGGGTTGCCGTGATGTGGTGGATGGGCGGACTGTTACATGGAGAATGGCGCCGGGTTCAGTTCCCCCGACTTAGGCGGCTGGGGGAGCTTTGTTTTTAATTTCACGTTCTGGCCATCAGCAAACTGGTGGCCAGCGGTGAGGCTAAAAACCTCAAAAATTAAATAGGGGGTGAAGCATGGCGACACAGGTAAAAGTTCGCAAATGCCATATTTGCAACGTTCGTCCTGCCTCTACCGAGCAAGGCTATTGCCATAATTGCCAAAGCCAGCTCGAGGCGGATAGGCGTCGCAAGCGTCCACAGAAGCCTTTTCGATATGTAACGT
>Ga0307432_1000757_pt1 | contig 22329 bp, 21 predicted proteins | sample SalMarWE160150MG_FD_202158 | JGI IMG/M metagenome (GOLD analysis project Ga0307432, IMG submission 202158) | Salt marsh sediment microbial communities from the Plum Island Ecosystem LTER, Massachusetts, United States - WE1603-150 | ecosystem: Environmental > Aquatic > Marine > Intertidal zone >...
AGATTTCAATTTGGTCGATGGGGAAAGGGTCATTCCTGGGATTTGAGGTTAAATAATGGAATTCCCCTGACTTTGAAAATCAAAACCGGAGCAAGTAGCAACCATTTGGATCTATCTTCCTTAAAGGTAACTTATCTTGATTTAGACACAGGAGCAAGTAACAATGAAATAAAGTTTGGTGATTCTACTTCTATTAGAGCTAAGATCGATACTGGTGTCTCCCGAATAAAACTCTTTATTCCTCAATCAATGGGGACAAGAATCAAAGCTGACACAGCATTGACTAGCCATAATCTCATGGAGGTAGGTTTTAGAAAAGAGGACGATGTATATACCAGTAGCAATTACCTAACAGCGGAAACTCGACTGGATCTTGACCTGAAGGCCGGTGTTTCTAGCTTCAGTGTAGAGCTGTACCAGTGAGTGGCGAGAGCCTTACCGCCAAAGACTTAAAACTTACTTAAAAAGGAAAACCCTCATCAGACCCTATGAAAGTTTTCTTAAAGCTTGAGGTTGACAATTAGACAGAGGTATCCCTTATGACTGATCAAACGCAAGCAACTCTGGCTCAAAAAACGATTAGCTCTGATAAACTTGTAATAGGTAGAGAAGATCGAGAGATATTGCGGCGCCTAGCTGGCCGAATTGCTGAATTAGCAGCGCGTCCTATCGAAGATGAGAAACGAGACCTTTGGTGCCGGCACAATGCGTTGGAGGCCACCCGCCCGCTCATTTTTTGCGACCCAGAGAACGGTTGGAATGAGATTATCACCGATGCCCAAATAGAGTGCCGTGGACAGCTGGCCCGGGAATGGGAAATGATTCTCCGTAAGGAAATATTTTGGGGTGAATCTATGGGGGATGACCGGGTAACTGAGCCCTATTTCGAGATCCCTTATGTGTATGTCGAGAGCGATTGGGGAATGCAGGAAACAAAAATTGGTGGTGAGAACGGTGGCTCTTATACTTGGAATTCACCCTTAAAATCCTACAGTGACCTTAGTAAACTACATTTTCCTCGTATTTCCGTAGATTATGAAGCGACCCACAACCTTCTCTCGCTGGCCAAAAAGGTCTTGGGCAACTTGTTAACCGTGCGACTCAAAGGAAGATGGTGGTGGAGTCTGGGAATGACCTGGACCTTAGTTAACCTGCGTGGTCTTCAGCAGATCATGTTTGATATTTACGACTACCCGGACGAGCTCCATCAATTGGTGGGTATTCTGCGTGATGGGACCCTGGCCAAACTTGATTTTCTCGAAGAAAACGGCCTGTTGAGTTTGAATAACGATGGAACATATGTGGGTTCGGGTGGGTTTGGTTACACCCGGGAACTGCCCCAGAAAGATTTTGACGGAAAAACAGTACATACACGCGACATGTGGGGATTCTGCGAGAGTCAAGAAACCTCTACGTCTTCCCCGGAGATGTTTGCAGAGTTTATTTTTCCTTATCAGTCGCCCATCCTTGAACGGTTTGGGCTGAACTGTTACGGTTGTTGCGAGCCACTGGATAAACGCTGGCACGTAGTGAAAAACGCGCCCCGACTTCGGCGTGTTTCTGTCTCTCCCTGGGCCAACTTAGCTGACATGGCTGATAAGCTGGGCGAGCGGTATATTTATTCGATGAAGCCACATCCAGGTGAGTTGGCTGTACCGTCCTTGAATGAAGAACGTATCCGAACCGGGCTGCGCAGAGCTCTGCAAATCACTCGTAATTGCCGGGTTGAGATAATCATGAAAGACAATCATACCATTGCCAACAATCCACAGAATGTGATCCGTTGGTGCCAAATTGCACGTGAAGAAGCCGAAGCAATCTAAGTACATTTTCGTGGGGGTCGTACGGCGCAACGACGGAAAAAGTCCAAAAGATTATAAATAAACAGGATGAAAAGTTTCGTATATAACTAAGTTGTCCGAAATTGCTGATAATTGAATGGAAAGAATAAAAATGACCTTTCGCCAATAGTGTATAACATCATACGACATTCGTAAAAAGGGCAGGGCTCATATTATCTGATGCAATTCGGGAATTAACAAGCGATGCGGTTCAACAAAAGCTCAAATGAAAGGAGGGGTATGGACTCTGAGCAGAATTAAACAAGCGATAATGAAAACGTTAAGGAGTTTCAAACAAACCTTACCCATTTTGCTGGGAGTATTATTACTTATTGGTTTAATGACTACTAGTATTCCCAAGCATTTCTACAGCAAAATTTTTACGGGTAGTAAAATCATCGATCCTTTATATGGAGCAATATTTGGCAGTGTAGCTGCTGGGAACCCCATAACCAGTTACATTATTGGCGGAGAATTGCGAGAGCAAGGGATAAGCATGGTAGCTATGACGGCGTTTATAGTCAGTTGGGTTACCGTTGGCCTAGTTCAACTACCTGCCGAGAGCTTGATGCTAGGGAGGAAATTCGCTTTCACTAGAAATATAGTTAGTTTTATCACCGCTATCATAATCGCTATTTTAACTGTCTTTACCCTGGAGCTACTATGATAAAAAGATTATTAAAGAGTCTCAGTGCAGGATGGATTTTTCTTTTGGGCGTCTTGATAATCTACTTAGCTCTCGGAATCTTAAGTTTTCCTATCATTGAAAATGCGCTTCTCACTTTTCTGAAACTGATAGAAAGACTTCTACCCATCTTGGCTGTGGTCTTTGGCCTCATGTTTTTCTCAAACCTATTTCTCCAGACAAAAAGAGTCAGCAGTTATCTTGGTAAAGAGTCCGGATTGAAAGGCTGGCTAATTGCCATCTTTGGCGGTATATTGTCAACTGGACCCATCTATATGTGGTATCCCCTCCTGGGAGACTTAAAAGAAAAGGGCATGAGAACTTCTCTTATTGCTGCTTTTCTCTACAATCGAGCAGTGAAAATACCGCTTTTGCCGGTAATAATTTACTACTTTGGTAGTTTATTTACTTTTGTGCTTACGGGCTATATGATTATATTTTCCATAGTTAATGGATTTATGGTTGAAAGGATTGGGGGGGAGAAAAAATGAAAATAGCTGTGGCTGCAGTTAGAAAAAATGAGACTTCGGGAATTGCTCCTCAGGCAGGTAGAGCACCCTATTATTTGATTTTTAACGAAAACGGTGAACTTTTGGAGGCGATTTCTAATCCTTTTCGTGTTGGAGGTGGAGGTGCTGGTTTTGGAGTAGCCAAAATGCTTGCTGATAAAGGTATTGATGTTGTCATAGCCGAAAGATTTGGGATGAACATGATTAGTGCATTAGAAGACCGTAAACTAAAGCATTATGAAAAAAAAGGAGCTGTCAAAGAAGCTGTGAGACAAGTAACCAAGAAATAAAATCCAGCGACTTCCGTGCTGGAATAGTTCCTTGACCCAGAAAAGCAGTGGAAAAAGGAGAGTTAATAGAGGTAAGCTTAAAGACTTCAAGAAAAAATGGAACATCAAATGAGATACACTGAAGGAAAAGTCGGGAGAATATTCGTCGTGAGATTGGAAGATGGGGATAAGCTGCCCGAGGCAATCGAATCCTTTGCCCAGGAAAATAAGGTATCTCGTGGAATGTGTATCCTTGTGGGAGGAATTAAAAATGGGGGAAAAATTGTTGTTGGGCCTGAGGATAGTGAATCAATGCCCGTAGTTCCTATGATTTTTGGCCTCAAGGGCGTCCATGAGATTTGTGCAGTGGGTACTATCTTCCCTGACCGCCATGGGAAGCCCAGACTTCACATGCACGCTGCACTGGGACGAGAGGGGAAAACAAGGTCCGGATGCATACGCCCCGGTATCGAAGTATGGAAACTGGGAGAAGTTATAGTTCTTGAGATTACCGCAAGCACTGCCCATCGCAAAGAAGATACAGAAGCAGGATTCAGTATGCTAGAACCATAACTGGATAACTCCTTCGATAACTGCCGCATTAAACAGTATCTTAGTATTCCTCATGATTTTGAGGCGGTGGCTTTCATATCCATCGGGTTTCCCAAAGGAGAGGCATTTATCGAATCTAGTGAGCCCTATGATTTCACGGGGATTCCTCGCTCGGCTAGGTATTTTTTCATCTGCCTAATCGTATATTTTCCAAAGTGTACAATTGAGGCGACAAGGACGGCGTCTGCGTGTCCTTGGGTAATAGCCTCGTAGAGGTGCTCAAGTGTTCCAGCGCCACCTGATGCGATTACGGGTAGGCTCACTGCATCGGCTATCGCCCTTGTCATCGGGATGTCGTATCCAGCCTGTGTGCCATCTGTATCCATGCTTGTCGGCAAGATTGCGCCAGCGCCTAAATCTTCAACTTCTATTGCCCATTTGACAGCGTCAATTCCTGTAGGTTTGGTGCCCCCACTTACCATCACTTCAAAACCGGAAGGGATTTGGGATGAGCTGCGGGTGTCGATGGCGATGACGATTTTTTCGCTGCCGAACTTTCCTGCCGCTTCTTTGACAAAATCTGGATTTCGAACTGCAGCTGTGTTGATGGATACTCTGGATACCCCGACTTCCATTAAGTCTTGAATGTCTTGTATACTTCGGATGCCTCCCCCGACTGTCAACGGCACGGAGATTCTTTCGACCGTTCTCTTCACAGCATCAATCAGCGTTTTTCTCTTTTCAATCGTTGCCGTGATGTCCAGAAATACCAATTCGTCTGCGCCCACTTGGCTGTAAGCTGCACCATTTTCCGCTGGATCACCTACATCCTTCAAATCAACAAAATTTACGCCTTTGACCAAGCGCCCGTCTCTTACGTCTAAACACGGGATGATTCTTCTGTAGTCCATTTATCCCTCCTCCTAGATTTTCTCTAGATTGCTCTTCCTTTACCTCTGTGGCTGCTCCGATTAAGGAACCCTCACGATTCCATTATACTTCGTAAAGAGACGGGGGTCAAGATTGGTTTACCTTTTCGGTAGAACTCGTGATTTAGTTCGCATCCTTGACGAAGAAATAGAATGGTGTACGATAGAGAGAATGGCACACTTTATATCCTAGTTTAAACAACATCACGTATCCTGTGTTAAGAAAGGATTGATTATTATAAACCCCATTATTTATAGAAAGCAAATAGAGTCATTAATTCTTAGATTTATTGTGGGTGTCGTTGTAAAAATTGTTATTGAACAAAGTATATACGAGGTAGTTGGAAAACAAGTACTTTTAAATCTGGTAATCCGCAGATTGTTCTACAGGTTTCTCTTTCAAAAAATCCTCTGTTATATTGTTGTGATAAAAGCCCCCAGTTGGTTCATTCAGTTAATTCTGTTCCTTATCTTCAGAAGTAGCAGGATCACCATTGTGGGTGAGGGGAATCTGAAGAGGATTGAAAAGGAGAAACAGAGGGTTATCTTCGCCTTCTGGCACGGTAGTTATACATTACTGCTTGTTTCTCTCCGTACGAAGAAGGCGGTGGCGTTAGTTCATTTATCCTTTCGGGGAAACTATATAGCTCAATTAGCCTCCGCATTTAACTATCATATAATAAGAACCTCCAGAAATGGAAGGTCGATCCTGGAACTTATCAAAAAGATCAAAGAGGGCTATTTAGGATTTATTGCTGCTGATGGTCCTCAGGGGCCATCTTACAAAACTAAGCCAGGAATGATTTATATTGCTCAGAGGGCAAAAGCTATGATTGTTCCCTTAACGATAAAAGCTCACAGAGGGCTTGTGCTTGGTAAACGCTGGGACAAGCATTTTATTCCCCTACCTTTTAATAAAATTACCGTGTTTATCGGCAGACCCATAGAGGTAAAACCCGGGGATTCTCTTAAAACAAAAGCAATGGAAGTAAATAGGTCCCTTCTTGTATTAACTTAAGAATACTTAAATTACCTTTATAAGTCCTATTCGAGCATTTGACAGTGGCAAGCTTTGGTAAACTTTAGTGCCAGGGATAAAGCACAGGTTTTAATCCACCGGCCTCTGTGGTAAAAAACTCTTGAGGGTCTGTAGCTAAAGAGTAGTTTCGAGAAGAAGTGAAGCCTTTTAAGGAGAGCTTCCCTTCCTTTAACCAGGAAATGATAGTTTCCATTGTTTTAGTGGAACAGCCACTGGTTCCTATAGTTTTGGCAGCATGATAATGGTGCTGATCCATATCCACCTTGTCCGCCTTCTCATGAGCTCCGCCAAAGCAGGCACCAACTGCATACCCCTCAGGGTTGTATATTTTTAGCATTAGCCTTTGCGCATCTGCATCCGAACAGGCTACTATTATGTCATCAAAGAGGTGTCCCTTGGTAAGATCCTCAAGATTTTCTACCAGATCATCCTCTATTTTCTCTTTTTCCGAAATTGATTTCTCGTTATAAGGAGGATGAATAACAGGAACCGTAGCCTCTCCCAATACTTTTTTAACCAAATGAGCCTTTTCTTGGGATCGTACCAGGATAAATACTTTTTTTGCTCCCTCGATCCTACAGAAGCGGGCATAAATCATGCTTACGCTTCCAGATCCAATAACGAGGCTAAAACCACCCTTTTTAATGCCTCCTCTAAAAAAGTGACGTCCTTCTCCATCCAATCTTACCGGGTGAGGAGTAGAAAAAATTGATTCCAAGGCGCAGGCGGCTGGCTCAACTAAGGCCGCCTCCTCATTGGATATATTATCCGGAATCCTCAATACTGAACCAGAAAGAGTTAACTCTTGAGGTATCCTCATATACTGAGAATAGCCACCATTTATATAAAAACTTAAAATGGTGATGGGCCTTTGAAGAAGCATTAAACCATGGTAGTATCGGGCAATTCTAGATTGAAAAGTGACTCTTTCACCAGTTTGAAAGTTTAAATATTCCTGGGATAACCTTTCTCCTTCTTTATACCCAATACCATCTTTCAACTTACTAACATCTTTTCCCACCTCAACTATTTCTCCCGCAAGCTCATGTCCTAACACTATAGGAGCATGAGAGTCCACTTTGGGATGACCTTTATAAAATATAGTTCTATCAGTACCACATCTGGCAGAGGCCAATATTTTTACCATTATATCCGTGGGGGAGCAACCTATCCTCATCTCCTCTAATCTAACATCCCCCGGGCTGTGATAAACAAAAGCTTTAGAGGTGTAGCTACTCATTTACTCTACCCCTTACAACCGGCTTTCTTCCCTATAAGCTGTCAAGTCCCTGGTATTGATTTTTGGAAATCAATCTTCTCCAAGTCACCTTTCTAATAATAGGCAAACAGTTCAATTTTGTCCAATTGGATAATTTCTGAACGACGAATGGACGGTCAGTGTTCATGATATCAACCTGCTATTTAGTTTAGTCCTTCTTTTTTTGTCTGGACTTTCTCAATACTAAAAATCGCTTTCTTTCCATCAGACTGCTCTATAACTGTTTTTGACACTTTCTGTTTTTCGGATAAAATAATTACAAAATTCTACTTTAAGGAGGAGGTATGTCCCCATTTACAAGGAGAGGCTATGATGAAAAAAATTATTGTATGTTTGGTTACCATGGTGGTATTGCCTCTAGGGGTAGCTCAAACGAGTTGCCCTGCGGAAAAAAGTAAAGCTAGCTTTTCACTTGATGGCTTGGAGGAGGTTTACCTTTCCCAAGATGCCAAGAAATTACTTAAACAAAATGGTTTTGTCATTACTCCTGGGTATGAGAATGAAATATTTGACCTTTATGCTAACTGCAAGGAAAACAACCAACCTATATTTGTTACCACGGATGCCGTCTTACACACATCTCATATATTCTTTGATTACCTTTTGAGAATCCTGGAGATAGAAAAACTTTACCCTTTAACCAATGAGCTTACCGATAGAATGCTTACTTCGTCTATTGAGCAATATAATGAAGCCAGGAATAGCGAGGTGAAAGAAGCAGCTAGATTAAATATTGGATTTTTTGCCGTGGCCAAAAAACAATTTAATCCGGCCTACAAGGTCGGCTATGGACTAAATGATCTAGTAAATAAAGAAATTAAAAACATTGAAAGCCATAAAGGGTTGAGATTCAGAGAACTTTTAACCTATGTAAAAAATCCCAGTCTGGGTCAAAATCCCTACGCCTATGAAGATTATAGCCAGTATGTACCTCGAGGTCATTATACCAGGAATGAGAAATTTAAGAAGTATTTTAAAACCATGATGTGGTATGGTCGCATTGATTTTAAGTTAAAGCCAGGTACAAAAGAGCCTGCCATTACACATGGCAAGAAGATGACCCTTCAAGCTATTTTGATGACAGATGCCTTTTTAAAAGATAAGGAGGCTTTTAAACTCTGGAAAAAAATTTATGAGCCAACTGTATACTTTGTGGGCAAGACAGACGATTTATATGCTGATGATTACCTGAAACTGGTTAAAGAAATATTTCCTTCCCCAGGCACGGTTGATAAGTACGCCGATCAGAGTAAATTATCCCAATTCATTGAAGAGGCAACTAAATTAAGACCCCCAAAAATTCTCTCAGGTGCAGCGTTTGTGGAAGAGGGAGAATTTGCTGTTTCAACTAAAGGTTTCAGGTTTATGGGACAGAGATTTATCCCTGATTCTTATATGTTTCAAGAACTTGTTTATGGAATAAAAGACAGAAAAGAGATCCTAAAATATGAAGGGGAAGAAAAGCCCTTTACCATGGAAGTTATTCCCAATGTTGGCCCTGCTAGGGCGTTTCCCCGTGGCTTAGATATATTAGCTGTCCTCGGATCCAAAAGAGCTCTGGAAATCTTAGAGAAAGAGGGTGACACAGAATACACAAATTACTATGACCAACTAAATAAACTAAAGGCCGAGTTTTCCTCCCAAACTACAGGAGAATGGAAGCAGAATCTCTATTGGAGATGGTTATATTCTTTGCTGCCGCTCTTAGAGGAGAGGAAAGAAGAGAATCTACCCAAGTTTATGCAAAGCGTAGCCTGGATAGACAAAGAACTTCAGGCAACGCTCGGTTCCTGGGCAGAATTAAGGCATGATACCATTTTATATACTAAGCAAAGTTACACCATGATGGTAACCGCAATGCCTCAAGAGCCAAAATTTACTTATGGCTATGTTGAGCCCTATCCTGAAGTTTATGTACGAATAGAAGAGATGATGAGAGACTTAAGGAATAATCTGGCTGTTCTGGGTATCATAGTTGAAGGATTACCGGAAAAAATAGAGGAATTTGAAGACCTTCTGGCAAAACTAAAGATTATTTCGGAAAAAGAACTTAGCCATAAGGAACTAAGTAAGGCAGAGTATAGTTTTATTAGGAATATTGGGGGCAGGCTCGCTTCATTAAAAAGATTTCCGGACAAGATAATGAAAAAGATAACATCGGGCACCGATGAAAAGATCGATCTTATAGCTGATGTTCACACTGACCCCAATACCAAACAGGTCCTTGAGGAGGGCGTTGGCTCACCCTTTAATATCTATGTTATAATAGACGATGGCAAAGGATACAGGCTATGCCGCGGTGGTGTCTTTTCATACTATGAGTTTAAACACTCTATGAAAGACCGCTTAACCGATGAGAAGTGGCAGAAAATGGGGAAAAATAAGACCAGACCACCTCAGCCTGATTGGGTACGCACTTTTACGGCAAAATAATCAGTCAGCACGGTGAATCATACCCCATATCTCATCCGCCCTAAACAAAGTCCAGGGCTGAGTTGGCCTATCCTTGAGGTAACCCTCCAGATGACTGTACTGGGTATGTTCAGCCAAGAATGCTTCCGCATCAAAGGGCATACCGCTGGAGCTACCCCACCTGGCCCAGAAACTGAGATCCTTAGCCATGTTGCTGTCCATCACCTTGCCATCCACGGCCCCCGCCGGCTGGTAGGGTAGTCTCGCACCCCAGTACTCGAAGCGGTCCAGCTCGTAGTGGCCCTCCACGGTACGGGAACAGGGATTATTCTCCTTTTGCAGATAGACGTCATAGTGGTCAGCCAGGACTTCTTGCGCTACTTCGACGTCTATCTCTCCGTAGTGCTCCTCCATCAGCTGGGTCAGACGCACCCGACGTGCTCCCGTAGGCATCCTGATGTCAGCATAACCGGTATTGGAACACTCCAGGTTGCGGATCCTCGGATCCACAGGGGCGTTGAAGCCGACAAAGTAACCATCGGTTTTGCGCTCGACGTTTTGGTAGTTTAGCCCCAGCTCCAAGCGCATGATCTCGCCCGTATTGGCATCGGCCAGCAGCCAACTGTTGGCATAGCCGCCGTTGTTCTTCTTTTCCATCATCTTCACAAACTCATCCAGGTCATCAGCATACTGCATTGCCTTGCGCACCCGGAAGAACTCCGGTACCTCATTGGGATCGTAGTCCCCGAAGCCGCCGATGGTGGTCTCGGTACCCATGATACCGGCATCGGTCACAAAAAAGTCGGCCATGCTGTGGATGTAACCCGGCACGCTCTGCATGAAGATACGGTGACCCTCGGCCGGCTGGATGTCCAAAATTAGGTTGAAGAACTGGCCCTGCTCAAATGCGTCCCAACTGTTATGGGCCATGACGATCCTCCCCTCCTTGGTAGCAGATCCCGTGGCAATAAAAGCGCTGCAACGGTCCTTGTCAGTTTGATCGCCTTTGGCGAATTTCCCTGCCTTCTCGTTGGGCCACCAGTAGCCGGTCAATTCAAAGTAGCCGTTCCAGGTCAAAACCTCCTGCCAGGTGATGTCCATCCCGGCGCTCTGGGCCCCTTCGGCAATGCCCTTCATTTCCTCTAAGAACTCCTCGTCTATTCTGGGCACAAACAACTTCTCACCCGCGTCTAGGAAGAAGTCCCACTTCTTACCAGTATTCCAGTAGGTAAGATATTTGAGACTCTCTAGAATCTCGTCAAGCTCTGAAGCCACCAGGTATCCGTGCTGGAAACCCCTCTCGTAAGGCTTGCCCTCGATGTGGACATAGATCCAGCCATTCTTATCAAAGCGGTAACCCTTCTCATACTCAGTGGCCTTGATAGTCCCTTTCTCTGTGGTAGCTTCAATCTCTGCCGAAGATACCCCTATAGCCAAACCCAGGGCAAAAACACCGATTATTACAACTTTCAAGAAACCTTTCCTCTCCATTTTCAGACCTCCTTTTCGTATTATTATCAAGCTTATATAATACTTGTAAGTATTGTTTAACGATACCAGTTTAGCTTTCCTAAAAGACTGCCTATGAATTTATCACACCAAGAGATTTCGTCAAATACTCGCCTTTAATCCAGATATTTCGAGAGTAAGATCGTCGGCTCCAGAAGCACAGAATCCCAAAAAGCATTTTCAATATCGGGTGGACAACTTCAGATAATAGTGGCGAGAGGCTACAAACTGACGTCCAACCAATTTATATCGGATAGGTACGCATAATCCCAGCAAGTGGATTGCAAGTATTGGAAAAGTCCAGCTCTTGGTAAATTGACACTATCCCTTTTCTAGGGTAGTATAATTCCCATAAGAGGCATAAGATATATGAACGTGTTTTAGGTCTGGCAGAGATAATGAATTTTCCGGGGGTAATTTCCGAGGACAGAGAAGTTCTAGACAAAACAAGGATAGCTTAAGGAGGGCAAAGCAGATGCAGATAACCCAAAAACAGGAAGGAGAAGTTCACATTTTTTCCTTAAATGGGCGTTTCGATGCTCATTCTGCGGGAAATGTAGAGAACGAGTTGAACCTGGCTATATCTAAGGGAGAGCATAATTTACTCGTTGATCTAGATGGGGTCGAATATATAAGCAGTGCCGGGTTAAGGGTCCTTTTGGCAGCAAGTAAAAAACTAAAAAAGGGAAAGGGTGAGATAAAACTCTGCTGTCTTAAGCCTTATGTAAAGGAAGTTTTTGATATTGCTGGATTTACTCAGATATTCAAAATTTACAATACTGTTGAGGAGGCAACACAGAGCTTCTGAACCCTTGGATAGTCTAGCGAGGGGACAACATGGAAAAATCAGCTTCTTCCATTACCCTGGAGGCTTCTCTGGGAAACCTGAAGGCAGTAAATAGTTTCATCCGTAAATGGGCTAAAAGGGCCAGTTTATCTCCTCGCAACGAAAATAACCTCCTTCTGGCTGTGGAGGAGGTTTATGTTAATATAGTCAAATATGCCTACCCAGAGTCCTTGGGCAAGGTAACTATTTATTGCCGCATGGACGAGAATAGCCTAATCTCAAAAATAAAGGATGCGGGGATTCCTTTTAACCCTTTGAAAGTTCCAGAACCTCGCCTTGTTTCCCGCCTGGAAGAAAGAAAAGAGGGAGGCCTGGGACTCTTTCTTATGCAAAAACTTGTGGATAATGTGGGGTATGAGAGAAAAGGAAACTATAATGTATTGACTCTGGTTAAGAGTAGAAAAAAGAAGATAAAGCGTCGGGAAAGCAAAGACAACTGAGGAATATAGAATGCAGAATTCCGTTGTAGAAGTAGAACTTTTACTTTTACTGGTGGAAAAAATATGTGTAGTAATTGTTGTTGCCTATCTTATCACCCGAACAAAACATTTCCACAATGTAATTGATAAACAGCTCACCTTCGGGGATCGTCTAATATTAATTTTAGCTTTCGGTGGATTTTCCATATATGGCACCTACAGTGGAATAAAGATATTCGGGGCTATTGCTAATATCAGAGATCTTGGTCCAATGATTGCCGGTCTGGTAGGAGGACCTTTTATTGGACTGGGAGCTGGTTTAATTGGGGGAATACATCGCTATTTTCTGGGCGGCGGGTTCACTGCTATCCCTTGTGCTCTGGCTACCATAATTTCTGGTCTTTTAGGTGGCCTCATTTATGAGCTTAGAAAGAAAGATTTTGTGGGGGTCCTTTGGGCAGCTCTTTTTGCTATTTTTATGGAATCCTTTCATATGCTCCTTGTTCTCTTGATAGCTAGACCCTTTGCTGATGCTCTTCAACTGGTTAAAGAGATTGGCTTACCTATGATTGGTGCTAACTCAATAGGAGTGGCTATCTTTGCCCTAATTATAGTGAATCTAATAAAGGAAAAAAGAACAAGCTCTGAGAGAGACCGATACTATGCTGAGCTCGAGCGTAAAATTTATGAAATGGAGAAATTATATCGGTTGGGAGTCGAGGTAAGTTCCACTCTTGATATTAATGTTGTGCTGGATCTATGCATAAATACAACTGTAGAGGTACTTGAGGCTAAAATGGGGTTTATCTTTCTGGTGGATGACAAGAGCCATCAGTTATTTCTTGGTTCAATGGCAAAATTTGAAGATGAAAGAGTTCACTCACAAAGCTCACCATCAGGAGGTTCTGTGAAAATCGTCAAGCGAGGGGAACTGCGGTTGGAACAGGGAAAAGGCCTTGCCAGCTGGGTAGTTGAAAATAAAAAACCACTTCTTGTTAATGATGTTGATACCAAAGAACTGTTGTCAAACCCTATTTATGAGGATTGTGGGTTTAAGATCAAGTCCATTCTTTGCGTGCCGCTACTGGTAAAGGATAGGGTTATCGGGGTTATCCAGATCTGCAACAAAAGAAAAGATGGTCTTTTTAGTAGTGAGGATCAACATCTGCTTGTCTCTTTTGCTGTGCATGCAGCTATAGCTATTGAAAATGCCAAACTCTACCAGGAAGTAGCCGAAAAGGAAAGGATGAAAAAGGAATTAGAGATCGCTCATAGGCTCCAGACAAGTCTTCTACCTGATAACCCTCCCCAGGTTAAAGGCTATCAAATCGCAGCAATAAGTGTTCCAGCCAAGGAAGTTGGTGGTGATTTTTATGATTTTATTGATGTTGCCGATAACAAAATTGGTTTGGTTATAGGTGATGTAGCGGGGAAGGGACTACCGGCAGCTTTATTTATGGCACTTTCTCGAAGTTTTCTGCGGGCTCAGGCTATCGGGAACCTGGAAGCAAAGACAGTTATGGAAAGAACCAATCGATTAATTGCTAACGATGCACGAGAGGGGATGTTTGTAACTGCCTTCTATGCTATTTTAGATATACCTGGTAAGGTCTTAAAACTTTCCAATGCTGGCCACAATCCACCCTTCCTTTTTCATTCAAGCATGGGTGAATGTGAAGATCTGAAAGTGGAAGGCATAGCACTGGGTGTTTTCGATGAGGCCCAGTTCCAGCAGAAAGAAATCATCCTCAGAAAAGACGATATTGTAGTTTTCTATACCGATGGTGTCGTGGAAGCTATTGATAAGAACAACCAGCAATTCGGAGTGGAAAGACTTATCAAAATATTCAAGGATAACCCTCACCTCCAAGTCTCCCAATTAATTAAATCGATCAAGAAAAAAGTGAAAGAGTTTACAGAAGGTCAACCTCAATTTGATGATTTTACTCTTATGCTTATAAAGGTGACCTAGCCATAATGAAGAAGCGAGTTCTTTTGTGAAGTCCGACTCTCATTCTATATCATATCCAAACGATGAGAAAAATTCTTTAAACCTTCTACGAAAGGAGAAAGGGATGGAACCTCATCTGGGTCAATAAGACAATCAATAACGGTAGGTTTGCCGGAAGCGATAGCCTTCGGCAAAAGCTCCTTCAGTTCGTTTGGTTTTTCGATCCGATATCCTACGGCACCAAGACCTTCTGCAACCTTAGCCAGGTTAACCTCCTTAAAGGTTGTAGCTACGGTGTTATCACCTAGAGAAAATTTCTGAAGTTCATGGACGAGCCCAAGTTTTGCATTGTTCTGTACTACCCAGACAACGGGAATATCATTACTCACTGCCGTTGCCACTTCCATCCCATTCATCAGAAAACATCCATCTCCCACTAAAGCTACCACGGGACGATCCCCGGCAGCTAATTTTCCTCCCACAACCGCAGCTGACGCATATCCCATGGTCAGCATTCCAAAGGCAGAAATGAAGGCATCAGGTCTGCGAAATTCCATATAGTGAATCGCCCAACAGATATGATTGCCGGTATCCACGAAGAGGATAGCATTTTTCGGCAAAGCCTCCTCTAATTCTTTCACCATACGTTGCGGCTTGACCGGAACAGAGTCAGATCTCATCTTCTCCGGTTCAATGTACATTCCTACCTCTCGCCGAAGCCTGGCAATCTTTTCTTCTCGATCTTTTCGTTTTTCCTTCTGTTCAACCAGATTTCGTAGAATACGGAAGGAAATTTCATTAATAATTGTGCCGGCATCTCCAATCAGCGGAATATCAGCCTGGTAGTTCTTGCCAATTTCCACTGGATCAATATTGACATGAATGAGGCATTTTGAGGGTGCTAGCTGAGGGTCCCAGGACATAGTAGTGATTTGATTAAGGCTTGCTCCAACGACCAGCAGTAGATCAGTCTCACTTGATTTAATATACCTCTCAGCCAGAGGTGAACCACAAAGACCAAGCACTCCTAAGGCCAAAGGATGATCCTCAGGGAAGGCACCTTTTGCCTTGGGTGTTGTGGCTACCGGAATACTCAACATCTCAGCCAGATCCCGGAGGTCCTCGCAAGCTCCTGAAGCCACGGTCCCACTACCTACCAGTATTACTGGCCACCGAGCACGTGCCACCTCTTGTGCTGCCTCTATCACCAAACGACGGTCAAAATACTCCATAGAGTGTCTATAGGTCGAGGGCGAGGGAAGATCGGTCTCAATCTCCTCTGACATGACATCTTTGGGTAAACTAAGGTGCACCGGTCCCTTTTTGCCGGTAAGAGCAACTCTTAACGCTTCACGCAATTCATCTACAGCTTTGTATTTGGAGATCATCATTGAACTTTGCTTGGTGATAGGATCAAACATCGAGACAGAATCGATTCCTTCCCTGGTTGAATCCTGAAAAGTTCCCTTGCCATAAGCCGAAGTAGGTACCTGACCAGTGAGAACTAACACAGGAACATTGTCCACAAAAGCATTAGCCACTCCAGTTACAAGATTGGTAGCCCCTGGCCCAGAAGTCCCAAAGCATACCCCTAAAGACCTTTTAACTCTAGCGTAACCATCAGCCATAAAGGCTGCACCTTGCTCGTGTTTGGTAAGAATTGGTTTGACATTACTATTTCGATTACAGGCGGCAAATAATGGCACCAGACTGGTGCCAGGAACACCAAATATATACTCTACTCCTTCAGCCTCCAGATATTTTAAAATAAGATCGGCTACCGTCATTCTCATCGTTGCCTCCTTTTAGATCATTTTCCCACTAATGAACTTATAGCATAGGAAAAAGTTAGTACTAGGATCTTCTCTTAAGTGTCTCCAGGCATAGAATGCAGAAATTCAGTCCGCTTTTTATAGCTCAACCACGATCCCCAGTCCCATTGGCTCGACTTCAGCCAAAACAGCAGCAGCATCTTCAACAGCTACCCCCAAAGCAGTTGACATCGCTTGCGGAAGAATTCTTACCTGCATGATGACTCTATTTTGCTCACTTTAACCAGGTTATTGTCTATTTTATAGCAGAGTAAAAACTTAATGTCAAAGAAAAACACAACTGGAGATTCCCCAAAATTTGATATCATTTTTCCCAAGATGCTGAATTAAAAGGGATTTCCAGTTAAAAGAACCTAGGCTTTACAAGCAAATTTGGCTCCCCGGACTGGACAATGTTGATAACAATTGACCTAAGCAGTTACCTGTTTGCAAACTTCAAGTTTGCTTAATGTTATTGCCCCTTCGTTTATATCAATAAATCCACCTTTTAGTTGACTTTTATGTTCAATATTCTATAATGTTCAATAGATATTGAACATAGCCCAAGGTTGAACAAATGAGTGTACAAATCAAGAGAAGCCTGTTTAGAGACAAATCTACCCTTATTTTACGAGAGGTGCTCCATGATCCGGATAGGGAATGGAAAGTGCGAGACTTCGTGAAAAAATGTAGAATTAGTACAGGACTTGCCTCACGCACTCTCTCATTTTTGGATAAACTTGGCTTTGTAGAAAGGGTAAATCGAGGAAGAATAGGATATACTCGGTTAATCAAGAAAAAAGAACTTCTAGAGCTGTGGGTTAAAAACTACGATTTTTCACTAAATAAGGTGCAGAGTTTCTACAATCCAGATCAAAAGATACTCGAGAAGGTAAGAAGTTTCCTTGGGGAAAAAGGCCTGGATAAATTTTATGCCTTAACGCTACACACCGGCGCTAACTTCATAACATCTTATATGTTCACAGAAGATATCCACATATACTTAAATCACCCCAGTTTCTACGAGATTATCTCTGAGATGCAGGATAGGGTTTTTTTAAAACAGCTAGTGGCAGGGGGAAATGTTCATTTTGTTTACCCATACTACAAGAATTCTGCTTTCTACAATGTTCGGCAAATCGCCACATACAGAGTTGTCTCCAATCTGCAACTTTATCTGGACCTCTACAATTTTTCGCCACGAGGAAGAGAACATGCTGAATATTTGAAAAATGTGCTTGAGAGGAGAGGTGAAGCTATTTGAATAGATCTATCCAGGAGGAGGCTTTTTTCAAGGTGTTAGAGGATTTAAGGGACTACCTTCCGTATCTAGTAATAGTGGGAGGCTGGGTGCCTTCTTCTCACATTTCCTCTCAGACCAGATCAAATAAAGATGAGGAAAGACCTTTACTACGTCTATTATATCTTGAGATTTATCCCCAATTCCGCCTCTTTGTTATGTGATATCTCCAAGTTCAAACATAGACCTGAATGTAAAATAGCCAAAGAAAATCTAGATAGATTTTTTTCACACAGACTTTCCGAAGGTGTCCTGTTGGTTGCTGAGGAATTTGGTCCTGATGCCAGAGTGAGGGACCTCAGAGAGCATATTTTGAGGACATTTCAGAAGATGAGAGCCGCGCTTGGCTGAAAGTTGGTGACCCTAGCAATTTCTCCCTTTTGTTGAGAAAAGGGCAGGTATGACAGGTAAGCAATTCAAGCCATCAGATCAGATAGACAGCATATTCTGGAAGTCACTTCCAGTAGAGAGTCTCAGGGTATGGCTCTCGAGACTGGACAATGTTGATAAGAAGGAAATCTCTTCCAATAGCTTCTTGTCGTCATCCTCTTCATTTGTCAAAGAGTGACTATTGTAGAAAATACTGCAGTCTCTTCTCAGAGTTCCATTCAGATTAACGATTTCCAAAGGAGTTGTCAGCATTTAGTAAAAAAGACGACAAAGTGTCGTCAATTTCTAAAATAGAATACTCATAAAATGTGGATTTTATTTTAAAGAAAAGGAGTCAATGGCGTGCTTTTACATAGAAGAGGACAAACTTGGTTGTGGATAAACCTATTGGCTGGTGGGCGGTTGGGTTTAACAATATTGAACTTCGTGAGTCCACCACAGGCGTTTGAGCGAAGTGAAATGGAGGCGCATAGCCCATGTTAACTGACCCAAAGGGCGAGGGAGCACCGGCAGAGTTCGCCTGCCCCCTCGCCTTATCAGGGTGACTAGTTAACACTAGGATTAAGCCATGTTAGCCCTGCTTTGCCGGCATTGGCATTTCCATGTAGACATCGTGTTCGTGACTCTCTATGACTGGGTCAAACTTCGGCATCAGTGCCGCCATCTCTGGGTCTTCCATCATCTTAACCCAATTATCCATTGCCGCGAAGTTATCAAACTCGAATAGGTAAACGATGGTATGCTGCATGTCGCCTTTACCACTCACGAGGTTTAGGCGTCTCCAGGGAGGCATTCCACCAATGCGGTCACAGATGGCGAACATCTTTTTTTCAAGCTCCATATACTCTGCCATCTTGCCAGTCACGAGTTTCGTAGTGCACAGCATTACTATTTTCATTGTAACCTCCGTTCATTAATCATATCAGGCTGTTGAGGTAGAAGGAACCAACTTCTCCACCGCCCGCAGCGAAGAAGTCAGCTTTGGTTTAGCATAGGCATCAGCTCCTTGTTTTATCTAATATAGAGCCTGTTTACTACTTGTTTAAAGACTCCCTAATGGCATCCTCTGGAGATAAGTTAAGGTAAATCTCAGTGGTTGTCAATCGATGTTTTCTTTTGTCTAAGATGTTATATAGCTTCTGTCTAGATTCTATTCAAACCTGGCTTCATCATAAGCTCCATTTGCCTCTTCGGGAGCAAGATCAGAGTAAATCTGGGTAGTCGTTAATGGTTTGTGTCCAACCTGCTTTTGCATGGCAGTAATGGGAACTTTATCGAGCAAAGCATGAGCATATGAGCGTGCCTTAGAGTGTGAGGGCTCACCGTGTATAAAGGGCGGTTCTTTTTATCCTAGAAGACGACAGAAAGGGGGAGTTATCGGAAAAGCTTATGAGGGGATAGAGTTTGGAGCAAAATAAGAAGCGGGGCCGTTAAGCCCCGCTTAAACCAAGCCATTAACCCAAATCGTAGCTGCTATAGTTCTTTCGGTTTTGTATGCGCTCCGCTGTAGTCACGGCGATTGTAGTCCTATGGTGTGGGGAAAAATGATTCGTGGCAATGAATGATGACCCACTTTCCCTCTATTTTTTTCCATACCAGGGTACATCTTCCCAGCATTACCTGACTATCGCCCTCCGGGGCAAGCATGGTTCCTACCCAGTAACCTGTCGTGATGGCAACATCCTCCATAACATTGATCGAAGGCTGTCTGGATTCGATGTTAAAAGCTCCGGGAGGAAGTTTGGAAACAAAGTCGGTGAATCCTTTTAACACGCTCTGCATTTGGCTCCATCCATCTATCCGGAATGCGGTCTCGGCTTCTGGCCAAAAAACTGTTAATCTCTCATCGTGCCAAAACAGGTCCGTAAATGCTTCCAGATCTCCGGTTTCCATCGCTTGCTCAAATTTAGCGAGACGGGGTAGTAGTTCCTCTACTTCTGTTGAAGCAGTAACCACAGGGGAAGAAAGGAGAGCCAAAGCCAACCCCAGCACAATTGCCAATCCAATTAGTTTTCTCATGTTATCTTACCTCCTTCATCCATCTTTGAAGTATAGTTTTTTCTTGCCCTTTTTTCACCTCCTCCCTCTGTTTGAAATAAAAAGACCGGGTATCCCGTAAAAGAGCGATTTTAAGGCCCAATAAAGAATACAATTTCATTAGCTATTGTCAATAGCCATTGTCAGTCTTTTGGGAATGAAAGGCTGGGAGAGAAAATGAGGATTGTAATTTAAGAGGACAGAGTAAATGTCTTACCCTTATACAGAAGACGACATTGTTACTTACCAAAACAATATGATAATTTATGTGTGGGATCGGAAAGAAACCATAATGCCAGAAAAACAGACAGAAAGCCTGAAAAGAACCTCGGCTTTACAAGCAAATTTGGCTCCCCGGGCTGGACTCGAACTATACGATTTAGAAGAGCATCATCAGCCTCTATCACGCTCTATTCCTTGCTGCATTGCCTTTCTATTAGGCAGGCTTATCAATGGCTCATTAATCGAAGCAAGGCGTGCAGCTTTCATGAACGGCAACTCGGTTATCAGAAATGGGCATTGCAGAAGAACACGCCTGGTGAAAATATTTTGCAGGGTCATAATAGGACACACTCTGTAGAGAAATCGCAAGAGAATAAGGAAAGAGCCCACTTGTAGCAAAGCAACCACCAGGAGTCTTCAATCTCTGCCGAAGATGCACCTATAGCCAAATTTAATTTTCCCAAAAGACTGCCCATGAATTTATCACACCAAGAAATTTCGTCAAGAACTCGCATTTAGTCCAGATATTTTGAAAGTAGACTGCCTAAGCATAGTGCTTACCTATCGCAGTCGGTCAGTTTGACAAATGGCGGCTTTCACCGTATAATCCCGAAAAATTAGAAGTTGGAAGTCAAATTACTGAATTTCGAGCCGGGGAAGAGAAAAACTACCAATGCTTCAAAGGAATAAAATATAGTGAGAGGTGGTGTTATGAAAAAATCTTTTGGCGTGACTCTGATGTTAGGTATAGTTGGAGTGTTGATGTTCGGATGTTGTGTGCAGAAAGCTTCATCGAGCAAAGTAGCACTAGAAAAAGGAGTAACAAAAATGATACATGTGGGGGATATCGATATTGCCTACAAAAAGTTTGGTGAAGGGGACCCGCTCCTGTTGATAATGGGCTACAGTGGTACCATGGACCTCTGGGCTCCAGAAATGTTGAAAGAGCTTACCGCACGTTACCAGGTAATCATATTCGATAACCGGGGAATGGGAAAAACAACTGCTTCAGACAAGGAATTTACCATTGAGCTGTTCGCAGATGATACCCGAGGCCTCCTGGATGCTCTGGGCATTGAGCGCGCCCATGTACTTGGTTGGTCTCTGGGTACCTACATTGCCCAGGAGTTTGCCCTTAACTATCCCGATAAGGTTGACAAGCTCATACTGTATGCCGGGGACTGTGGAGGTAAGGAAGCGATATATCCGAGCCCTGAGGTTTTGGACATCCTCGCTGATACCTCAGGTACACCTCAAGAGAGAGGAGAGAAGCTTCTTAAGACTCTGTTTCCAGAGAAGTGGCTGGAAGAGCACCCTGATCCCCGTACCTATTTTCCTGAGGTGACAGAAACGAGTTCCGATGAGAATATAGAGCGCCAGTACAAAGCCTGGCAGAACTGGAAGGGTACGTACAGCCGACTCCCCAAGATAACGCAACCTACCTTGCTCATTACCGGAGCCGATGATATAAATACTCCTTGGCAAAATTCTCTCATAATGATCGACCTCATTCCGGGAGCCTGGCTTGTTCAATTGAAAGACGGGGGCCATGGCGTAATGTATCAGTATCCAAAGAAATTTAGCCGAATTGTGCTCACCTTTCTTGAAAGCTAACTGTTTTCTAGTTTGCAAAGGAAAGGTTTCGGATTCAGGCGCATTTACCCTGAGACTCGATGATCTCGAAGGCGAAATTCTTCTGTTTTCTCTCAACTAAGTCCCTCGAAAGCAATAAATTGAGTTGACAGTTTTTGTTTTATCTATATATAGAGTATTGGAGAAAAATAATGAAATTAGATAGGTTTACTTTTAGGGCCCAGGAAGCTTTAGAAAATGCCCAGACTATAGCAGAAGAAAATCATCAATCAGAAATTACCCCAGAACATCTTTTATTTGCTCTAATAGAGCAGAAGGATGGAATTGGCTCTCCCCTTTTAAAGAGGGTAGGAGCCGATACTAATATTATAAAAAATAGTCTTAAAAAGAAAATGGAAGATTCTCCCAAGGTCTATGGTGGTAACCAAGCATACATCTCTCCCTCTTTAAACGAGATCTTGAAAGACGCCCAGGCTGAAACTACTCAAATGAAAGACGAATATGTAGGAATTGAGCATCTTCTTATTGCTCTTTCTCAACATGATTCCTTCGCCAACCAGATCCTGAGAGAAAATGGGGTGAATAAAGACGCTCTTCTCAAAGCTTTAGTAGATATTCGTGGAACCGAGCGCATTACCGATCAGAACCCAGAAGAGAAATATCAAGCTCTCAAGCGTTATACCAGAGATCTTACTTCTTTAGCTGAACAAGGTAAACTGGATCCAGTAATTGGTA
>Ga0307432_1000764_pt1 | contig 22197 bp, 23 predicted proteins | sample SalMarWE160150MG_FD_202158 | JGI IMG/M metagenome (GOLD analysis project Ga0307432, IMG submission 202158) | Salt marsh sediment microbial communities from the Plum Island Ecosystem LTER, Massachusetts, United States - WE1603-150 | ecosystem: Environmental > Aquatic > Marine > Intertidal zone >...
ATTCAACAATATATTTTTTCATGTTGGCCTCCTTGCAGAATTAAGGGATTAACTGTTATGTTAATCCTATCGGCAAAAAGACCTAACAGACTTTATTCCGTGGACCGAGTACTAGAGGTTTAGAATGGTCGAAAAAAATATTCATAAGTCAAGTGTTGACAATGTATTATCGTGGGTCCTACCTGACGGTATGCCCGGAAGCGGTTAAAAATGGATGCCGAAAAACGGGCTTGGAAAAGTTTTTTTTTGTCTTTACTTACACTAAGACTTTGTATGACAAGAACTTAGAAACGGCTATAAAATGATATTTTGAGGTTAGGAATTGATGAAGTTGATTATTTATTCAAATGTAACAAAGTCAGATTTATCCGCGCTTCTGGGCTGTTCGCCAAAACGGATCGAGGAGCTCAAAAAAGCCGGTCTGCCATGCGAACCGAATGGACATTTTGTGCTTTCAAAGGTGTTGAGGTGGCGCGAGCAGTTTCACGCCGGCCAGCTCAAACAGAAGATTTTGCTCTCAAAGCTGAGACAAAAGGAGCTAATCGAGTTAACAGGCAAAAGTCGGCAGACGATTTTTAAGTGGTGCAAAAAGGGTTTGCCGCAAAATAAAGATGGGACTTTTGACCTAAGCAAAATTTTTCATTGGTTGCCAGAGTATTACGATCGAGTTTATAAGCAAAAACATCAGCGGATCGCCCGTAAAATGGGTGAGGTGATTAAAGATTTCATGCAAAGAAATTGTGAGAGTATTTTATGAGCAGTTGTTTGAGTAAAGGTCTCATTTTGGTATTACTCTCCTTTTTAATAAGTTCGAGGGATGGCCTAAAAGCTGTCCACCAATTTTGAAAAATAACGAAAGGAAAATAATTATGGAAAATTTGCAGGAAAATGAAAATTACAAGTTAGGTTTTGAGGCTGGCCAGAAGGCCTCTATTGAGCGGTTCAAAAAACTAAAAGAAATTTGCACTGATGACATTGAGCTGCTTGAAAAGATTTTTATCGAAGACACAGATTTGGGTGAGGTTGCCGAAAAACGAATCAAAAAATTGACGGATACCAATGTCGGGCTTGCGTGGAACATTTGCGTGGCCGAATATCGACGTAACCATAATTGCAGCGAGGCCGAGGCTGTATCTAAATGCGTGGACCTCTATCCTGAACTACACAAAAAGATGAGCAGAAGTTGAAGTCACGATATCACAACATTATCGAAAAATAATATAGAAAAAATAGAAAGGGGTTTTTTGCGATGGTTGAAATTAACAAAAACGAAAATTTTATGCGATCTCGAAATGAGTTTTTAGATGCTATTGCCGGCGTAAAAAATGAGGTGTCGTCAACAATCCAACAAATCGAAGAGACATACGACACGGTCGAGCAGGCAAAGGCGGACTATGAAAATTTCCTTGATGCCGGCGATGAAAAGAATATGTCACGTTCACTGGCTGCGATCCGCGATGCAAACACGAAGCGCGATAAACTGATTAAGTTGCTGCCAAGCTTCCAAAGCAAAATCGAGGAGCTAACAAAAAAATATGACCTGATAGCCAAGGAAGGCCGAGCTTTAGCAGAAAAACTCGAAAAAAAGAAAAAAGATTTTGAGCAGCAATATGAAAAGGCTTTAGGGCGGCTGATAGGACTTGACGGGTCACAAACGAGAATCATGAATTTACAATCTGAGTTTGAAAAGGCCCAGAAACGTTTCGGGATTAAGGAGAATATTAAACCTAAATTGTGATACCAAAAAGGGGACTTTTTAATAAGTCGGGGGGGGATCCAGATTGCTTCCCTCTGGGAATGAAAAACGAAAGGAAAAATGTTATGGACAATCAAATTACAGTGTCGAAAGTGAAGTCGGAATTTAGCAATGTATATGATGAGATTTTTGAAGCCGGTAAAAAGTTCACTGTTGAGCGGTTTGAGAAACTACGAAAGGTTTGTGGTAATGACATCGATTTGCTTGCTGAGAATTTTCTAAATGATGTGACACTGAATGAAACAGTCTCAGCCAGAATCGAGAAACTCTCGGCTGAAAATGCCAGGGTTAAAAGGTTGATCGATGAAAATGTAGCTCAGACCATGACCGATAAGCAGCTCAAAGAAAAGTTTGCTGAGTCTCAGGAGCTACAGTTGCAGTTTAGCTGCGTGGATGCCTATATAGCCGGTGTCCGGCACCCGGAGAAATAGGGATTGATGATTGGTGGTTAGTGAATAGTAACTAAAAATTTGAAACAAGAAAAGATATTTGATAAGGGATTTCAAAATGACAAAAAACGAGAAAAAAGGTAGTGACATTTCTAAAAACACAAAACAAGACACATTAAGTGACATCGAGGGAGCTCGACAAAAGTTACAAAATCAAATCAATACCGTCAATTCAAAGCTGTCTGAAATCGCCTCTGGGATCGAAAAGCCTGAGCAAAAAAAATCCCAGGCGAAAAACGAATATGAGCATTGCCTGGATATAGGGAATGAGGAAGGTATGAAAAGCGCTCTTGCCGCTATTCGAAGCAGCAACAACGAGCGTGAAAATTTGATTATGTCTTTGGCTGGCCCAGATAAGGCGATAAAAGGAATCGACTTGAAACATAGTGAGCTTCTCAAAAAAGCACGGATTTGTCTCTCAGAGGCTGAGGAAAGATTAAAACTTATCCGGGATGAATTTAAAAATGTTCAGCTAAAATATGATCAATGTCGCGATCTGCTGATCGATATCAACGATTTGAGAGATAAGCTAGCAAAAATCATGGATAGTTTTGCACAACAAAATTCTGAAAAGAAAATTGAGCCGACGGTTGAATAGTTGACGATGTTGAAAATAGTCTGTTCCCGACTGCTGAGGCCGGAACCTATCCTGTAACGTCAAGCAAGACTGAACTTGAGGCCGAAGCAACCAGCGAAATAGAGGCTGAAGCCGCAAGCGAAAGTAATGTCGCGACATAAGCTTATTGATGACAGAAATCATTAAACAAGAAGGCAAAAAACGAATGGGAAATAAAACTCACAATGCAGTTGATGGTTTTCCGGAGCTTCCGGAGCTTATGACAAAGCAGGAACTGATTAAATTTCTGCGAATACCGGAGATTTCCAAGGCTGCCCATTTTAACAATGTAATTGATAATTTGCAGCGAATGCACGGTTTACCAGCGATTCATATAGCTCGACAGCCCTTGTATCCACTTACCGCTGTTCGCCGGTGGCTCGCTGAGAAAGCTGCAAAGGAGAGTACAAAGTGATTAAGGATTGAAAATGCTTAGCTGTTCGTTCTATTCTATTGGCAGACCGGTCTTGCCAGTTTGTGAAAGGAGGTGAATAAATGAGAAATCTGGTAAGACTTAGAAAAAGACCGTCACGTAATGGCAAGCAATTTGCATACTTACTCGATTTTGAAGATGGTAATGGCAATCGTAGACGTATATCGCTGGGACATTCAGACAAACAAAAAGCTAAAAAACAACGAACTGAAAAAGAGGCTGAACTAAGTATGATTATCAAGCCTAAAGCGATGACTTTAACCGATTTAATACAGGAACATCTTAGCCGTACTCGCGGTCAAGTGAGGGACAGTACTTTAATGCAACATGATGTTGCAATAAGACATTTGGTCGATGTAGTTGGTGATATAGACATAAAAAAACTCAAATATCAGCATGGAGAGTATTTTATCCAGGCTTGTCTCGATAGAGGCAATGCAGCTTCTACGGTCAATAAGAAAATCCGCTGTGTTAATCGAGTATTTCAGTTAGCAGTACAAAGAAGTCAACTGGAGACTAATCCTTTTCTTTACCTTCATAAACCAAAAAGTACCAAGCGAAAAGTCATTACCTATTCTGACCAAGAATGTAATCGGCTGATTGAGGCTGCTCGGCAAATTAAATTTAAGAAACCTTTTGACTGGCAGATGCTTATTATTCTTGCTTTGTGCACCGGGATGCGCCGAGGGGAGTTATTAAATACAACATGGCGTGACATCGACTTTGAAAAAGCGACAATCGAAGTCGCGCCAAAGCGCGATAGTGTATATACTTGGCTTTGGTATATCAAGGATATTGACCGAAGAATTCTGCCTCTGACTGAAGATGTCTTAGCCATGTTGATTGAGCGACAAGGGATAGCGAGTTCATGTAATCCCTATGTCTTTATCCCTGACTGGCGGTTCGAGCTGATTCAGCGAAAGCGGCAAAAAGAAAATTGGACGGTCGATGATGGTAAGATTCCGGTCAACAATTTTAGCAGGCACTTTGAGCAGATTTTGGTCTATGCAGGTATTGAGCACAAAGAGTTTCATGACATACGCCGGACATGTCTTAGCCGTTGGTTAAAAGAGGGCTTATCAGAATTTGAGATTATGACCTTAGCTGGCCATAGCGATTTTCAAACGACCCATCGTTTCTATTTGGCAGTAAGAGAAGATGTGCTGGATCGTGCAAGGCTTGCAACTGCTAAGGCAATGGCGTTAAATATTGGCGCGCGCCCAGTGAGATTGGCGCGCGCTGCTCAAAAAGGCGAATCTGACTATCCCCGGTGCGATTCGAACGCACAACCTCTGGCTCCGGAGGCCAACGCTCTATCCAATTGAGCTACGGGGACTAAATAAACATTTTTATAACGCCAAAACACTATGTAAGTCAAGAACCTAAAGATATAAAAGAATCGTCCCAAAGATTGTAGAAAAATCTTTGGGACAATTCTCCAATAATTTGGCATTTTGTATCTTTGAGCCTTTTCTTCTCAGCTACCTCATAAAAACAGATACAAAAGGTGAAGTTTCTCCTCTTCGCAGGAAATGGCCGGATGGACCTTCACCCAAGAACTCAGAGAACCATGATTCGTGCTCGATTTCCTCATTGAGAATTGCCTGTGCCAATGCGTAGGTACGGTGGTCTTTACCGACGGTCATATTACATATCTGAGTATATCCACGCACAGCACATCTTTCTGCTTTAACCAATACCTTTAGCATCTCCTTAATGTTTGTGGGATCTTTTGGTAACGAAGCCGGAGGACAAGCAGACATGTCATGAAATACTTTCATATCCTCAGGTAATTCACCACCTAATTCATAGATACGTGGAACGAGAGCCTCAAAGTGATTCCTATCCTCAATCCGTGCTGTTTCAGCAATTTCTTTTATGCCCTCACCTTCTAAGCCAATCAGGTTAACCCGAAGAATAGTGTAGTAATAATAAGTGGTTAGCTCCGCAGCGGCATTGGTTACTAAACGCTTTAACAACTCATCTACGTTTATTCCCGATTTTTCCACCATTTCTCTTGCTACTTTAGCCATTTCTTAATTCCTTTCATTAAAAGTCTCTAAAAACATTTCTTAAAACAAGAAGATTGCGATATATTCTTATATAAGAATGCTTCTTAGTATTTTTATAAAAAAATTTCATTTCTTCTTCAGGCATTTGTCACACAAACCCTCTATGATAACTTTTATGTTAGATACACTGTACTTTTGTTTAATGCCATTCGGTACCGTCAATTTATTGAAACTTTCTTCCTGGAAATCTACAATCTTATGACATTTCTTACACCTGAAATGGTGATGAGGTTCTATATGTGAATCATATCTTTTCGCCTCTCCATATCCTTCCACAACATGAACCAAACCTATATTCGAAAATGTTGATAAGGTTCTATATACAGTATCGATGGTTACATTTGGTAAAGAATGTTTAACACGTTTGAAAACATCCTCAATGAACGGGTGATCTGACGAACCAGCTAATACCTCATAAATAACAACACGTTGTGGTGTAATCCTAATGTTGTGTTTTCTACATTTTTCTCTAAAAGTATTCAGCAATTCTCTTTTGTCTTTATTTAACATATTGTTCCAAAATAGGTAATAACATTAATAGTTAATTATTATATAAGAATAATTCTGAATTGTTCAATAAAATTTTATTTTTTTTACATTTATTAACAAAAAAATCTTCTGTTGTCTTTTCCTAAGACTCATAATTTTTAGACTCCATTTCGGTGTTTTATTATTTCACATCATTTAAGATGTTATATTTTTTATTGTGCAGGCACAAAATACTGGACAGTTCAGTTCTTCAATCGAGTCAAAGACGGTAATGTGCGTTATGCTCATATAGATAAACTTAAAGCAAAACAATTAATCGAGTAAAAAATGAAACAGTCCGGTCCAAGTTTAACGCAGTTTAAGAAAGATTCTGAGCATTTTTTATTGCTCTTGGTCGTTTCTGTCATTTTACACGCATGAATTTGGCATGGATTTGTTATAATAAATATCGTATCGGGTATCTTAGGAAACAATAAAGGAGCGATCTTGCGTAGTTCAATTCGTATATGGTCTGTGCTATTTTTGTTCTTTTTAATGTGCTGGATACCGCCGGCTTTAGCTGACCAGACCGAATGGCTGCGACATGAGGCTGACTGGCGTATTACAGGAGGCAAAAACACAAAAGCAATATACTATCCAAAGTCAAAACCTGTGCCTTTTCGTAGTAGTAAAGCCGGCAATCGCACAGGCATTCAAAAAAAATTCATCCTGAGACAGCCAATCTTCGAATCGGCTCTTCCGCAAGACGATTTGAATCAAATCAGAAGTTTTTACTTGGCTAATGAGTTTGCTGCTCTTGTACCTGCCTATGCCATTGATTCACCACCCATAGATGGTTTCATTCCATGGATTATTATCTCCGTCACCGATAAGCGGCTGGGCGAGCTTGAGCTTGATGCTGTGTCGGAAACATCCGTCGTGGGTCGTTATCCACGAGATGTTAATTCCCAGACAGACTATGTCTTTGGCATTTTAGATACAGGCGCAAGCGCGCACGTGATGGGTTATGCAGGGGCTATTCAAGCGGGCCTATTCAATGGCTTCCCAAGTCTTATAACTTCGAATACAAGCACCGTTGCAGGCGTAATAGGATCGGTTGACGCCTGGATAAGTCAGCCGCTCGCTATTTTTTTAGATGGGCTTGGTGCTTTGGAATCCGATGGGCTGCTGCTGGACACTTCTCGAATGCTTGGACAGAGCAACGTGGCAATAGTTGTCGGACAAAAGCCCGGTAGCAAACCTGACCTTACAACCGCCATCGGCACACCATTGAGCGTATTTTATACAACTGTTATTAACAACGACAGAGAGGTAACTGTCAGCCGTAAAAGCGAAGAATTTAGCAGCCCGGATATCCGTCTTTATGAGCAACAAGACCCATGTATCCCATCATACTCCAACTTCGTGCCGCTTGAACTGAGGCCGGGTGGAGCCGCAGGCGTACAATATATTCCCTCTCTTGAGAATTTCTTTGAGTTTCCGCCGGCAAGTCCATCCATTATAATCGGCAATTTGTCACAGAGTCTATTCTTTGTTCATAGTGTGGACCTTGTCGAAGGAGAAAATAGCGCCATCGATAGAGGCCGTTTTATTCTCGATACGGGCGCTCAGGTAACAGTTATCGGCTCACGTATAGCAGCCCGTCTTAAGCTAAATCCCAAAGAACCGGAATTCGAGGTTGAGATAGAGGATGTAACCGGTGAAGCCGTCCTCGTACCTGGCTTCTACATCGATTCAATCCAAATACCCGCTATCGGTGAATGGCTAAGCTATACAAATATCCCGGTGATTCTGCTCGACGTTTTTTCTCCTGAGGGCGGCACTGTTGACGGCGTAATAGGTATGAACCTCTTTGTCGATTTCAATTTAGTGCTGCGCGGCGGCGGCTTGTTCCTGGAAGACGAGCCTGCTCTCTATTTTGAACCTGTAACTACTATTATTGCTGATATCGCTCCCGATGGTGGTGACGATAAAGTGGACTTTTTAGACCTGTCAGCCTTTGCTCAAGCCTGGCTTTCTGATTCTCAATCTCCCAACTGGAATGAAAGAGCCGATTTGGCACCCAACGCAAATCCGGATGGTATCATCAATTTTCTTGACTTGGCTGTCCTTATGCAGTATTGGCTTACAGGCATTCGCTAATGACAAAAAACCCCGTGTATAAAACACGGGGCTAAACACTTAGCAGCTTTCGGCAATACTCCTCAATTCACTTCAACGTCTTCCGTGCAAAAGCATTTGATTTGACTCTGGTCTGTTCTGAAACTATTATTATGATGTACGTTTGTTAAAAAAAAGACCGATGAGATTTCTGTTCGACTTTATATATCTGTTTGCCGCGGCAGCATATAGCCCTGTAGTTATATACAGGACTATCAGGCATAAGCGCTACCGGACGGGCTGGGCCCAGCGATTCGGCAAAATTACCCGCGATAATCCGGAGAAAAAATGTGTTTGGCTGCATGCAGTCAGCGTAGGAGAAATTAATGCGGCTAAAACCATTGTCGAGGAGTTGCAAAAGAGATTTGACAACTTTGAGATTCTAATCAGCACTACTACTGATACAGGCTTCGCTCGTGCAAACAATCTTTTCGGCAAGAACTTCACAGTATTTTACTTTCCGCTTGATCTTTCCCGGATAGTGCGCCGTGCCTTCCGGAGAATCCGCCCGTCACTGTGTCTGTTGATGGAGCTGGAGGTTTGGCCTAATTTCGTTCATATTGCTCAGAAGTTAAATATTCCTGTTGTCGTGATTAATGGTAGAATAAGTGACAAAAGCTTTTCCAGATACAAAATAATAAAACCGGTTGCCAGGAAAATATTCAGCAAGGTCGGTCTCATCCTCGCTCAAACAAACGAGTACGCTGAGCGTTTCAGACAGTTAGGCTGCCGGGACGAAAAGGTCGTTGTTACCGGCTCATTAAAATACGACACCGCCCAAATCACCGACAAAGTGGACGGAACAGATACACTTGCAGCTCAATTAAACCCGCCGTGGCGGGAAAGATTATGGGTTGCAGGTGCAACCGGCAATGATGAGGAAAAGATATTGCTGGATGTCTATCAGGAACTAAAGCGGCAAGATGATTTCAAAGACCTGCACTTGGCAATTGTGCCGCGTAAGCCGGAAAGATTCAATGAAGTCGCAGAACTGATAAAACGGAGCGGATACGAGCTTATTAGATACAGCAGTATTAAGACAGAAGACAGAAGACGTTCAAAGGTTAGCCCTGCCACCTGTGGGCAGGGTATTGTCAATCAACAATCGTCAATCGTTATTCTCGGTGACACAATGGGTGACCTGCGAAAATTTTATTCGCTTGCAACGATAATTTTCGTTGGCAGGTCTCTTGTACCGATGGGCGGCTCTGACATGATGGAGGCAGCGGCTCTCGGCAAATGCACCATCTTCGGTCCATACGCCTTTAATTTCAAACAGACCGTCGATGCACTTATTAAAGATAACGGCGCAATTATGGTTAAAAATAAAGATGATTTACTTGCAGCCATGCGGAAATGTCTTACCGAACCCGACTACGCCGACAAAATCGCTAAGAACGGCCGGGAAGTAATCAGAAAAAACCAAGGCGCCACAGCCAGAACCATCGAACAAATCGTCAAATTTCTGAAAGTATAAAACGCAGAAAATAATCCCGCAATGCCGCAAGGTCGCTGGGATGGCTGGCGCCACATCTTGACGATAAATGGCAGAACTAAATACCAAATCCGCTGCAGGTGGATTCCACCCACCGTTTACTCAAGCTTTGAAATTAGTCCTTCAATATATTTGACAAACTCTTGTGTTTTTTCGAGCCAGCCGACAACATCTTCAGCTTTGAATCGGATGAAATCCGCGTAGTCGCCTTTGTGACGATTATCGAATAATAAGTCAAAGTGTGTGCCCAGGTTCTTCGGTATCAAGCCCGTTTTGACAAACTCTCGGTGCATTAATGAGCGAAGATAGCCATGTTTGCTTGTTGAGAAATCCCGTATGAGGAGCAGTGCCGAGACCGCATAAAAGCAGGCATAATACAGCCGATTGACATAAGCATTCAGATGCCCTCCATCAAATAACATTTTGGCCTCGTCTAAGGTCTCGCGTGCCCGTTCCATCCGGTACTCAATCAACGCTTGTTCTTCTTTGGTCATAACAGCACCCCTTCGCGGTCAATATTTTTGTGAAAAGGCATAGCCCGGTAAAGAGGTGTATCCCACTGCTGCCTGTTATAGATAGCCAAGGTCAGAACAGCACCGGTATCGAGTTCAAGAGGGTATATGCTTTCGATCATTTTCTCGTGTACAGGTATGCCTGAGGGACCGTTGGTAAGGACAAGAATATCGTAGTCGGAATACTCGTTGGCGTCGCCACGGGCACGAGAGCCATACAGGATAACATCGGCGTCGGGAACTACCTGCCTTATGGCCCTCTTGCAGCGATTAAGCAGTTCTACATCTGCGTTTACCGATTTCCAGGCATCAATAGGTATCATTTTTCACTACACTTTTGAGAAATCTCTTTTGTAATTACATTCTAACAGAACCGCAATAGATTCTCACGAGAAAAATTGATGATTTTTGGGGTAAAAAATGAGGTTTTTATCCCCGCAATTTTTTAGCGAGGGCTTTGATATGAGCCGGTCCTGTGCCGCAGCAGCCGCCGATAATGTTTATGCCGGCGGAATGAATCTTTTCAGCGGCAACTGCAAAATCCTCTGGCGATACCTTATATACCGCCCTGCCGTCAATTAGCTCGGGCCTGCCTGCATTAGGCTCTGCAAAAACCAAAACATCTCTGTCCAAATCTTTTGCTGCTGAAACAAACTTTTGTGCCAGCTCTATATAGTCATTAAGTGTTAGTGTGCCGCAATTAAATCCGAGCACATCGACATCCAAAGAGACAATCTTTGAAACTGCAGACTCGACATCAATTCCCATCATCGTCTTAAAATCGTCACCGGCCTTGTCAAAAGCCATAGATGCAAAAACGGGCAGCTTGCCATTTAGAGGCGAGCTAACCGATTTTACTGCTTCGATTGCAATTTCCTCTTCGTCAAGAGCGGTCATCGTTTCGATTATAAAGCCATCGACACCGCCATCTAAAAGGGCTTTTGCCTGTTGGGTAAAAGCATCTTTTAGCTCCTGCGGTTTTATGTTTCCAAGTGGCTCTAAAAAATCGCCGCTCGGACCAATATCGCCTAAGACATATCTTTCCTTGCCCGCCGCCCGTCGAGCTATTTGAGCACCTGCTGTGTTTATCTCAACAACCTTTTCGGCAAGACCATGCCGGGCCAAAGCATACTTATTGGCACCAAATGTATTGGTCAGAACCGCATCACTGCCGGCTAAAAGATACGCTCGGTGAATATCTAAAATGACATCCGGCGAATCAACATTGAGATAGTCATTACAGGTACCTACCTCAATCTCACGAGCGATCAGCTCGGTTCCCATCGCCCCATCTAATAAAAATACGCCCTGTTTAATTCTATCTCTTAGATTTATCTTAGACATGAAATGTTCCTAAAAGTGTAAAAAGCAAAATTTAAAACTAAAAATTAAGGAATTCCAAAGTTTTGCGTTTTTCGCTTTAAGTTTTTCGTTTTATTCTTTCTGCTGTTCAATCCACTTTCCATTAATATATTCAAAAAAGTGCTTAAACCGTGTTGGTTCAGGACGATTAAACAAGAGGTTTCGTTGCTTGGAGCTTATGCTCGTTGGTTTTATAGACGTCAGATTAACAGTAACGATTGCTGGGTCTTCCACACTCTCACCAGCCTTAGTAATCCTAATAACACTCGGTACAAAAAAATCTTCGTTGACATGTTTATATTTATCCAGCTCCACGACAAGCTCGGTTTTATCATTAATATTAAAATACTGAATCTTTCGCACAGAATAGTCACAATTATAAACATATATTTTTTTTATTATCCCAGTTTTGTTAAATTGACTTGTTATAACATCAAAGGCCCCTTCCTGTAACAATGACCAATCTTGACTGTCGTCAGACAAGTTTTCATAGCTGTCTAATTCTGTTATTCCAAGAGCTTCGAGCACTGTCCTCGGATCAAGCAGAAGTCCGTCAACAGAGCCGGTCTCTGTCCACCTGCCCCACCAGTAACTGCTGATTTCTTTGAGCCTTATCGCCAGCCAGAATTCATTCTCGTTTGAGCCGAGTACAATTGCCCGCGGGTCAAAGGCTACGTCACCCTGCATATAAATTTCAGCCGGCGGATTCACCCCGTTAGAAGAAACAGGCACGACATCTGTCCCCTGTTGATGGAGATTTCTAACGGGATTTAGCCAAAGTCTCACGAGAAAATTTTCTTTCTTAGGCTTGCCGTCAGCATAATACTCCAGACGGCACTGCCCTTTAGCTTTCAGTGGGGCTGCTTTCTGTGAATGTGACCTTAGAACTGACACCGCCTCGATTGCAGTTTTCTTACCTGGACAGATGCGCGTCGGCTGTTTAATTTGCTCAGCGCAGCCGGTAAGAAATAGTACTACTACAACGAGATGAAAAAACAGTCGTTTGCTATATTGCCAATAAAACACTTTCTATAAATCCGTTTGCAGAATCTCGCCAATCTGCGAGGATAATTGCTCGATTTGCACCTCATCAAGATGTGGATTTACTACTTCCACGATCTCCTTATCACCGGTAATTCTCAAATGCCAGACTTCCTTATCGCCTTCGGTCTCGGATGAATCGTATTTAAGACGTCTTTTTCGCATCAGAATCAAAGCCAGTACAAAGCGAAAATTTATTTTTTCCTGCTCAGTTTCTTCTGCCAGCCGGTCAAAAAAGGCCAACAGCATATCATCATCAACGAATCTGGTCTTTTTCTGGCCGGGTTGTGGCAGCTTAGTTTTCCAGAAGCAGAATACGTCCGGCTTATGGCTCTGCCAGTAATCGGCGCAGAAATCCCGGCGTTGCAAGCCTTGCTCAGTTTCTACCAGAGCACCGAAGTATTCCTCGCCGTATTCAATCTTTTTACCCGTGCCCCAGCAGTGTCCGAGAGGCTTATCTATTTCCCAATCGCTCATTTTAAGTTATACGCTACTCAAACCTCAACCATTGACCTATATTTTGTGCTGTTTTAGGTCCTATACCTTTGACTTTCTTTAAATCATTACAGCCTCTAAAGGACAGATTGCCGCCTTTTCGTGCAAAAAAATCCTGTCTGTATGCAACTATTGCCCGCGCCCGTACACAACCTATACCCGGCAGTCTTGCCAAACTTGCCACCGGAGCATAGTTTGGATTAATTTTATCATCTAACGTAATCTCATTTCCACCTATAGTGGAGCTATACCTTATAAAACCTGAAGTGACAATACCGGTGGTAAGTGCCAAACAGACCACCTCGCTAACAACAAAAGCAAAAGATTGAATCTTTTCTTGTCTGGTTTCTGTCATGCGCTATTATATTATCCACTTCTACGCAATACGTATCATGGTTGAGGCACAACAAGATACCTTACCGGCTAAAAATTTCACGACGAAGCTTTTTAAGGGCCTGAAATGATTTTTTGGGCTCAAGCCGACTTGTCAGCAAGCCGCTATTTGCTATGGAGCTATCCTTCATATCAGTTGGCGCTGAATATGTCACCGAGTCAACATAAGGTTTACTAAGCGCTATTTTATAGAACTGTTCTACCCACTCTGCCTGCTGCGATTGGTCCCACTCCTGGTGCCATGCGCCGGCTACTTTACCGCTGTACAAACCATCACCGTTGTGGCTCGGAACCTCTACGCCGGTTATATACAAGGGCTTGCCGATAGGACTAAAATAATCCAGAACTGCTGATATCTGCATCATATCTCTGACGTGCATACCGGATAGATTTTTGCCGAACCGAATAGGCAATCCGAAAGCATCAAAATTAATTCCGCTTTGCATAATCATATCCATATACGCCAACGGCGGAATCGTATTAGGCTCTACCGCATAATATTCGCCCCACGGATTGCTTATTTCTACTATCCTCATGGCCCTATTGCTGGCTGCCTTAACAGCCATATTAACAGCACGGGTCATTGCTAAAACCTGCTCGAAGCTAAAACCAAAATGATTAAACACATTCAAACCACTTATTACATTCCACTGGTGAATAACGCCCGAATAGCGAGCAACCACTCTCAGAACGAATTGATATGCTGCTTCTCGAATCTTTTCAAATCCTGCTTTACTTTCGAGCAGCCATTTGGGTATGTTATCTTTGGAAAAACAAAGCAATGGCCCTGCTCCGATTACCAGTTTTTTTTTGCCGAGCACATCTATACAGTTGTCAATTGTTGTAAAATCAAAACTACCCCTTTCAGATTCTACCTGTGCCCAACTTATAGGAATTATTACATGGCCCGAGAGTTCCAACAGTTTATTAACATATTCGGGATTATTTATCTGCCCAGGATCAATACTACAGCCGATACAGCCTCGACCAAAGCCGTGGTTTTTAGCTCTTGTGTTGAAAAATGATTTTGCCTGTTTTAGAGTCAATTTTTCAGCGATAATTATAGCCTTTTTAAGTGACTCGTCCGCAAACTGCGACGCTTTTTCAGCGTCTGAAATGTTTTGAATCGCTCGAGTAAACAATTCCTGAGCCTGTTTGGAAATATCTTCTAAATCATCTAAACTGTCGAAAAACGACCAATCCTCTCTCTTGTTGATGATTTGCATCAGCTTAGCCCGGGCTATCTCAAGATTCAAGTTATATGGGCGCTGTCTTTCAGGAAGGCACGTTGTTGGTAAAAGCATCCTACCAAAGCCATCGATATGCCATAATAAAGCCAGCCCTGCTGTTACCAAATTTGTCCTTTCACAATCGATAAAACCGTTCTTGAATCTGATCTTCGCTCGACGAATGCCAATGCCATCGGTCCCGAAAAGATAAGCACCGCACAACCGGAATTTATCAACCGCTTTGCCGTTCTTAAAAACCTGGAATCTCATATTTGTTATTGGTTGTTGATTATTAGTTATTGGTAAGTCACACTTCATGCTTTTACACCTGTGCCTACGTTACCACAGGTGCAGGCAAGAAAGCATTTGGGTTTAACCAATTACGTACCTAATTATAGCAGTTGTACGTGAAAAGACAATCCCAAAATATGAAGACAGAAATCAGAAGTCAGAAGTCAGAATTTTTGTTGTCTGTCATCCATCCTCCGTCCTCTGTCTTCGTTGTTGTTATTCTTCTTCCATGTATGGATAGCGGAAGTTTCTCGTCGGCAGGAATGTTTCCTTTATAGCCCGCGGCGAAACCCATCGTTCCAGATTCAGCCAGCTACCGGCCTTGTCGTTTGTGCCGGATGCTCTTGAGCCGCCGAAGGGCTGCTGAGCTACAACCGCTCCGGTGGGCTTATCGTTTACATAGAAGTTGCCCGCTGCATGTCGCAGGGTGTTCATCGCTTTGACAATCGCACCGCGGTCCAAAGCGAATATCGAGCCTGTCAGAGCGTAAGGAGAGGTCGTATCGCAAAGCTCCAACGTCTGGTCATATTCGCTCTCAGGGTAAACATATATGGTTAATACCGGGCCGAATATCTCTTCAACCATCAATTTCGATTTCGGGTCTTTACTTACTACTACGGTCGGCTCAATGAAATATCCCGTCGAGCTGTCCGAACCTCCACCAATAATAATCTCCATATCAGGTGAAGTCCTTGCGTATTCGATATAGCCGGTAATGGTTTCAAAGGCCTTTTTGTCGATAACCGCACCCATGAAGTTTCTAAAGTTCGTCACGTCTCCCATTTTAATCTCGCGGATCACCTCAAGCATTCTGTCTTTAATCCTCGGCCACATCGAATCCGGTACATACAACCGCGATGACGCGGAGCACTTTTGTCCCTGATATTCAAATGCACCACGCACATTGGCTGCAACGACAGCCTCGATATCGGCGCTGGCGTGAACAAATATGAAGTTTTTGCCGCCGGTTTCGCCGACGATACGAGGATAGGATACGTATTTACGAATGTCTGAGCCGACCGCCAGCCAGATAGTCGAGAAAACGTATGTGCTTCCGGTAAAGTGAATACCACCCAGCCTGACATCGTTCAGTGCCGGCGGTCCAACAACCGGCCCTGGTCCGGGCACCATATTAATAACACCCGGCGGCATACCTGCTTCTTCGAGTATTTTCATAATATAATAGGCCGGCAATACCGCAGCCGATGCCGGCTTCCAAACCACTGTATTGCCCATTAAGGCTGGTGCTGTAGGTAGATTGCCGGCGATTGAAGTAAAGTTAAACGGCGTCAACGCCAAGACAAACCCATCCAATGGACGATGCTCCATATAGTTTAGTACACCCTTTGTTGACATCGGCTGGTCGCCGTAAACCTCTTCCATGAAATGGGGATTGAAACGCCAGAAATCGATAAGCTCACATGCAGAATCGATTTCCGCCTGATTCGGAGTTTTACTCATATTGAGCATAGTGGCAGCGTTGAGTATATGGCGATACTTTCCCGCTAAAAGTTCTGCCGCTTTGAGCAGCACCACCGCTCTGGATTCCCAAGGCATTTCACCCCACTGTTTCTTGGCCTTTTCGGCTCCATCAACAGCCTTGATGGTAAACTCGGCATCTGCTTGGTGATACCTGCCCAGCACGTGCTGATGATTGTGCGGGCAACGGATGTCCGCGAGGTTGCCGTTGCGAACTTCCTCACCGCCGATTATCATCGGCACCTCTGCCTGCTGATTCAGCATTTCATTCAGCTTGACCTTTAACTCCGCACGTTCGACACTGCCCGGTGCATATTGAAGGCATGGCTCATTAACCGGCTGAGGAATATGAAAAATACCATTGAACATCATTTCAGTCTCCTTGAATTAAGCAGTTTTGGTTCCAGCAATAAAGAAAAGATGTATTGTTGCGTATTAATATCAAAAAATCAACCACTGCCTAATATTTTTTGCTTTTGCTATTGACAAAGAGTATATTACGCTGCCGCTTTGAAATTCTATAGACAAAAGGCAGACTTGGTCGATGAAAAGTTAAAATGAACAAGAAATGGCCCATAATCTCAACAGTCTTAATCCTATTAGCTATACTAAGCATTGTAGGCTGCGCCGAGCCTGTTCACCCGCCTCAGATAGTAGTCGAACCACGACCCGCCTCTGTCTTACCTTTGGTTGAGCACCGTATTGTCGGCGAATCGGTCCTGGGTCGGCCTATAATGTGTTCTGTGCTCGGCCAAGGTCAGGATGTGACACTTATCCTGGCAACCATTCACGGCAATGAGCCGGCTGGAACACCTCTTGTTCAACGGCTGGCAGATTATCTACAACAGCACCCACAACTATTAGCTGGACGGAAGGTTGTTCTTTTGCCCGTGGCTAATCCGGATGGGATGGCCAACAATAGCCGTTACAACGCTAAGAGTGTGGACTTAAATCGCAATTTTGCAGCGGCTAACCGAATAAATAATGTACGCAATGGGCTCGCCCCACTTTCTGAGCCTGAGGCCCGTGCCATTGCATTTGTTATACGGAAATACTCTCCCGACCGCGTCGTCAGTATTCATCAGCCGTTGGCCTGCATTGACTATGATGGACCAGCCAGGACATTAGCTAATCACTTAGCTCAGCATTGCGATTTACCCATACACAAGCTCGGTGCGCTACCCGGCTCGCTGGGCTCTTATGTTGGCCTGACTTTACGGATTCCCATTGTAACTCTGGAATTACCTCGTGATGCCGACCGGCTTAGCAAAGATAACCTATGGCAACAATATGGCTCCGCCCTTCTTGCAGCCGTCGTTTATCCTGAAATGGCTAAATGAATGAGGCTGCCACGCCATCACGGCGTCAGCCTTCTGCGGTGTGGACTGCCTGCGGCAGTGCTGCATTCGCCTTTCGATGTCCCGCATTGCAGCCTTATACATATCCGGCTGCAACTTCAGAACATTCTTTAACTGCTATACCGTGATAAACTTCTATCCGTCGTGCTCCGTTTCGCTTTTGACCTTTTTCAACGCCCTTCAGAGTTCTTTTAACCTCTTTTCCAAAGTCAGAACTGTTCATCGGCCGATAGCCGTTCCGGCTGCACCACTGCACATAAGCCTGATAGACCTCAGCACACGGCAGACCATCAATGTCAAAAACCCGGTAAAACCGGGGGCTAAATATTTAAACCCACGTTTCACGTGGGATTCTACTTGAAGGTAATTATCCAACAGAAACGCACGAGCCGGATTGACGTCCCGCCGATACTGCCGGACAGCCTGCGTGCACTTGGCCAATATCGTGAGCATCGCAGATTAACAACTGCTATGTAAGCCCTAAGCGTTCGGCTTCGGCTTCGAGGCCATAGCGTTTCATTTTCTTGTATAAAGTGGTGCGGTTTATCTGAAGTGCTTTGGCAGTTTTCTGCCTGTTCCAGTTATTTTCTTCCAGAGCCTGCATGATTAGCTTTTTCTCCGGCTCAGCCCGTGCTTCTTTCAGGCTCATCGGCCTGTAAGTCTTTTGCTGCTGGTTCTGCTCTTCTTTGATCGACTCCGGCAAATCCTCGATGCCGATGAGCTCGTCTTTACTTAGCAAAACCGCCCGCTCCATTACATTCTCCAGCTCTCGAACATTGCCGGGCCACAAGTAACGCTCCAAATACTCCATTGCCTCATCGATAATACCAAGCTTTTGCTTATTATGCTGGGCACAGTACATCCACAAAAAATGCTTTGCCAGTAGCGGGATATCTCCGACCCTCTCGTGTAAAGGCGGTAGTTTTATTGTTATCACGTTTATCCGGTAATATAGGTCCTCCCGGAACCTGCCTTGCCTTACCTCTTCAGCAAGATTGCGATTTGAGGCAAGCATAATCTGTGTATCGACGGTTTGTGTCTTATTACTGCCAACCGGCTCAAATTGTCTGTCCTCTAAAACTCGCAGCAATTTAATCTGTAGAGCTGGTGATGCGTTAGCGACCTCATCGAGAAATATCGTTCCGCCGTCTGCAGCCAGAAACTTGCCTTCTTTATTGTTTACAGCGCCGGTAAATGCACCTTTAACGTGGCCGAACAGCTCACTTTCCAGCAGTGTCTCCGGCAGTGCTCCACAGCTTACCTCCACGAAAGGTCTATTACGTCTGCTGGAACGGTAGTGTATTGCCCTTGCCAACATACTCTTGCCCGTACCGGACGGACCGGCCATCAGTATGGTGGTGTTGGTGTCGGCTACGGCTTCAACAAGCTCGAAAATCTTCGCCATTTTGTAGTTATGGCTGATTATGTTCTCCAGGCTGTATTTTCGCTCGAGCTGCATTCGCAGTCTCTCGTTCTCACTTACAAGCGATTGTTGATTAACCGCTCTTTCTACGGCCAATCGCAATTCATCGTCAACAATTGGCTTAGTCAGATAATCATAGGCACCATGCTTAATGGTCCTGACCGCGCTTTCTATGGTACCATAGCCGGTGATGACTATAACCACTGTTTGAGGATACCTTTTCCTGACTATATTCAGTAAATCAAAACCATCCCCATCCGGCAGATTAAGATCAACTATCAAAAGACAATAGCTTTGTTTCTGGAGCCTGGCCAAAGCACCTCTGAATGTTTCGACCCCGCTGGTTTGGAATCCTTCGAGGGATAAAAATTCACATAATGAATCCAATATGATTTTATCATCCTCAACAATTAGAATATTCTTTTCTCTCATAGTGCTATTCTTATCAGTCTTTACAAAATTCCGTCCAACGGCAAACATACCTTAAATATGCTTCCACCTTGTGGGACATTTTCCGCGGTTATCCGTCCATGATACCTATCGATTATGTCCCTACATATTGCTAATCCCAAGCCGGTTCCTTTTTCTTTAGTCGTAAAGAATGGCTCAAACATCACCTCTGCGTTTTTGGTTGCAAAGCCTTTTCCTGTATCTCTAAACTCCGCTACGACCGTATTATCCTTTGCCAGGCGGGTTGAGATGTGTAGCTCGCCGCCTTGAGGCATCGCCTCGAAGGCGTTCTTTATGATGTTGCAGAAAATATGAAACAAGTTACCGGTTCTGATCTGCGGTAAGCCGCTTGTATAATTTCGCGAAATCTTAATATTTGAAGCTTCTGCTTTAGCACCTATTATTTTAACTGCATCTTCGATAATCTTCTCTATATTCACACGTTCCAACGGTTCATAACCACTACGGGAAAATTCCAACAGCTCGCTTACGATTTGAACCATCCTTAAAAGCGCCTGCCGACACCGGTCTAAATATTCTTTGGGTTTTCTGAGACTTTCTTGCTCGACAATTCTCGTCGCAAGACTAATGTATCTAAGTATTCCATCCAAGGGACTGCTTAACTCGTGGGCTATCTTTGAAGTGTGTCTGCCAATTGCAGCTAACCTCTCGGCATCAGTCAACTCCTTTTGAATACCGACCTTTTCAGTTATGTCTTCGATTAAGATACTACCTCCAAGATTCTTTTGTGTTTTTGACTTGCCAATTGGCGTGCAGACAATTCGCAACAATTTCACTTTGCCATTGGATACATAGCTGACTCCATCAAAACTTTTTGTATTACCAGTTGCCAATACTGATTTTATTTGTTGTGCCCAGTCTAATCCCATCTTGCGGGGGCTATCGCCGCACTTAGCCAACGATTTGTCAATATAATTACCGAGGTCAAGCAGGTTTTTTGCCTTAGAATTGAATTCGATAATCCGTAAATCCAAATCAAAAATAACTACCCCCACCGGTAATGTTTGGATGATCGATTTCGCAAGCCGCCCGAGCGTTAAGAAGTCCTCTATGTTTGGACCATCAAATTCAACCTTGATATTACCTAAATTTCCATTATGTTGCTTTTGGAATTCACGCATATCTTAACTATATCGCCTAATCCCCCTATTGTCAAGCCAAATTGTTGCAAAAAGGCAACATATTCTCACCATTTCTGGTTATTAAAAGCAACCTTCGTAGCAAACAGCATAAAAGTCAATAGCTCATAGAACCAAACAGCTCTTAACTGGCTGGACACCCCCCTATCAAATCCAAACGGAGCCAATAATGTTGGTAAGCGTTCACGGGAAAACCGCATTTTTGTCATTGCGAGCGAAGCGAAGCAATCTAAAATCGTACGTTTTTGAGATTGCTTCGGCCTAAAGGCCTCGCAATGACACAAAAACGCCTTATTTTCTGCGTGAACGGTTACTAATGTTGCAATACGTCAACATTTATGTGTATTTTGTTTGCCACTTGCCGCTTATAATTCACGCTGGATTAGTTAGAATCCAGAAATATTATTTTTACGCGCACATTTTAGGTGTAAAATTACACTAATATACGGATGCGGTTCGACAGGCTCACCACCCTGAGCATAGTCGAAGAGCTGATATCAGCCAAACCTTTTGAATTGATGGGCTTGAGATGGAGATACAAACACAAGAACTACCTGATGAACAGTTAGCAGAAGCAGCCCTGAATGGCCATTTGGAAAGCTTTGGTGCTCTTTACCAACGTTATTACAGCTCGATGGTTGCATTAGCCTATTCTTTACTCGCTGACCGAGACCTCGCTGAGGACGCGGCACAGGAGAGTTTTATGGTAGCATGTCGCGACCTACCAAAATTGAAAAGTAAATATAAGTTCGCCGCTTGGCTTGCTGGTATCTGCAGAAACGTAGCAAAGCAAATGCTCAGAGTAAAAGGTAAAACGGGTCTTCTAAGTGCTGTGCAGCCAAGTAAAAGCCGAGATGAGCAAGGGCACTGCTGGGACGCGCTCCACCAAGCGGTTTGGAAGCTACGAGAAGCTGAGAGAGAGCTAATTGTTTTACACTACTTCAATGGATTTTCTCGCACACAAATCTCTCAGGTTTTGGATATTTCACCGCAAGCTCTTAACGGCCGGCTCATAAGAGCGAAACGAAAGATTGCAAAGTATTTGAAACAAAACGGTTCCACAGGAGACGATTATGAAACGCTCTGAAAACGACAACTGGCTTGATAAGGCTCTTACAAAAGCCATTGGCTCGCAAGAATCTAAACCCAACTTCGAGAAGTGGAAACAGGACCATCCGGAAGCCGTTGAAATGTTAACATCGAGGGCTCAGCCGAAACCCTCGGCTTACAAACGTCCTCTAAATATACGGGAGATGATTATGAAAAGTAGAATAACAAAATTAGCAGCCGCAGCAGTGATAATTATAGCGGCCTTTATAGCTCTGTATCCATTTACCAGCGGATCACCGACTTTTGCTCAGGTTATACAGCCCATCTTCGATGCCCAGACTGCCGTTTTCGACATCATTGTCGGCGAAGAAGAAACATCTGGGCCGGTCATACACGATATGGTCATGGGCTCACGAATCAGAAGAACTTTATCGAATATGAAAAGTGCTATTAGCATCATTGACCTGGAAGCCGGAAAAATTCT
>Ga0307432_1000768_pt1 | contig 22157 bp, 16 predicted proteins | sample SalMarWE160150MG_FD_202158 | JGI IMG/M metagenome (GOLD analysis project Ga0307432, IMG submission 202158) | Salt marsh sediment microbial communities from the Plum Island Ecosystem LTER, Massachusetts, United States - WE1603-150 | ecosystem: Environmental > Aquatic > Marine > Intertidal zone >...
TTTTAATTGAGTTATTGTTCTTTGATTTTTTTGTATGTTTAAATTGGAAAAAGGGACATTCTTATTTGCTAATTTTGCTACATCCTTATTTGCCATTTTTCCTACATTGTAAGTTCCCGCTTACAATATATTAGTAATGCTCGATGCATTCTTTACTATAGCTACTTCAGACAGTAGGTTCTATATCACAGACATTGACTTAATGCATTGAGCTTAGGGTGGCGCATTCTTTATTCTACATGCACGTAGGAAATGAAGCGAGACATTTCATTTATGCATCACGCTTTTATTTATCAACAAATAGATTTGAAGTTTAGTTAGCTTCAGCTAAATATGCCTGAACGGCTACGTATAATAATAGAAGCCGACTGCGGGGCAATTCAGCTCAATTTATAATGAAGTTGAACCGGACTACAGCCCCTTAATTTATCGAAGTCACGGCGATTATTTTTATACATTGTTAAGCAATGTTTTAATTGCTATTTATATGTCGCACTTTCTGTTTCATATTCATTGTATGGTATAGCTAGGCTCCATGAATAATCCTTTGGAGCAACAACTGAAAAATGAGCATATACAGCTATTTTTCCATATACTACTAGAAAAACAATATACTTACCTTCTTGTGGTCTTAATAAAGTATGATGATTTGGTGGAATTAATGCACTCTTTGAAAAATTATCGGAATATCTTATTATAAGAGTATCACTTAAAGTATTATCCAGAAAAAAGACCGTATTTCCATCATTTTCTATTTCTTCATTTTTTAAAAGCTTGGTTATAACCTTCTGTTTAACAATAGTAAACTCGGCTATATTTCCATGAGATTTTATTTTTTCAGGTAATTCCCCGTTTAATCGGGCATACATATACCAATTATTATTCAAATGAAGCAAATTTTTTCTTTGTTTAAATATCGGATCCCCGACACTATCCGGCCAAAGTTCAGACGAACCACTTAAAGCTGCAGGTGTACCATCAAATTTAACATGCTTTTTAATATCAATTTCTTTAAAATTACTATTTAAATAATATTCCCAATCCATAAAGTATTTTTCTGTAATGTATAACCCCTTTAAAACAGGATTGTCAGGGTCTTTATTAAGTAATTTTTCATAGTAGATTAAAGATAAGTTATGATCCAGATTAAATGGCCAAGGCGAATAATCATATTTTAATGATTTGTTTATTAAATTCTGTATTTCTGTTTCTGAATTATCTTTTTTTGATTCTACAATTGCCAGTCTGTTATAAATATCCCCTCCAAAAGGAAATAATTTTCCACGAAAACTATTAATATAGTCTTCAGCAAGAACATAATATTCAGATGCTTTACTTATTGAATCAGCAAGGTAGAATTGATCACCTTTTTTTAATATTAATTCAATTTTATTCGATGTATTTTCTATTAAATTAGGATATAATGCAAATTTCAGAAGGAAAGTGAAGGCAATTACAAATAAAAATACACCCATAGCAGTGTCCTCTTTTATAAGAAATGTTTGAAAGCTTATTTTTTCCTGTTTTTTGTATTTAAATTTTAATAGATAGAAAAGAAAAGTAATTAAGATACCAATAGCTAATGAGATTAAAATAAAAATAAAAATCATAGTTGTATATTTCTGAATGTTGCTAAACGGTTGTGTATGTACACCTTTATAGTGTATATCTTTAATATCCAAACCTCCAGGTGGTTTTTTACATCTTATAATAGGGAATAAGACACCTTTAATTTATTACCCATTGAAATGCAATCTGCAATTTAGCTAAATGTCTTAAATTAAGCAACTGTTTTACAACTCATTATTCAACCTCATAGTCAAGCGCGAGCCGACTGAGGTAGGCGAGTAACTTGCACATCCTCCGTCCATAGTTGTAATTTAGTATTTAGAAAGGTCTTAGCATTTAGATAAATGTCATATTTTGTAAAAAGCTGATACTCCAAAAATTGATAAAGAAGTTAAGGTCTCATCTGCGGGAAACATCAGACTATGGTTAGATTATCTATTGGATAGGAAAGAGATGCAGGGGAGTTTAGAATTGGCTAGGGACAAAATTGATACTAATGGCTCTTTAAATAAGCAATTGGTTCTTGTTAACCTTGAATTCTTTTGCTGACATATTTCATAGTATCATGGTTCGGAGACGAAAATACTATATAAGTATATAAAGTTTACAAAGTTTGTGTTAATCAGAACCTTATTCCACCCTGGAATCCGAACCAGATCTGTGTTGTTGTATTATTAAAAGGTGATCTAAATTTCAGGAATGAGTATGGTGCAATTAATTCATGATCTGAAATGATTGAGTTTGTATCATCTCCACTTACACCTACATTGAATGTAGGACCAAGATGTAATGATGCCCTGCTATTAGTCTTCCAAGCAAATATGAATTTTGCAGTACTATAGAGGTTTACACGGTCAATATAGAGGAAACGGTTGATTTCAGGGTTGGCTACCCATAATTCCTGGTGCACTGTCCCTTCGATGTTCAGTAATAATCTGTCCGATAGATCTAATTCTGTTCCGAGACCGGCTCCATACATCCATCGGCTGCGGTCTCCAAATGGTTTTCCGAATGAATAAATTGTGTATAATTCTTTTACTCCCATCTTGTATGAGAGATTCAGGTACTGTATTTCACTTACTGATATCTCAAGCCTCCTGTATCCATTCTGCTTAACTATACTTATGAATCCGATAGGCGCTCCTTCAATAGAATCACAGATATTTATGAATCCGGCAATCTGAACACCTTTTACCTTCCCGGCAACATTGACAAAACCTGCAATTTGTGCTCCTTCCACTTCTGTAGCCACGTTAAAAAAACCAGATGCCTGGAAATCTGCCGATCCGGAAACTGAAACATTCCCAAAACCTGCAGCCTGTGCTGAGGTAGCTGTCTCACCGGCAATATTCATAAAACCTGCAGCCTGCACACCATTCAGTTTTCTCCCGGTAAAATTAATGAAACCTGCTGCCTGCACACCTCTGACATCTGAGCCTGCAACATTTATAAAACCTGCGGCCTGTACGCCTTCCATAAATGTACCATTGACATTATAAAAACCCGCTGCCTGAACGCCATTTACGTAGTCCCCGACTGTATTACCAAACCCGGCGACCTGAATACCTGTTACATTCTTGCGGTCTATATTAATAAAGCCTGCAGCTTCAAATGCTCCAACTCCTCCTGAAAGTCCTATGAAAGGATTGATGGAGAAGTCATTTATGCAATTGATATTATTAATTCCATTGGTACTCAGAGGGGGAAAGAGGAATGTAAACTGGAATGTCCTGTGCTCGTATTCAGTTTCTGCTTCCTGCCCAGCAACTGGTAGTACAGAAATAAGAAGTATTACCAGTGAAAAGAAAATCTCTTTGTAAGTATATCTTTTATTCATAACATGTCTTTTAAGAACCCTAAATTGGCCCCGATATCAAAGACAAGAGAATTTTTACAGAGTTGCATTATAGGATAAAGAAAAATTCATTAAATAAATTGCTTGTACCTAAAGTGTGTGTAAATGTACAATTACATATATATCTTCCATATCAGGGATGATACTCATTATTTGAGATCATTGCATTCTGCAATTTATCTAATTATCTCAAATTAAGCAACTGTTTACCAGCTTATTATTCAACCTCATAATCAAGTGCGAGCCGACTGCGAAGGGCCGACCGTTAATAACCGAACGCAGTGAGCTCATGAGGCAAACTTAAGTGAGCAGAATAATTCGAACACCTAAAGGCCATGCATATTTTTACCCTTGGAATTCCCCTTTAAAATTTCTTTAGATTTTGGAACTTTCTTTATTGAAAAATTAATACCCGTAAACAATATTGTTCGGAGAATATTACCTATAAACGAATCCTTATGAAATTTTTTTTTGCTGTATGTATATTGATATACCTAAGTTCCTTTCAAACCACCAATGCACAGGATACCGGTGATTCTTTACGATCAAATGTAAAACTGCGTGTTTATCTTGAAGGAGAGATCAAGGATTTCGATTACCAGAGGAGGAATATACAGTATGTTGATTTTGTAAATGACCCTAAGCTTGCAGATATTCAGGTCATTGCGACAAGAGTAATGCTGGGTAACGGAGGTCGAAGGTACTTCCTGAATTTCTATAGCGGTTCAGATAGAGAAAGAATTGACTTCCAGCACTCTTTCATCAGAGATCTTAATGACACTGATGATACCCAGCGCATCAGGTTCAGAAAAGCACTTGAAATCGGATTGCTCCATTATTTAAATGAATCGGAATTCCTTGAGCAGATTGAAATAGGTTATACTGGTATTGAGGGGAATGCATCTGAACCTAAAGTTACTGTCAGGGATCCATGGAATCACTGGGTCTTCAGGCTTACAGGGACCGGAGGATGGGATCTGGAAGAGAGCAAATCCAGTGTGAGTTATTCAGGGACAATACAGGCTGACAGGATTACTGATAAATGGCTGATCAGGAACTCTTTTTCTCATCAAAACTCAACCAGAATCTATGAGCAGAGTGATGGGGAAACCTATAAATCCATTAATATTGTTGATGAGGCCCTGCTTAGGGCAATTTACGCAATCACTGATCATTGGTCGACAGGTCTTTTCCTGAATGCAAATCGCAGCACCTATCTAAATATGGATTTTAATATAGATTTAAAGCCGGCAATTGAATACAATTTTTTTAACTGGAAGGATGCTGATCAGAAAACATTTACGATTGCATATCATATCGGTCCTGCCTACTATAATTATATGGATACAACATTTTTAGGCAAAATGCAGGAATCTCTCTGGGAGCATAATCTGGTTGTTCAGCTTGAAATGGTTCAACCATGGGGCGAGGTTGATGTCCAGTGTGGTTATGAAGGCTACCTCTCAGCTCTGGAAAACTATAACCTCAATGCAGAAGCAGATATTTCATTAAGGATATCCAGAGGTTTATCCCTATTTCTTGAGGTATCAGCTGAGAGTATACATAGCCAGCTCTATTTACCTAAAGATGAGGTGTCTCTTGAAGAATTACTTCTTAATTCCAGGAAACTTCCGACAACTTTTCAATTTGGAGGTGAAATAGGATTCAGGTTCTATTTTGGATCAATATATAATAATGTTGTAAATGAAAGACTTTAATCAATAGGTATATATTCACAATAGTAATAATTTTATAGGAGGTGTTTATGAAAATTCAAGTTCTATTAACTGTACTTTTCTTTCTATCCTTACTCGCCATCTGCGCAATTCCATTAAGCGAAAGGGATAAACTTATGAGACACGTGTCCGCCTTTACAAGGTTGAAAATGGTATATGTACCACTTTCACTTAGCTGATGCAGATGGTCAAAATAGATAGGGCAAATGTTATTTATCCGGTTACTATTGATAATGAAATAAAAAGCCACCCATCATAAAAGACAGGTGGCATTCAGAACCCCTTTTCAGTGGGTTTTTATAATATTATGGTCGAGAGAAACTATTTCAAAAGGGCGACGCGAAATTCATCACCCTTCGACTCTTCGGTCCTTCACTACGTTCAGGCCCTCAGGCTCAGGGACCCTGGGTTAATCTACCAGTTCGGGTAACCTGCCAGTAGAAAGAAGTATTCGTTTCTGCAAAATTTGAGCCTGCTTAATAAGCACACCAATTCCGACCATTTATCGATAAACATTGACATTTTCAATATTTGCGATAATAACATTTTACTACCACCGGCCAAAGGTCCCCAAACTAAAAGGTGAAATGCGAGAGATGAGATAAAGCATTAAACTATTATCAATATACGTAGATGTTACACAAATTAATGTAGTGGCCAAAGGTCCCTGCCTGCACGACGAAGCTCGAAGAGCATAGTTGGGAGTAAGCCCCTTGCCCTGAGCTTGTCGAAGGGGAAGGGCGCATCGAAGGGTGATGCTGTAGGCAGACGGATAACAATTATTTAAAATTACTGCAACTCGCCATTACCTTGTTGTGATGGGAATACTCCTTTAACGCACAGGTGTGACTGTGGCCCTGACGCTCCCTTTGGTCGGTCAGGGTTCAGGGTTTATTGATCAGATTAAGGATTTTTTCTAGTACTGATGAAAAGCCTGTGATACAAATTCAAGTACCACGGGCAGTGATTCCCTCCAATATGTCCAGGTATGTCCGCCGTCACGCATCCTGTACTCATGCGGTATTTCCTTTTTGCGCATGGCAATATGCACCAGGCTGTTGCCTTCATACAGGAAATCATCATCTCCGCAATCAATAAACCACCGTATGGATTTTATTTTTTCAGCCGGAACTTTCTCCAGCAATGAAAGAGCATTGTGGTTTTCGAAATATTCCCGCAGTATTTCATCCCTATGGCCCTTAGTTTCCCTGGTATATCTTTCCTTAAAAGCCTCAAACGAGAGGGGCCCGATATATGCACTCAGGGGACAGGCCGAGGAAAACATTTCGGGATGGTGCAGGGCATACATGAATGATCCTCCTCCTCCCATTGAAAGGCCTGCGACAGCCCTGTAACGCTTTTCGCCTTTGATGCGATATGTCGACTCGACACAAGGTATCAGCTCTTCGAAAATGAAGTCTTCATATCTCCATTCATTATCAATATCGTTAAAATAACCACGCACGCCTGTGTTGGCATCAGGCATAATTATTATCATCGGTGTGGCCTTCCCTTCTGCAATGGCTTTATCTGCAATATGCAACACTTCACCAAATTGGATCCATCCGGTCTGATCATCACCGGCACCATGCAGAAGATAAAGAACAGGATAGCTCCTTTCGGATACTTCATAATCGGGTGGCAGGTAAACAGCGTATTTACGATCCCCCTCCAGTATTTCACTTTTAAATGAAAGGTTATTATAAACTTTTCCGGTTTGAGCGGAAGTAAATATTGAAATAATACTACAGATAATAGTCAGATACAAATATTTCATCTCGTTCTGGTTTTAATTAATGGCTTATGTCAGTAAAATTAAAAATATTAAAGTAATAATAGGCCCTTATGGCTTAAATAAGTAAAAGGGATTATTCCACTGTGGCCCTGACGCTCCCTTTGGTCGGTCAGGGTCTTCGCTCCGGTCGACTATTGTTATTTACCCCCCGACGAACTTCGTTGTCGGGGCAGGACCTCCGGCGGTTCTTGGAATTATTGGTTATCTTAAATGCAATGTATTGTCTGCCCATTTAATGCGTATACCAGCGATAAGCGTTGTGATTCCTATGAGCATTGCTGCAATTATTGCCGCTCTTAGAGGTTCAGATGTCATCAGGGAAATAGTCCGGAGAATCATGTAATCCTGCAGGCTATCTGAAAGCATGCTGATATTTAACAGCACCGACACTATTATTAACAGAATACCAATAATAATAAAAATGGTGCCGGACTTACAGCTATCATTTTTCTCTCCGGAATTGATCTTTGCTCTTGTTCTTATCCAAAGAATTGCCAATACAGTTATACATATAATGAGAACAATCATTAAAAAGATCCAAGCATAAATACTGAAATAAACATGATTGATTTTTAAAATTCTATATTCCTTGTATGGCAGTGTATGTGCATTTTCAGTTGCAGTGCCCCTAATTATGCTGGACCACATTAGTAAACTTAATTTAACGTTTTATAAAAACAAAATCCCCGCCTTCATCGCCTACATTCTGAATAACTCCAAACTGGGGAACCGTTGGACTGTTATTCATGACTGCCGTTTTGAAGCTGCTGAATAACAGCTCGGAAGTCAGGAAATCTTCCTCATTATCTTCAAGCCGTTTAATAAGATATTTTATAAAAACACTTTCATCAGGCACTTCCTCCTGATTCCCGCTTGTCATTGCCTTCCTGCTTGGCAGTTCATACAGTTTTTCAATGCCCTGTGGCGCTTCATCAAAAGCTGCCCTTGTTTTAAAAATTGCCCCGCTGAAGCAGGCGTCGGCAATAAGAAGAGTATGTTTGGTTTGAATACTCCCTATAAAGTCCCTGAGGGTGCTGTTCCTGAACCAGTTAACAGTGCTGCCCCTTGAAGCATCAGCCGGGAACCAGTAACCGACATTTCCCTGGTTGTCCCAGTAGCCATGACCCGCAAAAAAAATAAGAAGGTTATCATCGGATGTCAGTTCACGTGAAAGTTCATCCAGTTTGATAATTATTTCGCTCTGTGTAGGATTGTTAAGGAGATAGATATTATCCTGATCAAAGGTGTATTTTGTCGAAAGCACATTATATAGATGTTCGGCATCTTTAATGGGATTGTCGAGATCAGCTATCTCATCACTCTGATAATCATTAACACCAATCAGCAGGGCATAATATTTACTCCTGTATATATCAGGTACCCCGGGTGCCTCAGCAGAAGCATTATCTGCTGAACAGTTGATTACCATATTCATCTCAGTCATCTTTCCCATCTTATTGACAGTAACGAGATTAACGGGATTTGCACCTTTTACCAGGTTCATCTTGAATTCAAAAATCCCGGCTTCCGAAAGGGTTATCCAGTTCTTATTGATCATGATTGCACCAGTGCTTTCAGGATCATTTACACGTCCAATGAGGAAAATACTGCTTTTATCATGGTTTATTATTCCCTCCTGGTGTATGGGTGATAATATTTCAATTACTGAATTTTCAGGAACGGATGGTCTGGCAACAGGTATTTCAACATCTTCCTGTACTTCATCCGTTTCTTTCTGTGCAATAACCTTAACTGTTGTATCAGGTGGTTGACCGGCCAGTTTTTTTTCAGCAAGGCTTATCGGGAACGAATCATCAATGCCTGAAACAGCCCATGTTTCAAGTTTTTCAGAAAGCAGGCTGGAGGAGATAAAATCTGCCTTAACCGGGTTAAAATCTACGGAAAGAATAATCTGATGCTGTCTTTCGGATTGTAACAGCATTTTACCTGAAGCAACATCCCAGAGCATAATTCGCCTGTCGTGGCCTCCACTTAAAAGATATTTACCATCAGGACTGAAATCTATTGTCTGAACCCAATCTCTGTGCCCTTTCAATGTATTAATTAAACTTAAATCGGAAGTTTTACTTATAATAATCAGATCATCATCTCCACAACTGGCAATCATGTTTCCATCGGGGCTGAATTCCACATCCCGGATCCAGCCGGAATGAACCTGTCTGGATCTGAGAATACTACCACTGGCAACATTCCAGATAATTATAGTTTTATCGGCACCTGCGGAAACAAGAAGTGAACCATCAGGGCTGAAGCAGACAGCATTAACTTCATTTTTATGGCCTTTCAATTCATAGATGAGGTTCTTATTCTTAATATCCCAGATCCTGATTGTCCTGTCAGCACTTCCTGAAGCAAGGAGTCTGCCATCGGGATTCATTGAAAGAGATTTCACAGCAGCCCTGTGACCGGTAAGTGTAGCTGAAATATTTGAAGTTAACGGATCCCAGATTGTTATTTCATTATCTTCTCCTCCTGATACCAGCACGCTATTTTCTTCATCGAAAACAACGTCATTCGGGCGTTTTTTTAATCCGGCCAGTGTTTTAAATATGATCCCGGTCTCAGCATTCCATATTAATATATTATTATCAGAACCGGAAGTTACTATGTATTTCCCAGTGGTATTATAATTAGCATTAAATATCTGGTGACTGGTTTCACTATATGTCCGTTTTATATTAAAATTGTACTGCGCATTCAGTGAAAACTGCAGTAATACTCCTACAGAAACAAGTAAAAATTTCAAACGCATTTTTATAAGGTTTTTGACTTCAAAAAGTTAAATCGTATTCCGGCCTGTAAGAATACAGCATTAAAATGCTCAGTAAGAAGGGGATCTTCGAAATTTTCTTCTTTTAACAGGATCAAAGAATAACCTGAGGTAATGATAAAACTGTATCTGTCTCCGGGGCTGTATTCAATACCTACGCCGGGAATAAATCCGATACCGTTATTGTATTCCAGGAACGGGCTATATGGTTCTGTGTCATCAGGAGAGAGTAAGCCAAGCATTTTCGAATCATACCACCAGTTATCTGCATAGTATGCTTTGGTATGATTAAAATTTATCCCGGCAAAAATATAAGGATTCCATTTTTTACCGGGTGAGATATACATCTTGGTTATTATTCCAGCGCTGACGTTAAAAAATTTAAGCTCATTATATCCATCTTCAAGAACGGCTTCTGTTACAGGATCCTGTAATTCGTAGAAGAGCCAGTCGTTATCATCATCATCCACATACTTCCAGCTCCAGGAATACATAATCCCGGAATAGATCATTGCTGAAAACCGTCGATTGATATTATATTGAAGGCCGGCATCAACTTTTATCCCGGGTCTGTAATGAGGCATTTGCAGTGGAGTATATTCATCTTCCCCTGTTGCATAGCCGAAAGTTTTAAAACCTCCGAAAGAAAGATTAACACTCATTTTATGTTCGAACTGTGAATAGCCGCAAACAGTAATAAGCATTAATGGTAAAATGATAATGAACTTTTTCATTGTCTTCAGGATTATTTCAACTTTTTTTATCAGGCTTCCTGCCTGGCTCCAAAATCAGAATAAAAAGATAATCAAAATATTGGAAACTTAACAAATCTCTCCTGCGGTTAAAGAATAACTTCACAAGTGAAAGATTTTAGAAGTGCCACACCAGGCGCCTTTGTTTTTAATATTGTTCAGCATAAACGGGTTTTATTTTTTAATTTCTTAACTTATATACAGATGAATTTGGAAGGCTCATTAAAAATTGACTTTAAAGAAAGATTTTCATAAATTGCTTCGGGAAAATTTTCATATTATCGTAAAAAGTAAACATTTATTTAAATTCAACTGGCCCTTATAAATATATTCGAGATATTCTAAAGTTAACATTATGTTTAATTTAAAAATTTGGAGGATTTAATCATGATTGGAATGAACTTCATCAGTTTTATCATTTTATTGGGGGTCAGTCTTGTGGTCTCAGTTATTATGCATTTTGTATTCAAGTATTATGTCAGGCCGGGTTGGAATTCATTTGTCTCTAAAGTAATTTTTGGATGGATTGGTGCCTGGCTGGGTTCTCCTGTTTTCGGTCACTGGTTTGGGTCAGTGAAATATGAAGACGTTTATATTATTCCTGCCATTCTCGGCTCAATAGCCATTTTAATTTTTACTACAGATATTGTCAAATCGGTAAAAGCCGCTTCATAGAGAAGAGAATCTCCAGGATTTAGAAAGGCTGTCTTACAAGCAGGCACTATCCTGGAGTATTGAATAATTATTTTTCACCACGGAGTATCATAGAGTAAAAAAGTGGTGTTCACGGTGATATTAGTTTCTCGCCCTGTGAGAGACAATGATGTTCTGTTGTCTTATGTGGTTCAAATATATTTTTTATAGGTCCTATAAAGTTTTAGTTTGAGACAGCCCTACAATATTGTCACTTCTCATCATTGCCTTCGGTGAGCTCGCTCCGTATTAGCATCTCTGGTTTCTAAGTAGTATCTTGCCTATCAAACTGGAATTCGTATTTTGTAAAACAAAAGCAAGAAGATTGAAACGGGTATTGGTGTTATTTCTGGTAATTGTGTTACCAATTGCAGCATATGCACAGGAAGATGAAAAAGCATTAATTGAGAAATATTGTAATTTATTGGCTGATGATCTTATTGAAAGGACAGATGGTTATTTTCAAAATGATACATTGATAACTTTGGAAGGAGGTGGTATTGCTAAAAGTATTTTAATAGGATTACCTGCTTCCTATAATTTTGATTTAGTGAGAATGGATGTTCGTCTGATGACGCAAAGTTATTTGGATGTTAACATTGCTACTCTTTGGCAGCCAGGATATGACAGTATTTACCAGATAGGATTAGGATTACCGGATAACCTTGAAGGTATAATTTATTATAGTATGAAGGTCAAAACTCTGATAGTAACTATTGCACAAAAGACGGTAGAGAATTAGTTTAGTAGTTTAGTAGTTTAGATGTTTAGAGGTTTAGAGGTTGGGGTTTTTAATCAGATGATTTGGCAGTTGTTCCATTTCTTTCCTGATCTGGTCCCTGATTTCACGGAATATTCTTATAATTTTTTCTTCTGTTCCGGTTGCTTTTGCAGGATCCCGGAAACCAATATGCATGCGGTGCTTAACATTACCGGTAAAAACAGGGCAATTTTCTTTTGCATCGTCACATACAGTAATTAAGTAATCAAATGAATCCTGCAAGAAATTATCAACAGGTTTCGGGCTATGGCTGGAAATATCAATCCCGATCTCATTCATAACCATTATTGCCTTTGGATGTACTTTATCAGAAGGTTTAGTTCCTGCACTGAATACATCTAAAGACGGATTTAAGGATTTCAAAAATCCCTCTGCCATCTGGCTGCGGCAGCTGTTGCCTGTGCATAGGACAAGAATTTTCATGTATAATATAAATATCACCCTTTTTGATATAAAACAAAGTTAAGGGATAAAGGTTCCGTTATTATCACAGAGCTCAGAGCGCAGAGTACAGAGGTTAAGGATAAAGTAAGAATTTTCAAGTAACGGAATACACTTGAATAGATCCCAATTCAATCCCGAATCTATTGATTCAAGGATCCTCGAAAAGCAGAGCTTTTCGGGACAATTAAACAGTTCAACACCTCAACATATAAACCCCTAAACTCCTCAACTTAAAGAATAAATAATCACTAATAAATAATAAATCATAATTAAGTTTTCGTATTTTCCCTGATCAATTAAAATCCGCATTATGGAATCTTCAAAAATCAATCGCCGGAAATTTATAAAAAGAGCATCTTTAAGTACAATTGGCGCAGGCCTGGCATCGGCTTCAACATTTGCTGCCGATAGTCAGGGCACATGCCATGAACCTGCCTCTATAAAGGAATACCGCAAATTTGGTAAAACAGGCTTCAAGGTATCGGACTTCGGCAGCGGAGCTCCCACAAATGAAGCTGTTCTGAGAGCCTTGCTGGAAAGGGGTGTTAACCTGATAGATACGGGTGAAACATATATGAACGGAAACAGTGAAAGGATAATAGGGCGTGTTCTCCAGGATTTTGATCGCAGTAAGATATTTATCAACAGCAAACTGTATACTGAAAAGGAGTTTCCTTCAAAAAAAGAAGTTCTTGAGCGTTCATACCAGGCCATGGAAAGGCTTCAGACAGATTATATCGATTGCATACAGATTCATTCCGCAGAGAATTCGGCAATATTAAAGGATGAGGCTTTTCATTCAGCAATGGAGCAGTTAAAGAAAGAAGGCAGGGTGAGGCATGTGGGGGTATCATGTCATGGTAATAACTGGGCCTATAATACTGAGGAAAGCCTCGATACCATTTTAATGTCTGCAATAGAAGACGGACGGTTTGATGTTATACTTCTTGCATACAACTTTGTGAATGCCGATATAGCAGAAAAAATACTTGATGAATGTGATAAGCTGGGTATAGCAACAATGATAATGAAATCAAATCCTGTACATATTTTTAACATATTCGAAAGCCGGATGGAAAGGATGGCTGAAGAAGGTAAGGAAGCTGACGCTTTTCTACAGGCATATTATGATAAGTATAAAATAATGAACGAGCAGGCAAAGACTTTTTTTACCAGGTACGGGATAAGCGACGAGAATGAGTTGAAAAAAGCTGCTTCAAAATATGTTTTGTCAAACCCCCGGGCGCACACAACACTCTGGGACTTTCAGAATTTTGATGAAATCGAAAACATGCTACAGCTGTCAGGCCAGAAGCTTACCGCAAATGATAAATCAGTGCTTAGCGGATTTCACAAACATCTTGGTCATACGGTATGCCGAATAGGTTGCAATGATTGTGAGGCTGCATGTCCCCACCATTTTCCGGTGAATAAGATCCTCAGGTATAATTATTATTTCAGTGTGAAGAAGCAGGAAAAAAGGGCTATGACAAAATATGCCACACTTGGTCTGAACAAACCCTCGGAGTTATGCATCAACTGCGAAGGTTATTGCGAACAGGCCTGTAAATACGGAGTGTGGACACGCCCGTTGCTTGCGGCTGCCCATCATAACCTTGAGTTAATTGTTTGAAGATGGCAAATGAAAAGGGGGATTTGCCCCTTTCTGTGATGCTACATAAGCCCCCAGCCGGCATGCAAGCTCCAGGGTTTCATTCAGCGGTTTGTTTTCAATATAATTATGGATAAAACCAGCAAGAAAAGCATCACCTGCTCCCACTGTGTCAATTGTTTTAACCTTGAATCCGTTCTGGTAAAGTTTTTCACGGCCTGTTTGTAAAAAAGCTCCTTCTGAACCAAGGGTTACACACAGTACTTTGATGTCGTATTTTTGATAAACGAGATCTGCTGCCTGTTCCGGATTGTTTGAGTCCTGCCCACTCCATTTTAAAATCACGAATAGTTCCTCGTGGTTCATTTTTACGATGTCGGCTTTCATCAGAAGCAGTTCAGTCGTATCCTGGTCAATATATGGGGGCCGGAAATTTACATCGAAGATCTTAAGAGCCTCCTGTTCCAGCAGTGTTTTGAGTGTATCAAAGGAAGTTTTATTCCTGCTTGAAAGGCTTCCGTATACCAGCACATCGAAAACCGGTATATTATCAGGTTTCTGAATGTAGTCCCAGGCTGAGGGGAAAACAATATCGTACGTGGCATCGTTATCTGTTGACAGGTGCACATTTACAACCCCGGTAGGGTAATCATTCTTCCTGATGAGATTCGTAGAGATGCCATTTCCCTCCAGGTATTTTAAAAGTTCTTCTCCCAAAGTGTCGTGTCCGCAACTGCTTAAAAAGGAAACATTGGCACCGAGTTTCCTGAGGCCTATAGCCACATTCATGGGAGCCCCTCCCGGAACTGCCTCATCGGGAAATACATCCCATAACATTTCACCATAGCAGAGGATGTTGTTGGTCAATTTTGATGTTTTTTGTGGGGGCTGTCTTGAAAGTACACCACCTCCCCCCGAGTACTCGGGGTACTCCTCCTCTTTAGAGCTCTTTAGAGGAGGAGAAAGTTATAGTATTGATAATCAATAATTTCCCCTCCTTTTGAAAGGAGGGGTGTCCCGACCGTTAGGTCGAGGACGGGGTGGTTAGATGGCTTTTGAGACATCCCCTACGGTGGTTTCATAATTATTGTTAATAAATATAGTTATTCCATGGGAATTATCAGGCCATGAATGACAATCAATTCAACATTCCCTGTCTGCCGTCAGGCAGGCATTAATCCAATAATCCATTAATGCATCATTCCAAATATGTTGGATTTTTATACACCGAGTTGTACATCCAGGTGTATAGCGTAATATTTGTACGGGGCAACTTTTACATCCGTTGCTTTTCCCTTATAAGATGTGAAAAATCCTGCAGGGGGTGTATCTGAGGGTAAAACATCATATCCCTGTATTTTAACAGGTTCTTCCACATCCTGTAATTTCCATCCAGCTGTTAAATCGATTATAATAATGTTTAATTCAGGATCATAAGTAACAGTACCAATATCGATAAACTCACCTGCCCAGATAGTCTCTGTTGATGCTACCGGCACCGGAAGACCGGTTATTTCATCCAACATTTCATTAACTTCAAGATAATACCACCATTCATCACCAGCTCCGTCAAGACATCCCCCCCAGGCGGTTTCTTCCCGGCATGTTAAGGTACCAATATCTTCTTCCTCACAGGATACAGGAGAATATTTTGATGTATACCACCATGTTTCATCATCCTCTATATTATCTTCTACATCATGTTGATTATAAGAGAATGCGGTTTCTGCATCGTAAACTGAGAATCCATCTTCTTCTTCAATATGTGGATAGTCATTATCAATCATTGTGCTAACTAATTTGTTCCTTGCCTATTTTTTTATTTTATAGTGTCAGTTTTCCTCTGGAAATTCTCTTTCCATAATTATGCGTAATGCTGATACATAATGTAATGCTTTTGCATAACGGTTCTTTTCCAGCATCTTCAGATAACTATACTCATCAGGACAGTTCTCAACATCAAAATAGTCCTGGTACAGCTTATAATCTCTAATGGACTCTATGAAATTATCATAGTAAGCATGTTTATAACGAATGCCCTTTGCTGTGGTTGGCCTGTATTTTGCCATTTTCATTCCAAAAAGATTATTGTTCTTCAGGCAAATCTTCGATTTTAGCGCATCAGTTTCCAATATAATCTGGGCTTTTGCCACCCTCTGAAATTTTACCTGATAGTAGTCCAACCAGAAATCAATATTCTGCCAGGTGAATTTGTAGATTTCATCAAGGTTTTCGTAAATATGGGTTAATGAATCTTTTAAATGCCTGTTCTCATTAACTACCGTGCGATATGCTTCTTCTGAAGCTATATACTCTGACTCAAAATATCTGGATTCCCTGGTGGCTCTTACAGCCGACAAGGAGATTAAAGCAAATACAACTATAGCTGCACCTGCTAAAGCTCCATTACGAAAAGTCTTTCCTTTTGTCATGTTATTTGATTTAGTTAGACATGACTTTTTCACATTCATTTTACGCTTGAAATCCTGAAGTAAAATTAAGGTATTAGGGCACTATGTGCAAATCGCAAATGCCCTGCAGGTGGGATGTTTGGATGGGGGTTTAAGCTTATTGGTCTAAGTAATTCTGACGAAAATCAACATATTTATTCTGTTTACATGAATAATGGGTTTATTCATCAAAAAAGAAAGGATTTTGACCAGGCATCCGGCAGAATCCAGAGTGGTTTGGTAATTTCAGCTACTTTAAAGAGTAGAATATCAGCATAATACAAAATCCAGGAGGTCTAATTTATATATTTTTTGACGAAAAGGTTTATTTGATCAATGGTTACCAGAATTTGATAAGAATTCAGGGATTATTACAAATCATGCAGTTCAAGTTTAGCGTAAAGATTACCTGCGGACAGTTTAACAGCTTTATTAAGATTCTCAGCTGCAAGTTTCTTTTCGCCAAGACCTTTATAGCCGAGTCCAATGAGCAGGTACGCATTTGATAACCTTGCATTTTCAGCTTCCCGGGCACCGAACTTGGCAAAGAAATCCTCACCGGGGGATATGCCCCTGTTGATCTGTTCTTCCCCATCTGTAATCAAGGAGTTAAAGATTTCTGAAGCTTCTTCCATCTTTCCAAGCTTAAGATTGCCCAACCCCTCGAAGTACCTTATAAATCCACTGTTCTGTGATTCTGGTTCTGAACAGGAGGTAAAATAACCAAGTGATTCTGTTTGATTTCCCAGGGCCTCATAAGCCAGGCCGATATAATAATTAACCTGAATGTTCCTGTTCCACAATCTGCTTCCACTCGCTTCTTCTTCCGGCACTCCGGCCTGCAGAAAAGTCTCAAGAGCTTTTTGATACTGCTTTTCTTTCATATATTCCAAACCAAGTACCAGGTAAGCATCAATTATTACATCCCTTATTCCCGAACTTCCCTCATGGAAAGTGAATTCTTGCCCTGATAGATATTCCACTGCTTTACCGGCTTCTCCTGCAAGGGTAAGCACAGCAATCTGGCGGGCAAAAGCATCTTCACGTTTGCTTACAACATGGTTATTGCCTTCAAATAACCTGAGCCTTTTGTCAATGGGTGTATTGCTCATCTCGTACAGTCGGTCAAGCTCCACATAATATATCGGCTCATTCCTGTTAAGCTCAATTGCTTTTTCATATGCATTTATTGCCTTATGTCCATCATCCTGGTGCTGGTAATATGCCCAGCCCAGGTTACGGTACGCAATGGCCAGGCCGGGATCATATTTCACCGCATTTTCCCAGGATGTGATTGCTTTCCCAGGTTGTTTTTCGTACAGAATGTTACCAAGGTAATAATATGCCTTTCCGTCTGAAGGATTGTATTCCAGGTCTGTTTCAAGGACTTTTATGGTTTCAAGACGGAACGGAAAACAATAATCAACCGGTTGCCCTGACCCGTCTTTAAAATATATCTCAGCTTCTGTGCTGTTCCCTTTTCTATCTTCTAAATAACCCAGGTAATAGCTTACTATCGGGTTCTTTCCTTTGAAACGTAGAAGAACATCCTCTGCCTCTTCGTACAATCCATCGTTGATATATCCTGTTGCAAGCCCGATGTAATTCTGGTCGAAGTCTCTCATTTTCTTGTTCAGAACAGTAAGTTCATTGTAGGATTGAAGCTGGTTACCCGAGGATTTTGCTATCAGGTATGATTCATTTGAAGCCCTGAAATCCAACGGATCGGTATTAAGAATTGATTCCAGTGTCTTTGAAGCACCTTCATAATCACCCATTCTTCTCTGGATTGCTGCTTTCAGGCATATTGCACTATTATTCCTGGTATTTATTGCCAGCGACTCATTAATCTCCTCAAGAGCTTTAATAAAATCACCCTTCATTACAGATATCCCTGCCAGTTCAAAATAAGCTGCTGAATGAAAGGCATAATCCCAGGTAGCCCGGTAGAGTGTATCGATTGCTTCATCATACAATTCCAGTGCTTTTAATGTTATTCCTTCAAGGTACAGGGCTTCACAATCTGATGGCCTGGTATAATCCTTAGTCAACCTGGTTATGGATTTACAGAAATATTTCCTGGCATTAGTGTAATCACCATTCTTAAGCAGAATATTGCCAACTGCTATATTCGCACGTATATTACCGGGATCACGTTTGAGGGCTTCATCATAATAATCCATTGGATTAATCCTGGGATTATAAAATTGTTCGATTCTCTTACCGGTTAAAAACACTTCTTCTACAGTTGCTATATCTTCTGGCAGAGGGGGGCTCTTAACTGTTTCAGGGAGTTCTTCAGTATATTCATTTTCAACCGGTTTATATGAGACAAGCACTTCGCCGGTTTCTGCATTCACCATTTCGGTGTAAAGATCAGTAATTTTGAGTGCCTCCACTGCTTCTATTAATTCAGCAAAAGCAACTTCCGGTGATATTCCCACTGTTTTTTCAAATATAACTTCATCATTATTTGTCAGGACAATTTTAGCACTGTCAATTTTCTGTGTTGAATAATATCCAAGGAATACATTATTGTCTTCCCTTTTTTCCAGATTTACAGCACCATTAAGATTTGCATTTTTGAACCCCCCGATATCCCTTACCGGGTACCAGTATTGCTCTGCAATTTTCAGTTCGTAAGGTTTGATCCAGCTGTAATCAGGCTGGTTATCGGAATAAGCACCGGTCATTAATTCAAGATAAGGTCCTGCATTTTCAGTCAGGATTGCCTCGGTAGCCTGTCCTCGTGCACCTGATCCCCATTCCCACAATTTGGCCCCTTTAACAATATTATGATCACCGATATGTATTGTTCCGCTATTTTTACCATGATCATATCCTCCCATGAAATCCTCCTTAAGGTCATGTGCAAAAAATGAAGCTGAACTCACTGAATTTTTCCACCAGCTTACATCCACACCATCTGTAAAATCCTGGCCCAGGTAAACTTCCCTGGAAACAGGCCAGTGTGTAAAGGCTGTTTTAGCATGATACGTAGCAAACTGTACACCCGGGGGGAATATTACCTGGTAATTCTCATTTGCATGTACTGCCACATTAGCCCAGTAAAGGAATGAATGTGTATAAGGAGTGGCATTATGGATTTTAACCTCAGCCCGGAAATAAGATTTTCCGGGGAATGCAGTAATTCCGATAGTCCATCTCATGCGGTGACGGAGGTCGGTTTCGCCGATCCAGATTGTTTTACTACCATCTTCGTTCTCAACCAGATCATAATTAACAGGTAAAAAGGTTGAAGCCCTGTGATGATGCAGTACATCCCATTCAATACCACCTGATACCCAGGCACCGGTCATTCCAATGTATGCCGGCCTGACAACATCGTTTTTGTAAATGAAATTATAACCATTAGTTTTATCAGTAGCATAATATATTTTACCACCGATTTCCGGGGTTATACTTAGCTTAATATACTCGTTTTCCAGTATTATGGCCTTCCACGCCTTATCCACCTTTTTTGTCGAGAAGACATCATTTAAAGCGTAAGGGTAAATATGCCTGGATGCGCCCTGGTATGATTCATTCTTAAAAAACATGGGATTTTTATCCGCAGGAGCCACCTGGTATGTGGGAATTACCCATTCCTTTTCAGAGATTGTCACCTGGGCTGCAATATTATTAACATTGAAGGTCAGAAATAATAATATCACTGCTTTAAACCAGTAAATTATACGTGTCTGGTTAACTATCATTTTGACTACAATTATATTTTGCGGGACGCTTTAGTATCCAATCACTTTAATCAGCCTTCCTGTCTGTACATTATCATTCAGTTCAAGGTTGTTGAGCAGGGCCAGCTCATCCATCTTATCCTGTTGTATACCATAATATTTGAAGGCATCGGCAAGTGTACCTGTGCGCTGGACTTTCTTAACCAGGATTTTGACAGGCTTCTTGTTTAACTTTTCAGGATCGGTTAACCTGGAAAAGTTAGACATGGTTGCCACAAAAGTGTCGCTGTACGTATTATAATCCGCCTCAGCAGTAACACCATGAAAAACATAAAAAGTGTTTTCGTAATCTATGAAACAGGACATTATCATGTTTGCTTGCTGCTGGCCCGTAGTCTGGTCCTGATATACCTGCTTGGACAACGTTACCAAGGCAGGCAGGTTATTGATGGTTGTATTATAACTTTCCTGAGGTTTTAGTTGCAGCTGTTCAAGTGATGAGCTTGCAGCTTCATTCAATGAAGATCCGGGGGCAAGGGTAAAAACAACCAGGGCCTTCCCGTCGGATGGGGCCATATTTACCTGGGTCGGCAGGTTTTCAAATTGCCAGCCGGCCGGGAATGAAAACCTGAATTTAAGTTCGGGGTGATAAAAGGTATTACCTTCAACATATCCCTGCCTGGGATCTTCGCCATATATAATACCATCAATCATTTGCAGGTAGTTGTCAGTATTTACCTTCCATGTCCCCAGTTTAAGGCTGTCCTGCCACATCTTTGTATCTTTTTTCACAGAGTTGTACCGGTCGACCGGGCTTGGATGCGTTGACAGAAAAGTGGGGACGCCACCCTGTTCCTCCGGCATGCTCATCTTTTCGAGAACCTGGAAGAATTCAGCCATCATGTTGGCATCGTAACCTATCTGTGATGAATATGCGACACCCAACTGGTCTGCCTGGCGTTCGTTATCACGACTGAATTTAAGAAACAGCAATTGCATTCCCTGCATGGCATACTGAGCATATGACGCGAACTCTTCCGAAGCAATCATGCCACCTATCAGGAGCAACTGGCCGACTGTCTGCTTACTCTGGGTGCTGACCGAATGCCGGGCATTTATATGACCCATTTCGTGGCCAAGTACTCCAGCCAGTTCGGCCTCGTTATTAAATTGTGCAAGTATACCCCTGGTTAGGTAAATATATCCACCCGGAACGGCAAATGCGTTTACTACGGGGGAATCAAGTATTTTTACATGATATTTCAGGTTGGGGCGATGAGATATTTTACCCATTTCATCAGCCGTGGCCTGAATAAATGAGAGTGCCCTGTCATCCTTATATTCACCAAAGGTAGCGATTACCTGGGGATCGTATTCTGAACCCATCTGTACCTCCTGTGCTTCAGACACAAGCATGAGTTGTCTTTGGCCTGTAACCGGATTGATGGCGCAGGATACTGCAGCACAAATAAAAACCAGTAAAAGTGCAATCTCTTTAATAAGGTTAAGAGGTTTCATTGGAGCGATTTTGATTAATTACTCAGGTCTGAACGGTTTAATCATTCGTTTATTCTAATATTGAAAAATGGAAATGAAACAATAATCAGAATAAAAGAAGTGCCCTACAGGTATAAAATTAAACATTTTACCTGAATGAATTTAAAGATAAGTGAGAGAATTCTTTAAACTGATTATGCAGCAATCAATTATACTCCGGCTTGCCCACCTTACCCATGAACAGGGAAGCTCCGGTGGAGTTTTCTTTTATCAGGTACAGGAAAGTTCTGTCTGCCCGAAATATCATTGGCTGGGGTTCTGCAGATTCTCTCAGTTCCACGATAGTGGCAGCAGCAGCTTCGGTGCCTTCTTCCTGTACATCAATGAAAGTCTGGTGTATTACCCTTGAAATAAACAGGCCACTGCCCGGGGAGATCAGGCTGAAATCGGCACCGCCGGAGAATGCCACTCCCAGCCCCAGGTTGAT
>Ga0307432_1000772_pt1 | contig 22061 bp, 14 predicted proteins | sample SalMarWE160150MG_FD_202158 | JGI IMG/M metagenome (GOLD analysis project Ga0307432, IMG submission 202158) | Salt marsh sediment microbial communities from the Plum Island Ecosystem LTER, Massachusetts, United States - WE1603-150 | ecosystem: Environmental > Aquatic > Marine > Intertidal zone >...
GGCAAAACAAAAATAATAGTTAATCGGGAAAGGAGAAAATATGGAATAAATTAATTTATTTTTTTTAGAAAAAGTGGTGTACTTTTCGGTTAAAATATGGTGTACTTTTCATTTGCTATTTACATAGCAAAAAAAGCATTATATTTTTAACCAACTAAAAGCTTTTTCAGCCTGGTTAAAAATATAAAGGCGGGCTAAATTAGATATTTCTTATCGTAGGGCTAAATCTCTATTTCTAATCATCGAATGTATTCCCCTCCCTTCCCTCCCTGTTCCTGCTCACTATGCCTCTTACGTTTTAACATTTTTTATCTGTCTGCGTGCCTACACTCCGGATAGAGCAGATAAAAAAAACTAAAACTATCCTAAGAGATTATATGTGCGACATCGATGGCGTTTATAGAAGACTCATCACCACAAAAAATTACAGCAAGGACATTAAGCGCAGGGCTTTTTTGTGGTACCGGCTTCTACAAACGCCGGGAGAAAAATTGCAAAGAGAAGAAAAAAGATGATCATCCTCTCGCGATAGGTGAAAAATATATAAATAAAAATGTTTCTTTCTCTTCTAACTTTTTATTTATATATGTTTTTACTTATCGCAGGCCACACGGAATCCGATAAATTCAGTAACCGGAAAAGAAGATAAAAAGGTCTCGCTCTTCTTCTCTCTTTTACTTTTTATCTTGTTTTTTTGGGGATAAAACTAATCCACCGTTCGCTAACCGCTACACATTTTATATCAGGATAAAGATATATAAGAGGGGGTGATTTTCCCTTCTTATATATCTTTTAAACGTTTGTCTTCTCTCTGCATTACACGATAAAAATAATTCAAATTTTCTTTTTCCTAAATTTTAATTATTTTTTGAGTGTTATGCTTCACTTTTCGCTTTTCAATTTCTGGTATTGTTTTTTGTAAAAGAGGGGTGATTTTCCCCTGTTTACAAAAACAATACTCTTTCTCTATCCCTGGCAATACTCTCACCAGGTAAATTACTATTTGCCCTGTTGAGTGTATTGCCCTTTCTTTGTTTTTTCTTTCTTAATTCCCCCCCTCTCCCCCTTTTCTTCTCCTCGCGATAGGTAAAAAAATATCAAATCAAAAAGGTTTTTCTTTTTGTTTTGAGGTATTTTTTACTTATCGCGTAAACACAAAGAATCAAAAGGATATAGTCGCCGAAAAAAGAAGATAAAAAGTTCCCGCACTTCTTCTCTCTCTTACTTTTTATCTTGTTTTTACAGGGAGAAGACTAAACCACGAGGGATAGCAGAAGCACGAAAAGGTTCGCAAATAGGGGCGGGGCAAGGGAGAGAGGGTCTCGATAATACCTGCGCTTATACTTGTAGAGCAGGGGGTGAATCGACCGCAGTTTTTCCTTCCCCCTTAATACTTCCCCCCTAATGAATCATAGCCTAACCTTAATTTTTTGCGGTGGCGTATAAAGCGAAGCAACAGCGGGGCATAAGAGCGTTACCCCCGCGTTTATACTTAGAAGCGTCCCCGTGAGCGTAGCTTTTGAGCCAAGGAGCAATAATAAAAAGAAGGGGGTTAAGAGGGGGGTCTTAGGGGGGATTTAAGGGGGAAGGAAAATTACCCGCCCCGCGCGTGGTTGAGTTGTAAAATTAGAGTAGCTAGAGTGGATTAAATTAGATCTAAATTTGGCGGGGCCCTGGCATGCTAATAATTGACGAGGAGAGAGAAAGAGTGGTCTCAAATAAAAATTTGACATAAAAATATTTATTAGATATATTCAAGGTATTATCCCAGTAAGATGTTGTATCTTATTGGCCCCGAGTTGCCTGTGCGCTCGGGTTTTATTTTTAATATTTACTAAAGATTATTATTAAAAAAAGATATATTATCTATAGATGATTTTAATCATTATTATTTAATTGTCTCAAAAAATCCGCCAGGGTGCGCATTGTTAAGAGGCGTAATAGTTTTTGTACCTATGTCCGATAAATGTCCGAAATATGTCTAATATGTCCGATAAACGTCTGTTATAATAATTCATACTTTCTACCCTTCTTCTCACCAAGTTCTTTTAAAATCCCTTTGCTTACCAACTCCTGCAAATCACGATATAGTGTCTTCTCAGAAACCTCAGAAACTATGGTTTTAAAAGATGATAGATTTATACTATTCTTCTCCTTCACATACATCACTGCCTTAATTTGTCTTTCATTTATTCCTAATTTCTTCAAATTATCTTCTGTAAATTTATCTTTATAAAATACAACCTTCATCACTCCATGGTCTTCCTCAAAATCAGGCTCAGGAAGTCCCTGCTCCTGGCATTTCTCCATTATCTTTATTGTCCCCCTCCCCCAGCTTTCTATAAAACCTGCCTTATAAAAAACATCTGCTAAAAGAGTATTCCTTGGTTTGGATAGATGTTCTGTCTTTAATTTTTCTACCGGAACTTCTGGAGGAAGTTTTCCTTCATTCATTATGACTAATCTATCACTATATACTCTTATCTGAATAGAAGAAGCTCCTAAATAATTTCTATGAATTAGAGCATTTATAATTGCTTCTCTTAGGGCTTCATAAGGATATTCTAAAATTTCCCTTCTGTGAATCCCTTCAAATTTAATTTTACTTATTAAATATTTGCTTCTTAAAATTTCCAAGGCATTGGTAATCTGCTCAAAAAGATTCCCATCGACAATATCGCTACTCTGTATATCTGTTTCAGTTAAAAACTTTCCGATCTTTAAATAAGCAGCTGTATAGAATCGTTGCGGATTTTTGCCAAAAAGCAAAATTGCTGCTTTTTTTAATTTTTTATCTTCCTGTAAGTTTAATTTTTCAAGAATTATCTGATAATCTTTTTCTGCAACAATAGAAGGGATTCTATCTACCGCATATTTTTTAAATTCATCGATCGTCTTTAGGTTAATATCGTTAAAACCTGCTTTCTCCTCTACAAACTCATCCCAGGTCTTACCAGATTTCTCTATTAAAAAATTAGTAAGTTCTTCTCCCTTTAATTCGAAGTTATTGCTTCCACTTCTAATGTAATATTTTCCATTGTGAGATATAGATACAGAAGAAGGTTTAATAAAGATATGAATTATATCTTTATCTCCCACCTTTTCAATTTTAACCGAAGGAATTATTCCTAATTTATTTCTGATTTTGTTAGGAATATCTTCTAATAATTTTTTACATTTTTTAACCCCAATAGGATTACCATTATCATCTACCCCAATTATTAATTCCCCACCGTCTTTATTGGCAAAAGCAACTATCACCCTGAGATATTCATCTCTCCAAGAAGGTTTATACTCAATATTTTGTGTTTCCATATTTCTTCTCCCGCTTATATTTTCTTTTATTTTTATTTATATAATCAAAAGTTCTTATAAAAATGATCAGCTTAAAGAGATATGCCCTATTTTTTTCTATGGTTTAGCTTTCCATTTTACGAGGTCTTCCTTTAGGACAACTATCTATAATAATACCTAAAGCCTTAACCATCTGGTTAGGAAACTCCTTAGTTACCATAGGTTTTCCCTAAGAGTTGCCGGATTATTAACCTGGTACACCTTCCCTATTTATCTAATTTAAAAGTAAAATAGTAATTGTCTAAGAAAATGGGATGTTTCCGTATTTATTATTATCTAATTATTCATTTTCATTCATCACTATACAAACAAGTGTATCTTTAACTATGATATCATTAGAATATTCAGTTTTTATTCCTACTATTTGCCCAGGAATAGCATCTATAACATTTTTATTTTCAACTTGAAGAGATAAAGCATATTCTTCGAAATAACCTTTTGCTGTAACATAACCAACAAGCTGACCTTTTTGTATTTTATTATCGTCAATCTTTACTTCAATCACATTTAGTTTCTTCCAATATTTCACTACCTTACCTACAGGTTTATAATTAGTTGGTATTTTAGAAAATATTCCTTTTCGATAAAGTAAATCTTTCAGAACTTTAGGATTCCATTTCCATTTAATCATTCCACGAGTTAAAAGAAATAAATCCCAAGTAGTTAATAGTGTTATATCATTACTATTAGCGTCATCTATTTGTTGTTTAGTAAATACATTCCTATTATCTCTCTCTAAGGGTGGAATATTTCTTTGATGATTTATTATTGATATACCTCTAACATCCGTTCTATCTAATTCTTTTATTCTCCTAGATATGTATTTATATACTTGCATCGTATCTGATTCTCGTGGACGTCCAGATAAACCTTTTATTTCCAACAAAAGAATAGGAGATTTGTCCAAAATTTGTAAATCTTCTTGCTTTGAGGTTGATCCTTCCTGATTATCAATTTTCTCGTCAATATTTATAACTTTTTTAAATCCAATAAATTCAAGACATTTTTTTACACTAACAACAAGTTCGTCTCCACTTTTAGTAATTATTTCATGAAGAAAACCAAATCTTTCTCTTTCTTTTAATATTTTTTTATCAATTTCTTCAAGTTCTTTCTTTGCTCTCTGATTAACTTTCATCTTCTCGGTTTTATAATTAAGTATAGTATCTAATTCATATTCATTATTCTCAACCCACTTAAACATTTTAAAATCTGGAAAAAGATGTGGAGATAAAGTGGGTAAAAATTCATTTATCAAGCTCACTACTACCTCGCTTTTTTTTGTGATTTGAGGGAGTATAACAATCCTTCCTTTAGATTCTTCTTGAAAAAATATTCCCCCAATATTGTCTCCATATTTATTCTTTAATATTGCTATAAAATATTTTTCATAACCATAATCAAACTTAATAGTTGCTGTAAATTGAGTATTTTTTAAAGCTTCTTTAATAAAATAAAATTCCTTTAATCTCTGGTCTTGAAGAAAGATTTCGAAACCATAATCTTCTTTTGTCTCTAAATGATTAGATAAGATAGAAAGAAAAGACCAGTTTTTAAACTCAATATTTTTTTCAATTTTAAATTGATCAAATTGTTTCCTCGCTAGACAAATATTCTGATATAAATGGGGTTGGGCAAATATAACAAATGCCCCACCATTATTTAAAATCCGGTCAAATGAGTCTTTTACCCAACTCATCACATAAGGACGAGGATCAATAAATCCTAAACTACATTTAGCCCACCAGTCATCTTCCCCTTCAGATGTTATCTTCTTACCTGCAGGGGAATTTAAAATTGGTGGGGCTGTTAAATCAATAATAATTATTTCTTGTTCACTGAAATTAGGTAAATTAGGGTTAGGGATTACTGTTTGATAATTGTCGCTAACTTTTACTTTTTAAGGAGTACCAAATGTCCCAGCAGAAACATTGAAACCAGCAGATTTCAATTTATTAGTAAGTTCACTAGGTAGATCTATTAATAAGATTTTAGGTTTATGATATTTAATTCCATCTTTTTTAGGATTTTCTTTTTCCTTTTTACTCTTTATTTTCATATACTAATCTATTTTATCCTTTCTTTATAATATTATAATAAGAACTAAACTACTGGTTTCATTCTCAAAATGGCTTAAAATTATAGTGAAAATAGAAACACATCCTAATTTATCTATAGTTTAGCTTTCCATTTTACGAGGTCTTCCTTTAGGACGTCTATCTATTATAGTAATGCCTAAAGCCGCAACTAACCGGTTAAGAAATTCCTTAGATCCTATAGAGGTTTTCCGCTAAAAATTACCGAATTATTGAGCTACTATAGCTATCCCTGTCACATTATATTGTCAAAATAACCGCTCACGTGACATTCTATGTGACATTTTACTAAACTTCATTCGCCTCAACCACCGTTTTAAAATCAACTTGCAACTCCCGAAAATGCCTTTTAGCGCATCTAATTTTATCTGCTTCAATATTTCTTAATTTTTCAAAATCTTTAATGCCCTTCGTTTCTCTTACAAGATAAAGCGTATCATCTTCGTGCTTAACTATAGCCCAATCAGGATTATAGGTGCCTATAGGTGTGTCGATTTTAAACCATGAAGGAAGCTTTACGAATAATTTTATGTCATCACGTATATCCAGGCTTTCGGCAAACCGCTTTTCAATTTCAGAATCGTATTCAATTGCGTCATATACTGATTTTTTAACTTCAATTAGATTGTTCAAATAGCTTATAATTTCTGTTTCCTCAAATAATCTCATTTCATATTCCTGTCCGGCCATCTTCTCATATTTAATGCCATCCACAATTAATTTATGAAGATCATTTTTTATTAATCGAGCAACTGAATCCATAAATTTCTGAGGGTTTAAAGGAAATTCTTCGATTCTACCGGAATTAATCAATATTCGCACTATTGTATTTCTGGTTAGCTCTGTTTCTTTCTGTAAATATGCAAGAATGTCCGGTAAATTCACTTTATCTTCATTGTAAGAAGCTGCAATTTCCTGAACTCTTAATTCTTTAGTTCTAATGCCTTTTTCTTGAATGTCCACTTCCGCCTTTCTGTAGATAATTTTTACCTTTTCTATCCGGTCCATTTCTCTTATGGCTTTTGAAGCTTTTTCAATTAAAACATCCGTGTCATATTCCACTGAATACGTTGTTTTGGGTTTGATTTTATCCCAAAGCTTCCTAAACTCATCATCAAGATAGATCATTTTGTTTATTTTCAAAGTTTTTCGATTATTCCTATTAACAACATGTTCAGAAAATAGATAGCCTTGAACGATATCAATAACCTGGTGTTTTACATCTTGAAATTCTGGGCTAAATTTAACTTTAAAATATTTATCTGAAGGATTAAATTTTGGCTGGATTTGGCCGTCCTCATCGATATGTCCCTGCTGTTTTAGTTCTTCCCAAATCTTTTGCGATTTTTCGTCTCCTAATGTCGCTTCTTGATCATTAATAACTTGTATAATTTTTGCAAAGGCATTTTTACTCACAGCCCCAAAGTGAACATTAAAATCTTCCTCTATCTCGGTCTGAAGCTTTTTGGCAAAATCCTCATAGCTTTCATTGGCAATAACGGTAAGACGATTAATTGTCTCATCGAATATCCGCTCACCTTGCTGGTTAACCGGCAATCTGAGTCCCCGCCCGATTTCTTGTCTCTTTTTCATTTCCGATTTTGTTTCATTAAGTGTACATATCTGAAAAACATTAGGATTATCCCACCCTTCTCGTAAAGCAGAATGGCTAAAAATAAAACGTAGTGGCTCATCTAAAGACAGTAATTGTTCCTTATTTTTCATAATCTTATTGTAAACATCTTCATCTGCCAGAGTGCTGCCTGAAGTATCCTTTAAAATACCTTTTTTATCAGCAGCAAAATAACCATCGTGAAGCTTTTCAAGTGGGAATTTTAACAAATCCTTATAACGCGGTTTTTGGATTAACTCATTAAAATACTCCTCAAACCACAAAGCTATTTTTCCCTTTACAGGATTGCCTTGCTCATCATAAGAGCGGTAATTCGCCACTCTATCAACAAAAAACAACGAAAGAACCTTAATTCCTTTGTCTTTAACCTTTAGCTCCTTCTCCAAATGCTCTTGTATAGCATTTCTGACCTGAACTTTCATAATATCGTCAGTTAAACCACCTTGACTCTGCCCTAAACTTAGGGTTATGTCGTTGGTAAATGAAATATATTCATTACCCGGTTCTGCATTAATTTCATTGATAACATAACCATTTCGATAGTTTTCCCGTTCATTTGATTTGATAAATAAATCATCTCCTGATCTAACTGTCACATTCTTAAATTTCGGACCGCTTGACGAATCCATATGTATAGATAATTTAGCCCTAATACCGTTTTGATTATCAACAGCTCTAAATCGAATAAAAGGTTCATTAAAATATCCCTCACTCAAAACAGATGCAACCTCAATTCGTTTTACCAAACGCATATTATAGGCCTTAATAGGATCAAGTTTATAAAGCAGATTATAAGGATTTCTATGTGTAGCAGAATAACGCATGGTGCAAAGCGGATTTAAAGTTTCAATAGCCTCTTTTGCCTTTGGAGTATTATCAACGCTTTGAGGCTCATCTATAATAACTATCGGGTGTGTCGCCTTGATAAACTCTATAGGCTTTCTACCTGACAATCTATCACTTTCTCTGTGGATAATATTACTCTTTTTTTCTTCATTTTTATCTTCTAAAGTTTTCCTGAACGCATCGATATTTATCACCATTATCTGAATATGGTTGCTGGCAGCAAACTGACGCACTTGATTAATTTTTTTTGAATCGTAGACAAAATAATCATACGAAACGTTATTATAAAGATGTAGAAAATGCTCTTTAGTAATATCGAGATTTTTTAAGACACCTTCTCTAATCGCAACACTGGGAACAACAATTACATATTTTTTAAAACCGTATTTTTTATAGAGCTCAAAAATAGTACGAATATATACATACGTTTTACCGGTACCCGTCTCCATTTCTATTGAAAAATGTCTACCTTGAAGGGAAGAAACCTTTTCAATGTCATTATGCTCCTGGACTAAATGTATATTCTTTAGCAAAGTAGGTTCATCTAAGATAAGGTTGTTCCCTATCCCTAATTCAGTCTGGAAAATCCAGTCCAACCTTTTAAAACCTATTTCAAGATCGCCTTCTGACAAAGGCCGGCCGTAAAACACTTCAGTCATTGCATTTACCGCATCAATTTGAAATTGTAAATTTGGGTCAAATTTTAATTTCATAACTTAAGCTCCCTTTATATGTGTTTACTTTAGCTCCCTAATACCTCACATAAAAATACAAAAAATATATTTGACATTCATTTGTGTGTATGCTATATTCTAATTAGCTCATCTGCCATGTGTAGAAGGAGTAACGGGGGCGTCTTTTAAGGCGCCCCTTGCTTTTTTAAATAGCACTGATATTCTTTCTCCAACTTTCGCTTTCGATGCGCTTTGGTTACCTGATAAGCAGTCCAAAATAAGTTAAATCCTGTCCTTTTGCGCAATATAATTAAATATTCCACCCGTCCAAACCATATACAAATACTTGTTTGTATTCCTTTCTTTGTATGGCGCTCATTTTCCCATACTTTTATCCCACTTTCAGTAGAATGCTCAGTAATTGGTTTAGGCCATTGTATACGCTCACATCGTCTTAAATCAGGGGTACGATCTTCTTCTTTCTCACCCTCTTGGATAATATGCCAAAACGTAGCTTCTTTTTCATCAAATAAGGGATATTTTTTAATAGCTAACTTCTGTCCACGGAATATTGGCTTACTGTCGATAAAATCTTCAGTATAAAATAAATATAATGCATCAAGATACTTTTCCCAACTGTTTTCATATTCGGATAAAAGTATTAAATTGGGAAGCCAAATAACTGTTTTCATTGTATTTCACTTTCTTTTGGTGACCAGAAAAATAAATTGAATTTTTCTTCTCGAAGCAAAGTAGTTGCTTTTAACCTATAACCCGATAATTCCTGTATCTTTTTTATAATTTGCAACTTTGCATCACTGGATACTAAATCTCTGCTGATATATGCTAAGGCACCAATAAATAAATCTACAACCTGCAACACTTCAACCTCGTGTGAACGAACGGTCTGAACCCGAGTAATAATATCGTGGGAAAAATCATATTTTTTATTACATAATACTTGATGCAATTTTTCAATCTTTTTGCTACTACAAGTATCTTTTATATCTAAATATATCCTATAGGTAGCTCCTTTCGGTTGAAAAATCGGATTTAAAAGGTGAAAAAACATTTTATAATACCATGTATTGTGATCTTGCATAAAACTTTCATGTCTAAGTTTCTTTTTATCACAAATGACAAGGGCACGGAAATGTAAATCATATTCACTAAAAAAATAATTAACTACATCCAAATAGTAACCAACTTTTGCGGGCGATACTTTAACCCATTTAAGTTCAAAGTCCTTACTAAGCCTATGTCTTATTTTAATGTTTTTAAGATTATCTGTAATTTCTTTAGTTTTACATAGTGGACACCATATAGCACCCAAAACCATCGCTTTCTGATGATCTTTTTCTAAATGGCAACTTTCATCGCAGTAAATATTATAAATATTATTTTGTTTCATTTTTCCTCACCTCACACCGTTCTAAAATCATCAACGCTTTTTGACTTCATAATCTGCACAGCGTTGGTTTTAAGCTGGTCATTGCTAGCAAAGCCCATGTCCAGGCAAATAACCCTGCTTGGTTGTTTTTCCGCCATCGCTTTTATAACCTCTTTTGTAAGCACTTTTTCAAGGCAGATAAACATAGCTCCGCCTTCTATGGAATAAACAGCTTTTCCTGCCAGCTTAATTTTCTCAATCTTCGTGGTCAACTCAAATCCAGCTTTAAGTAGAATCTCATACAAAATATCATCCTGGCTTGCTTTGTAGTCAATATGGTCAATGTGAAGTTCTAACTGTTTTTCCAAAGATTTTTTATCAAGTGAACTTTGTTCCGCGTCCCAGATTTTGAAATTAGATTTGTCGAGTTTAAAAACCTTAAAGCCTAAATCCATTTTTTTATTCTTAAACAGAGTCTGGTTTATTTCTTTTTCAATATTTTTTATTACTCTTCGAATACGTTCTTTGCCGATTTCAGCAATATTTGGTGGTCTAGATATTGACAAACAAAATTCGTAGCCACCTTTTTGGTTTGAAATATTTCTGTCCAACAATTCGGGCAATTGAACCATAATAAATTTTCGATTATTTTTATCTTCATTATTTATATCTAAAACAGCATGTGCAGTGGTTGAAGAACCTGAAAAAAAATCAATGATTATATCACCGTCTTCAGAACCAATAATTTTAAGTAGATACTTTATTAATCCAGTTGGTTTAGGAAAACTGTAAGGAATCTTTAACTTTTTTAATTCAGATGTTCCATGGCGATTTAAAAATTTATTCCAAAAATCTCTTGGGATATTACCCTTTTCCTGCTTATCTTTTAGATAACTTTTTGTATATAAATTCCAATTTGCTTTATTACCATGTTCATCAATTAGCGGAGATTGAATTGACTTTTTAAAAACAATTAAATGTTTTTTATTATTAAAATTTTCTAAATTCCATCTCCAAACCCTATCCCCTTCTTTTGGTGGTTCCGGTGGAAATGTTGTACCTGGAGGAATAACTTTCGAACCATCCGGGCATTTAATAAAATATCTTTGATTAGGTCTTGTCTCTAAAGTAGAAAGATAAAAGGCTATATCATCCCTATACTTCTCACCCTTTCGTTCACCTTCTGCCTCAATTTTACTAAACTGCTCTGGATATACTTCATCCATAAAAGGTTTAGTAAAAGTAAGATTTTTAGCATAACAAAGAAGATAATCTTTACTTGGAGCAAAATAATTTCCTCTAAAGCTGGTAGTTTTTGACACTCTAGCGATTATTGAAATAAAGTTCTCCTCACCGAATATCTCATCACATATCTTTTTTAAATTAGTAATTTCAGTATCGTCAATACTAATAAAAATTACTCCATTATCGCTTAACAGATTCTTTGCAAAAAACAATCTTGGATACATCATATTTATCCACTTTGTATGGAATCTTCCTTCGGTATCCGTATTGGTTGAAAATTTTTTGCCCTCTGCATCAACCTGCCCTGTATACTGTAAGTAAGTCGTCAGGTTTTCTTTATAGTCATCAGGATAGATAAAGTCATTTCCTGTATTGTAAGGCGGGTCAATGTAAATCATCTTTACCTTGTTGTAATAGGATTTCTGCAGGAGTTTTAATACTTCCAGATTGTCCCCTTCAATGAAGAGATTTTCTGAGGTATCAAAATTGACCGACTCTTCCCGGGCAGGTTTTAACGTTCCAATACTCTGATTTTGGATAATTTTAAAGCAATCGGCTTTTCCCGGCCAGGTTATTCCGTAGCGTTCTTTTCCTACCTCAATTGCCTCGCCCAAAGCAAGTTTTAATTTCTCAAAATCAATCTTGTTTTCAGTAAAAACACTCGGGAATAACTGGCGTAATTTTTCTTTCTGTTCTTCAATAATATCCATTGACCGTAAATCAAGTTTTTTTATTTTTGACATATTCTCCTCCTTAAGCTATTGTGTCAGGATACGGTTTTTATCACGCTTCAGTAATTTATATTATAGCTTGTTAAATTGCCACTAGGAAGTAAAAAATATAATCTTTTTTAATTTTCCTACACCCTTTTAATAATACAACAAACAGCTGATAAAATCCTTCTTTTTTTTAAATATATTTTAAACTTTCCAGTAGTAATTCTTGGTACTTACCGATAAATCGGTAAATACAGATGCGGGTTGCTAGAGATAACAGAAAATAGCAAAAAGCGGGTTACGATAAATCGTGGAATATCGTGAAAAATGTCCTGATAAATCAAGGGGATATCAAGGATCAAGTTAGTATTGAAATAATAAATAAAAAATGGACCTATTTGCTTTGAATTTCAATTTTAATGACTTATAATATAACTGTTTGCAAAATTTATTAAGGAATAAATATTGAAAAAAGATATTGAAGCATTAATTCGCACTAAGGCTTGTAGTATTTATGAAAAATATTATTCTGATGAACCTGACCTTGCACAAACCAAGAAAAAATATGATAAAGAAGAAATCATCCATCAGATTTCTCTTATCTTAAAGAAAACGTTGGTCACCCCGAGAAGAAAAAGGTATTTAGAATTGAAATTTCCTTTTTCTGCCAAGGATACCTTCGGAGCCGATTCGAATATTTTCTTCTCTCCCAACATTGAAGATTCATTAGATTATCTTTCACTATCAAATGCCCTAAATCTTTTCAAAAACAAATATGCTGTTAACCGGAATAAGTATTATGCTAAAGAACACCTGGCACATCAAAGAACTTATGGAATTATCCCCTATTATACCCTCAAAGAATTATCTGCTTTAGTCAAAAATTTTGCAATATATATTGAAGATAATAGCAAGTCGTTAGTAAAGACCGGCTGGCCTGAATATAATTTCACGGACAGTGTATGGCTTTTTTGTCAATTAGCTCCGAACTATCCGATTAAAATACCTACCTATATTAATAATTTCTACAGATTCAAAAATCCCCACCATGATCCCTATTTCTTCGTCAAAAAATATTTTTTAAACGAGATCAATCAATTTAAAAAATACTACTGCAAAACGGTATCATTACCAAAAAAATTGTCTCATAAAGAGATTGGATATATTGAGGAAATGAGGCATAAATTTTTAAACTTAAAAATATCGATATTGAATGAGATTAATCAATCTCTTTTTTTGGAAACAACGGATAAAGATGTTTGGCTGCAAGATTGCGCCAGAATGCTTTTCAGTAGATTCTCAGAAAAAGATCTTCAGATGATTGAAACCATTGATAAAAAATATGACAATATACAGTTATTTAATCATCCGTTAAACGGAGGGTTAAACAGGTTAATTGAAGTCATTATATTTTTATACGAGGAATGTAAATTTGAGAAGATGGACTTGGAAAAGAATGTGATGAATGCAATCCTGGAAGGCTCGAAATACAGTCATCAAGGAAGATTCAGCTCTTATTATCAGTTGGCTCAATTTACAGAAGATGAGTATGAGTATAGACGCTTTAATAAAATGAAAAATCAATTAGATCGTAAACTTGATAAAATCGAAAATGAAATCGTAAAAAATAAGCAATTTATATCTGATACTATAGAACTCGCGAAAAAAGAGTGCCTGAATGTAAGCTATTTATTTAAGCAAAAGTATTACCCTTTTATCGATAATCTTGTTAAATGTTTTGAAGAAGGTGAAAACTTTGAAATAAGCATGCCCTTCTTAAAACAATACCCTACTCCATCCCATAAAAAAATCACGCCCTTAAAACTTCCATCCGGTACAAAGTGGGAACATATCACCATACAGTTCCTGGATTATGATAAATTGAAGATCCAGGCACCCGGCTATTTTACTAAAGTCGTCGATTACAAAAAAATGGGTTTTGAAAACCTGAAGAACGGGAAACCCAATACGCAATGGAAGCTGCTCTATGATCTCTCCCGATATCGGGGAGACCTTTCCTGGACGATAGCAACGTACAGGAAAAAAGTTGACTCCCACCCCCTTTCCACTCCCAAGATAAGAAAACAGATTCAAAGACTATCCGAATCATTAAAACAGTACTTCAATATTAATGAATCTCCTTTTTACGATTATGTAAAATATGAGGCCTATAAAACCAAGTTTTTCTTACTCCCCGATCCGCTCAATTCTAAAAATCTCTGTGACGTCACAGAGACCCTATAAAATATTTTCCAAAATTAAAATCCTTTGTTTGCAACGCTTCTGACACTTTATTTTCGCCCTCTGTGACATTTCACTAATTATATATAGAGGTGAAAATATATGGCGAAAAGAATATCTCCCAAATATTCCAGGAAGTTTTTAGAAAAAACGGTACAGGTATGGCAGCCCTATTTCCCTGCTCCCCTCACTTTAGGTGATGCCAGAGAGATTACAGAAAACATGACTGCCTTGTTTAATTTTCTAATAGCTCATGAGGATAAGCCGGAAAAAACCAAGTAATTGTTTTGTATATTTTTTTAAATAATATGTCAGGAGGGTAAGTAAAATTATTGAAAGGTAGAATTTTTCATTTATGGGATAATCAAGCGAGAAGAATAGTGTCAGTTGAAGCTACTAAAAAAGAGGGTAAAAACTGGATAGCTCTGTGTCCTTTTCATCCGGATAAAAACCGGCCTAATCTATGTATTGATGAGGAAAAAGAAAAATATCACTGCTTTACCTGTAATAGAAGCGGTTTTCTTTATAATCCAAAATACCGGAAATTAAAATATAGTTATCATAGAAATATTGTTGCCACTTATGATTATAAGGATGAGGAGGGAGATTTGCTGTTTCAGGTGGTGCGCTACAAACCGAAAGGATTCAGCCAGAGAAGGCCGGACGGAAATGGTGATTGGATCTGGAATATGAAAGGCGTTAATCCGGTGCCCTATCACCTGCCTGAAATCATCCGGTCCATTAAGCCGGTTTTGAATGTAGAGGGAGAAAAAGATGTGGAAGGCTTAAGAAGCATGGGATTTACTGCAACCACCAGCCCAATGGGAGCAGGAAAATGGAGATATTCTTATAATCAATACCTAAAAAATAAAGAAGTTATCCTTATACCTGATCATGATAAGCCGGGCAATCAGCATTGCCGGAATATCGGGAAATCTCTCTGGGGAATCGCAAAAAATATCAAATGGCTGGAACTACCGGACTTGGAAGAGAAAGAGGATATCAGTAATTGGATAGAAAAAGGCAATACCAAAGAAAAGCTTTTACAATTGATTGAAGGAGCGCCTGATTTTATTCCGGAAAAAGATGATGAAAGGGGAAGGACCGGAAAGACAAATAATTCAATGCTGAAAGACAGGACAAAATCTATCGTTCCTAATCTTATCCATTTGGTTGGAGAGAATGGCAAAACTAAATATCTTTTCTGTAAAGGCGGAAAATTTATAATAGAAGAATATTTTATTAAAGATGGCAAAAGATATTCCCCAAAACAAAATCTTCCTATTAAAATATTAAATCCAAATATTATTAACAGATCCTTAAATTTGGATATCACACGGCTTGCAACTGAGATTGACGCTTTTATTAAAAGTTATTTGGAGATGCCGCTTGATTCAGATTACCTGATTCTTTCTATGTGGATCTTTCATACTTACTTAATCGAAAAATACAATACCACCCCTATTCTCTATTTTTACGGAGTCAAGGAAACGGGTAAATCGAGAGCCGGTGAAGTATTAAGCGAGCTGGCATTCCGAGCTCAAAGATTGACTTCCTTGACTGAAGCAACTTTGTTTCGTTCGGTGGAATTGTTCAAACCCGCACTCATCATAGATGAAATAAAACTCCTGGGGAAAGGAGGTAATCAAGGATTGGCAGATCTGATAAAAACTACTTATAAGCGGGGATTGAAAGTATCAAGAATCAATTTGAATAAATACGGTGAAGATCAGATCGAATATTATGACACTTTTACACCCCTGGTCATCTGCACTACGGAAAGCATTCCCGATATAATTGAGAGCAGGTGCATTCTCTTTATCATGCAGAAAAACAGCAATCCGCAGATAGAAAGAAAGATTGATATGAAATGGGCTAATGACTTAAGAGAAAGACTAACCGTTTTTCGAGCAAATTATATGTCGCTGGAATTGCCTGAAGCACAGCATATTGCCCGGGGAAGATTGAATGAGATCATGTTTCCCCTCTATCAATCTTTATTAATTACTGCACCGGAGAGAAAAAGTGAATTTATCGATATCGTAAAGCAGATACAAAGACATAAAAACAATGAAGAAGGCATGGAGCTGGAGGCAGAAATTGTAAAAGCCATTGATGATGAATACCGGGAGAATCAGGACAGGCAATTTTTGACCCAGGCCGTCTCAAAACGCATTAATGAGTTCCGGTCGGAGAATGAAGCCATTTCCGATCGGGCAGTCAATCATCGGATCAGGAGATTGGGATTTAGTAAAGCAAGATTCAGAAACGGTAGAATGGGCTTTTACATAAATACGGAAAGGCTGCGCTCTTTAAAAAATAAATATCAGATTGGGGATAAAACTGAACCTTCTGAAGCTTATGAAGCTTATGAAGCTTAATATGGAATGCGGGATGAAGAATTTAAACCTGTGGATAACTTGAAACGCAAGCGCCCCTTTTGTTTTGGCACAAGGGTTTCGTAAATTTTAACTTTTTCGGGCAACCTTCGACTGTCTCTTTACAAGCTTCATAAGCTTCATAAGCTTCAGGAACTTGAAAAAGGTTGTGGAAAACTCATCCTTTAAAAAATGTGTGCATTCATTAAAAAATGGAATGGCCATTATAATTTTTTAGTAGTAATATTGGAGGAAAATAAAAATAATGAAAAAATTTGAAAGTAAATATAATATGCTATATAATGCTTTTATGGATGAATTGATAGAAAAATTAGAAATTTATCGTTTAGAAAATCGAATCAGCCAAAAACAATTAGCTGATAAACTCCATGTCGCCTTCTCAACCGTCAACCGCTGGTTTAACGGCTGGACTATACCTAATAAAATTCAAAGATACCACATCAAAAAATTATTAGAAAATTCAGATAATGCTTCATAAATAATATCTTTATCGTGAGGTGATGATATGAAAGCCATTATTTTGGCCCGAGTTTCAACTAAAGAGCAACAGGAAGAAGGTTATTCAATTCCTGCTCAAGTAAGGCGACTAACAGAATATGCCCGGAAGAAACAATTAACAGTTTATAAAACTTTTCAAATTACTGAATCCTCCTCTCTGGATACCCGGAAAGAATTTGAAAAAGTCATTACCCTTATAAAAAAATCCAAAGAATCAATCGCTCTGATCACTGATACCGTAGACCGATTACAGAGAAGCTTTCGTGAATCGGTTATCCTGGAGGATTTCCGAAAAACAGGAAAGCTGGAACTTCACTTTTTTCGGGAAAATTTAATCCTAAATCAAAACTCAAACAGTAATGACTTAATTCGCTGGGATATGGGCGTTATGTTTGCCAGAAGTTATGTCCTTCAGTTAAGTGATAATGTTAAACGGAGCATTGAACAAAAATTAAGAAATGGGGAATGGATTGGTAAAGCTCCCATCGGTTATATTAACACTGAAGATGAAGACGGAAATAAAATCATTATTCCTGATCCGGAAAGAGCCCGCTATATCCGTAAGATATTTGAAATGTACGCAACCGGAAATTACTCCATGAGTGTAATCGGGCAAGAAATGAAAAAGCTTGGCTTAACTAATAATAGCAAATCAAATAAGCCCGTTACGACCAGTCAAATTGATTGGATCTTAAAAAACCCCTTCTATTATGGGAAGATGAGAGCGAAAGGCAATCTTTATCAGCACAATTATGAACCTCTAATATCCCTTTACCTTTTTGAAAAAGCTCGAAAAGTAAAAGAGAACTGGCACAAAAAGCCCTTCCGGTACGCTGCTAAACCAGCCATCTTTCGAGGAATCATTAAATGCGCTGAATGTGGCTGTATGATCACTCCGGAAATTAAAAAAGGCAAATATATTTACTACAGTTGTTTCGATTATCATAAGGTCCATAAAAAAAGAATTTATATTAGAGAAGAAGAATTATTGAAACCCATTTATGATGTTTTAAAAAGCATTCAAATTCCTGTTAATGTCCTGGAATGGCTGACCAAAGAGTTAAAGAGAATACATGAAAATAAAAGTGTATTCCATCAGGAAAATTTAAAAAAATTACAAAAAGATTACGATATTTTAGAAGATCGTATCAGCAGGATGTATGATGATAAACTTGATGGATTTATCTCAGAAGAACTCTATGAAAAGAAGTTAAAAGAATACAAAGAAAAACAAAGGGATATTTTAATTCAAATGGAAGATCATACTAAAGCAGATGAAAATTTTTATATAACCGCTCCGAAAATACTTAATTTAGCTAATAAAGCTTTGGAAATATTTGAAAGTTCTGAAGTGAACGAAAAAAGGGCTCTGATTAATTTGCTACTTCAGAACCCTTTACTTTCTGGACGAAAGCTTTTATTTTCCTTGCGTTCGCCCTTCTATATGATAGCCAAATGTGGCCAAAATGAAAACTGGCTCCCCGGGTAGGATTCGAACCTACAACCCTCCGGTTAACAGCCGGATGCTCCACCGTTGAGCTACCGAGGAATATTATCATGTAATTATACTTAAAAAATCATATTCAGTCAATATTTTTATTTAATTAAAAGAAAAATTTTTACTTTTATTTTTATTCTAAGTAGTCTTTCAACCTTTTGCTTCTGCTGGGATGTCTTAATTTTCTTAATGCTTTTGCCTCAATCTGACGAATTCTTTCTCTGGTTACCCCGAATTCTTTACCAACTTCTTCTAAAGTATGAGGATGACCGGTGGCAATTCCAAATCTCAATTCCAACACTCTCTTCTCTCGGTAAGTCAAAGTTTCTAGGACATCATCTAATTGCTCTTTTAAAAGTGTATAAGTAGCGATTTTAGGAGGAGCAGGCGAGTCTTTATCTTCTATAAAATCTCCCAAGTGACTATCCTCTTCTTTTCCGATTGGAGTTTCTAAAGAAACAGGTTCCTGGGCAGTTTTTAATATCTCCCTTACTTTATCTTCAGTAATTTCCATATTTTTGGCTATTTCCTTAACGGTCGGTTCTCGTCCTAATTCCTGCAAGAGATGGCGTGATGTCCTTATTAATTTATTAATAGTCTCTACCATATGAACAGGAACGCGAATAGTCCTGGCTTGATCTGCTATAGCTCTGGTAATTGCCTGTCTTATCCACCAAGTAGCATAGGTACTAAATTTATATCCCTTTTTGTAGTCAAACTTCTCTACTGCTCTGATTAGACCCATATTACCTTCCTGAATCAGGTCTAAAAATAGCATTCCTCTACCCACATATCTTTTGGCAATACTTACTACCAATCTTAAATTTGACTCTACTAATTTCTTCTTGGCTTCGTGATCTCCTTTTTGCATTCTTTTAGCTAATTCCACTTCTTGTTTGGCAGTCAATAATTTTATCTTCCCTATTTCCTTTAAGTACATTTTTACGGGATCATCTAACTCTAATTGTTTCACCAATTCTATTTCTAAATCTACTTTCTCTTTAGAGGGATGAATTTTTTTGTCTTCTCCTTGAACACCTTTGTCCTTAAGCAATAAATTACCTTCTTCCTCGCTCTCAACTAAATCAATTCCAGATTCACTTAGAATATCATATAAATCTTCTACTTTGGTCAGATCTAAAATATCATCTGCTAAATATTTTTCTATTTCTTTATAAGTCAAGTAGCCCTGTTCTTTTCCTTTTTTAATAAATTCTTCGATTATTTTCTTTTTTCCCATTATCAAGCCTTCCTTCTCAAAATAAAATTATCTGTTTATATAAATTATAAAATTAAAAATTAATTAATATTTTTACCTTTTAACTGTCGAACAATTTCCCTTAATTCTTTTAAATCATCTTCTCCTATCTTTTCAGATTTTTTTATCTTTTCATCGATAGTTTTTACTCTTTTTTCGAGATTTTTTCTCTCCTGATTCAACTTAAAATTATTTATTGTATCTACATATCCGGAGATTATTTTCTCATCAAAAGTTATGGTTTCTTCCATCAAAATCTTAGAAATTAATTTTGCTGCCTTATCATCATTTAAATAGTCAATAACTTTTTGAGAATCTATTATTTTATCATCTTTTAAATTTTTTTTAATGGCTTCCACAATTTGACGATGTAATGGAACGGTAAAATCTTTTGCTTCCAAGTTTTTTAAAATGTCCCGGGCAATTTTTTCATTTTCCAGCATACATCCGATGAGAATTTTTTCTGCCTTGATATTCCCAGACTCAGAATTTAATTTAATAAAATTATGGGAGGAATCTTTTACACCTCTTTTATATCTTTTTAGTTCAATTAAAATCGCTTCTTCGGACAATTTTAATTCTTCAGAAATCTTTTTTGTCTGAGCTCTCAGCTCAACCTCATTACCTATTACGCTCAAGGTAGGTAAAATTCCTTTAACAACTTTTACTTTTCCTTCTATAGTTTTAATACTATATTTGGAATATAAAAGTTTTAACTTATAGTCTATTAAGGAAAGCGACCCATCAATTAAATTTTGAAAAGACGTTCTTCCTTTTTTAATTAAAAAATCAGCTGGGTCATAATCTTGTGGTAAATCTATTACTTTAACTTCAAGACCAGCTTTTACCAGTAAATCCAAACTTCTTAAAGTCGCCATATTACCGGCTGAATCTGCATCATAAGCAATTAAAACCGTATCGGTTAACCGTTTTATTAAGTCTATCTGTTTAGTAGTTAAAGCTGTTCCTAGAGACGCTGCTACATTATAAAATCCGTTTTGTTGAGTTATTAAAACATCAGTATAACCCTCTACAATAATTAGGTAATCCTTTTTTCGGATATCTTCCTTGGCAAAGTTTAAACTGTATAGGTTGCTCCCTTTGTTATAAACCAATGTTTCCGGAGAATTTATATACTTAGGCAAAGAATCACCTAAAACCCTGCCCCCAAAGCCTATTACCCTCCCCGATAAGTTAAAGATAGGGAAAATTATTCTATCTCTAAAATAGTCGATATATTTTCCCTCTATTTTGCTTTTATTTATTATTCTAGCCTTAATTAGCTCTTCGTAAGAATACCCTTTTTTCTTTAAAAAGTTAGTTAATGCGTCCCAGCCGGAAGGAGCATAACCTAATCTATACTTTTCGACACTAGTATCGTTAATTCCTCTTTTTTTTAAATAATTTATTATTTTTTTTCCTTGATTAGTCTTAAATAGACATTCTCGATAATAATTTGCGGATAGATTATTTAATTTATACAGTTTTTCTTTTTGTCTGTTAAGAATATTTTCTTTTTCTTCATCTACAGGGAGAGATACGCCTGATTTTTTAGCTAACATCTTCACTGCTTCAAAAAAGCTAATTTTCTCATATTTCATAAGGAAATTAAAAACATTGCCCCCTTCTCCACATCCAAAACAATGAAATAACTGCTTTTCCGGACTAACCATAAAAGAAGGGGTCTTCTCTCCATGAAAAGGACATAAACCTTTAAATCCCTTTCCCGCTGGTTTTAAGTGTACATATTCTGAAATAACATCTACAATATCACAACGATTCCTTATTTCTTCCAGTAAATCAGATGAAAACCTCAAATATAAATCACCTACAAATTATTATCATTCGGTATAATTGATAAAATATTCTTTAAAACTCCTAAATTTATCTTCGTATTAATATATTCTACAAAAGTTTTAATTTTCCTCTTTTTTTTTAAAAATATTTAAAAAATATTTAAAAAAAATACTAGTTGATTATTTTTAATATAAATCAACTAGTTTAAGGCAACTTGCTTTATTTTTTTTGGAAAAAATCAGAAAATAAAATTAAAAATTTAACTGTAAATTTTTATCCCCGGAGATTTTTTCTTTCTTTTTGACCTTTCCATACTTTCCACCTCCACCCGGACTTAAGTTCAATAGTCCCTTTCGAGCTAAAATTATATTTTGGGCAATCTCAAATCCTACTACCTGGCTGATTTCCTGATAAGA
>Ga0307432_1000775_pt1 | contig 21979 bp, 20 predicted proteins | sample SalMarWE160150MG_FD_202158 | JGI IMG/M metagenome (GOLD analysis project Ga0307432, IMG submission 202158) | Salt marsh sediment microbial communities from the Plum Island Ecosystem LTER, Massachusetts, United States - WE1603-150 | ecosystem: Environmental > Aquatic > Marine > Intertidal zone >...
TTAAACCGGCTGAATCTTATGATTTTGGTCTTATCGGGTGATAGAGAAAGACCAAACTTGTTAAGCCTTTTAACCAGTGCGGTGTAGAATTCTTCTACATCATCTCTAAAGCGAAAGGCACAGATAATCGGCAAAACAAGTTAGCTTATATCCTCTTGCTTCCATTTCATGGTCAAACTGGTTTAAATGTATGTTACTGAGTAGTGGGCTTATCACTGAACCCTGGGGTGTTCCTTCTTGTGTAAGGTGTATTGTTCCTTGTTCCATGTATCCCGCTCTTAACATCTTCCGAATGAGTTTCAGTATTCTTCCATCACTAACCTTTTCTGCAATCATGTCTATTAACCTCTCATGTGGCACACTTCCAAAGAAATCTTTCAAGTCTGCATCTACTATCCATTCGTATCCTTTGAGTAGTTCCCGATAGATCTTCCGCATGGCCTGATGTGGTGAACGTCCTGGTCTATACCCAAAACTACAATCATTGAATCCTGATTCGAATATGGGTTCCAACCTGTTCTTTAATGCCTGTTGGCATACTCTGTCTCGTATAGCAGGAATCCCTAAAGGTCTCTTCTTATCTGGTTTTCCTCTCTTTGGGATATATACCCTTCTTACCGGCATAGGTTCATAGGTAGCTTCTTTTAGTTGCTGGTGGAGTTTTTGTAATTCTTCTTCTGCTACATCTACCACACCATCTTTTGGCAGTATTGGATTTTGTTTTGAGACGCAAACTCATCCAGATTGTATGGCCTTATATGTAGTTCTTGTTCCTCAGGCCGGGGTTTTGCCGCTGACTTCCTTCAGATTCCACCTCGCGATGGACACCCTTGTCTTAAGCTAATGGTTGCTACTGCCAACCACCCCATAGCAAACTTTCACTGCCAAGCTATTACCCATGCCAGGCGCAGGCCATTACCACCTTCAAAGAAGGTGGTTTTTTAAGTTAAAATAAAACAGGGTAGACTATAAAGCAAACCAGCTTTTTTAGTTTACCCTGTTTTATTTTGTAATTAAATTTGTCAATATATATTCTCTTAATGATAGCAATTACGAATCGAGTAACCGTCCCTGATTCATTACATAGAGCCGTTTCACTAAATTTTCTCTATAATTCCCAAATAATCTATTCACTTCCAAAATTTGACAAAGTTAAGAGAAAAAGAATAATATAAATCAAACAATACAACAAATTCATTTCAATAAAATTATATTTTTTCTTTATTTTAATCTTTAAGGAGGAATAGAGTCTTGAATAAAGTAGGGGAATTTTATGCTCCGGGAAAAATTATCTTTGGTCCGGGAGGATTATCTCAAGTTGGGGCAGAGGCAAAAAGATTAGGAAGTAAAGCTTTAGTAGTATTAGGTAGAAGTGCGATGAGAAAAAGTGGGACGCTGGGCCGCTTGATTCATTTACTTATAGAAAATAATTTAGAATATACAATCTATGAAAATATCCCCTCTGACCCTACGATAGAAACAGTGGATACCGGAACAAGTTTAGCCCGAAAAGAAAACTGTAATCTGGTTATAGCCCTGGGAGGAGGAAGTGTCCTGGATACCGGTAAGGCTATTTCGGCAATGGTAACCAATAAAGGTTCATTGGCTGATTATCAGGAAATTGAAGGAAAAGGCAGAAAATTTCAACACAAACCCATCCCCTTTATCGCTATTCCCACTACTTCGGGTACCGGTTCAGAAGCGACTAAAAATGCAGTAATCACTAACACTGAATTTAGATTAAAGAAGAGCATAAGAGACCCCTGGCTCATTCCGAAAGTAGCTCTGGTTGACCCCGAACTCATTTTATCTCTACCCCCTCATATAACAGCCGACTGCGGTGGTGATGCTTTAACTCAATGTATAGAATCTTATTTAGGTAAGAAAAGTCAGGAAATCACCGATGCCCTGGCCCTGCATGCCATAGGATTAATCGGTAAAAGTTTGGTCAAAGCAGTAAAAGAAGGAAAAAATTTAGAAGCACGTAAAGATATGGCTATGGCTGCACTTTTGAGTGGACTTTGCCTCTCTAATTCAGGTTTAGGAGCAGTTCATGCCCTCTCTCACCCTTTGGGGGTATTCTACAAAATTCCTCATGGTCTATCCTGTGCAGTACTTTTACCTTATGTAATGGAATACAATCTGCCAGTAGTTACCAAAAGGTTGGCTAAAATAGCTGAATGCCTGGGGGAAAATATCTCTTTATTATCGGAAACAGAAGCCGCTCAAAGGGCAGTAGATAAAGTAAAAGAAATACTTTCTCAGGCGGGAATTAAAAGTAATCTATCCGAATGGGAAATAAAAAAAGAAGATTTTTCACAATTAATTAAAGGTGCAAAAGGTGGCAGTTTAAACAATAATCCGCGGGACACATCTAATGAAGATTTAATTGAACTGTTATATAAAATGACTGGCCTTTATTGATATAACAGAATTACATTAAATTTAAATTAATTTATTATTTTAGTATTTTAGTATCTACTACGATATTCGCTTCTTGGTCTCGGTGGACGAGCTTCATCAATCTTTAAAGGACGACCTTCGAAATCGGTATCATTTAACGCATCTTTGGCTTTTCCAGCTTCTTCTGAAGAAGACATTTCTACAAATCCAAAACCTTTGCCTTCGATAATATTGACACTCTTAACTTCACCATGATTAGAAAATATTTCACTTAACTGATCATTAGTTACAGAATATTTAAGATTTCCTACATATAATTTACTACCTTGCATACTTTTTCCCTCCTTTTCGATATTTCTCTTAAGTCCAATAACGTTTCTTTGGGAGAGAAGAAGCAAGGAAATGATTCTAACACTCTTAACGATAACATTATCAAAACACAAGAGATCCTTTTTTAACAATCTGTTATAGAAAATTCAGTTGATTGTTGTTAGCATCTCTTTTCAGTAACAAAGGCCAGTCGTTCTTATCTAACAGACTTTAACTTCACAAGTATAACACAGTTTTTAATTTTGTCAAATTTATTTATTTATTTTTTATTTACTACCATACTAAATTTAACACCATGTATTTTAACAAAATTGATGTTCTGTTCGGCTGATTATTTCATCTTGTAAGGTCTTGTCGAGATTATTAAAATAATCACTGTAACCTGCTACTCGCACAATAAGATTTCTATATTTTTCAGGCTCTTTTTGAGCAGCTATTAAGGTGTCAGCACTAATTACATTAAATTGCATATGATGCCCCCCTAATTTAAAATAGACTCTAATCAAATGAGCAAGGTTGTTTATTCCCTCTTCTCCCTCCAGTAATTGGGGAGTGAATTTTTGATTTAGAAGAGTTCCACCTGTTTTTACCTGATCCATCTTGGCTGCTGATTTAATCACCGCTGTAGGCCCTAAACGGTCAGCCCCCTGCACCGGGGAAATACCTTCGGATAATGGTTGTTTCTCTCTTCTCCCATCTGGTGTAGCTCCCACTACCGAACCAAAATAAATATGGCAGGTTGTAGGTAGCATATTAATCCTGTAAACTCCGCCTTTGGTATTTTTTCTTCCGTTTACCTCTTTATAAAAAGCATTAAATACTAATTTCATAATATCATCAGCATAATCATCATCATTTCCGTATCTGGGAGTCTTATTTAAAAACAATTGGCGTATCTCTTCTTGGCCAATAAAATTATCTTTTAATACTTCTTTTAATCTTTTCATTTTTATATTTTTCTGGTCAAAGACATGATATTTAATTGCTGAAAGACTGTCAGTGATTGTCCCAATTCCTACGCCTTGAATATAATCAGTATTATAGCGAGCTCCTCCGTCATTATAATCTTTCCCATTTTCAATACAATCACTGATAATTATGGAAAGGAAGGGGGCAGGCACATAGGTAGCATATAATCTTTCAATTATATTATTTCCTCTTATTTTTATATCTATAAAATGGTGAAGCTGTCTTTTAAAGGCAGCAATTAATTCTTCAAAAGAATTAAACTGGGTTAGTTCACCGCTTTCTATCCCTATTTTCCTACCAGTCTGTGGGTCGATACCGTTATTTAGAGTTATCTCCAGAACTTTTACTAAATTAAAATAACCGGTTAAGATGTAGCTCTCTTTACCAAAGGCACCAGTCTCCACACAACCACTGGTACCGCCACAGCGGGCATCCTCTAAAGATTTACCCTGTCTGAGCAACTCCTCGATAACTTCTTCGGCATTAAATACCGAAGGCTGCCCCCAACCCTTTCTAATTATCTCGCCAGCTCTTCTTAAAAACTTATCCGGACTCTTCTTACTTAATTGAATATTGGTACTGGGTTGTAATAATCTCATTTCATCGATTACATCGAGTATTAGATAAGTCAGGTCATTCACTCCATCAGAACCATCTACCTTTAATCCCCCGTTATTAATATTGGCAAAATCGGTATAGGTCCCACTTTCTGCTAAAGTTACTCCTACTTTGGGGGGTGCCGGTTGATTGTTAAACTTTATCCAGAAACATTCTAAAAGTTCCTTTGCTTTCTCCTGGTTCAGTGTCCCTTCTTCCATCCCCTTTTTATAAAAGGGGTATAAATGCTGGTCTAATCTGCCAGGATTAAATGAATCCCAGGTATTAAGTTCAGTGATAACTCCTAAATGAACGAACCAGTACATCTGGAGGGCATCCCAAAAATCTCGGGGAGGATGGGTAGGGACATACGAACAAACTTCGGCAATTTTTTGTAGCTCTTTTTTTCTTTGAGAATTTTTCTCGGCTTCAGCCATCTCTAAGGCCTTTTCACTATAACGCTCGGCAAATCTAATTATCGCTTTAGCACAGATAAGCATGGCTTTTAACTCTTCCTGTTTGTTATAAACCTCAGGATCATTTAGATAATCAAGATTCTGGATATTTTTTTCTATGTCCCGGATAAAATCAGAAAAACCTTTGTAATATATCTTATCATCAGCCACCGTATGTCCTGGGGCTCTCTGCTCCATAAATTCGGTAAATATTCCGGCTGTGTAACAGTCCTTCCACTCCGTAGCCATCTCTTTAAATATCCGACTGCGCATTGACCTGTTTTCCCAATAGGGAATAATTTTCTCTTTTTGAATCTCCTTTACTTCTTGATTTACTGTAAAAAAAATCTTTTTTCGATTATTAATCAGTTCGAGGTCTTCCAGAGAATGGCAGCATAATTCGGGGAAGGTAGGAGTTGCCCTGGGAGCTTCTCCTCGCTCTCCTACAATAAGTTCTCCTTCACCAATACATATACTTTTATTTTCCAGCAAATGTCTAAAAGCTAAAGCACGAAGAACAGGAATTGAAACTGTTCCCCCATATTTCTTGTAAGCCTCAGTCACAAAGGCAGCTCGCTGGATAGAAATATAAGGTTGTGTATCTAAACTTTCCTGTCTTAATTTTTCTATTCTTTCATTCATATAAATTAACCTCTTAATTTTACATTCGAATTAAACTTCTTTAAAATCGCAGATACCTCGGATAATTTTTCTTTTGAAGGAGGTTGGATGTCTGCTAACTTATATTTCTTTCCCAATCTTTTGTACTTATCTACACCTATATAGTGGTAAGGGAGAAGATTCACCTGAGCAATTTTTAAGGAAGATAAAAATTCTCCCGTTTCTTTGATGTTTTGATAATCATCATTTATACTGGGGATCACCGGAAAACGAACGAAAATATTATGGTGTACCGAGGAGAGTTTCTTTAAATTTTCTAAAATGATCTTATTAGATGCCCCGGTATATTTTTTATGCCTTTCGCTATCCATTATCTTAAGGTCGTATAAAAATAAATTTACTTTGGAGTGTATTTTATTTAAAATTTCCCAGGAAACATATCCTGAGGTATCGACTGCGGTGTGAATTTTCTTTTCTCTGCAATCATTGAGAAGCTCTTCTAAAAATTCAGATTGCCCCAATGGTTCTCCACCGGAGAAAGTCACCCCCCCGCCGGATTCTTCATAAAATACTAAATCTTTTTCTATTTCTTTTAAAACCTCTCCTGCGGTCATCTTTTTGCCTATCATTTCCCGCGCTTGGGTAGGACAAATTCGAGAGCATTCTCCGCATAGATTACACTTTTTTTTATCAGTAACTGGCTTCTTATTTTCCATTTGGATAGCACCCGAGGGGCAATTCAAAGAACATGCTCCACAGCCTATGCACCTATCTTCCCAGAATACCATTTCCTGCTTGCTTAACTGGCTTTCGGGATTTTGGCACCACCAGCAATTAAGAGGGCATCCTTTTAGAAAGACTGTGGTTCGAATTCCAGGTCCATCATGAATCGAATATCTTTGAATATTAAAAATTATTCCTGTAGTCATAGAAACATTCACCAAATAATTCACCAAAGAACCGTCTTAACAAAAAAGAACCCTGGCAAAGTTCATAACAACAAGTAATTATATTGTAATACCTAAAGGATTAATATAAGATCTAAAACCAACATATAAACCAAAATGACATATAATAAAAATATCTAAAAAAATTAATTACTTCTTTTTGTGTCACCATTTATCTTCTTATCAATTGCTTGAGCGGTCTTAGTAATAGAAAGGCCACCTCTTGCAGTACATTTTAAATTTGACGGTAACTGAATGCCTACATCATACATAGCCTTTATTGTCTCGTCAAGTGGTATCACTGCATCAACACCTGAAATAACCATATTGGCTACAGCAAAAGCATTAGTAGCAGCCATTACATTTCTCCCTAGACAAGGAACTTCAACCCGGTTGGCCACTGGGTCACATATTAATCCTAACATATTTTGCAAGGCTATTGAAGCTGCATCGATACCTTGTTTAACATTTCCTCCAATTAGTTGGACTAAACCAGCTGCGGCCATTGCTGAAGCGGCACCACACTCTGCCTGACACCCACAAACTTCTGCAGAAAAAGTAGCTTGTTCTGAAATAAAAACACCAATAATGCCCGCAGCAAGCATCGCTTTGATTATCTTATCATCATCTAAATTCATATACTGAGATGTACCAAATATAGCCCCAGGTATTGCACCACAGGAACCAGCAGTAGGGGCAGCCACGATTAGCCCCATAGAGCTTTTTACCTCCATCATTGCCATAGTAAAAGCAATAATATGATTCAATACACCTCCGGGAATCAACTTATTTTCTCGATTCGCTTTTTCAACCATCCAGGCTTGAGGACCTAAAATTCGATCCTGATAAGATGTTCCCTTTAAACCGATCTCAATAGATGATTTTAATATATTAACAATTTTCCTCACCTTAGAAAATATTTTAGCTTGTGTTAATTTTCCCCGACTACTTTCATATAATACAGCTAATTCCCATAATTCCCCACCTTTCTTTTCCCAATAACTCAACATTTTGGAAGCAGTATCATACGGAATACAACAATCTTTTACCGATACAACCGGCATAACAGGATCCAACTGTCTTATATATAAAATATTTTTTAATTTCTGTAACCAAAGGATTTTAGACAGAGATAATTTTGAACTAGATTTTAAATTAATAATGCCTTGCTCTTGTTTACTATTTTCCGATAAATCGATATAGGCAATTCCTTTAATTTCCTTCTTAATCTGCTCTATTATTTTCTCAGCCTCTTTGCTTGTGATTCGGGAATAAAATAATAATGTTTCATAAAAATCTCCACAAATTGACAAGGAAAATTCCTCAATTTTTTTTATTTCAATCAAGCCGCCACCAACCGAAATAGCTTTTAAATGAATCTTTTTGCCTTCTTGATCGGCTAACATTATTTTTATGGTATTGGGATGATCAGCAATAAAATCGGTAATTTTAAATTTTATATCTATATTTTCTCCTCTTGCCTTCTCCAAAGAAATAGACATAGTCTGATCATCCGGTATTAACCCTAACAATCCCGCCGCAAAACCAATATCGGTTCCTTGGGTATGGTAGGTGGGGGCGATAGCCCCCTGTCTTTCAAATTCAATCACAACATGCTTTAATCTCCCACCTAATAACTGACGTGCAAGATTACCAATTCTGACTGAGGCAGCCACATGAGAACTGGAAGGACCTCTCATGATCGGCCCTATGGCATCATTAAAAATACTGGCCGGTTGTTTTTTGATAAAATCACCTTCTTTTATTTCATAAACTCAATAGCCTTTTCTAATAATCGATCAATTTTTTTACAATATTCTTTGCTTAATGGTAAACGAGGAGAACGAAAATTACCTCCGTTTGCTCCTCTTCTATCCATACAATATTTTATAATCTGCACTAACTTACCTGATTCTTCTAGTTCTATACATAATGGCAAAATAACATTATAAATTTCCTGTGCCCTTTTATAATTTTTATTAATCACGGTTTCTTCGTATATTGCAGATGATAGTTCAGGTAATGCATTACTGATTACCGATACCCAACCCTGAGCTCCAAGGAAAAACGATTCAAATACAAGCTTTTCACTACCACAGAAAGTAATAATATTTCCATGGTTAAGCCGTTCGATTTCTCTTAAACGAATAATATCTCCAGTAGATTCTTTAATATATTTAATATTTTCTTTCTCTGCTAATTTAAGAACTGTTTCTAACTGGATATCCACTCCAGATGTCCCTGGATTGTTATAAATCATAATAGGAATATTGACAGCATCTGATATTGTCTCATAGTGATAAATAATTTCTTCCTGTAAAGGATTAAAATAATAAGGCGGTAGAATAAGAACAGCATCAGCTCCAATCTTTTCAGCATGCTGAGTATATTCTAATGTTTTAGCTGTTGTTTCTGAAGTTGTACCTATACATACTGGAAGTCTATTATCTACAACCTTAACCACAAATTCAGCCACTTCATAGCGTTCCTTTTCGGTTAAACCAGCCATTTCACCAGTACTACCCAGAGGAATCAATCCATGTGCACCTTTCTCAATGTACCATTCAATATTTTCCTCTATTGCCTTAAAATTAATATTTTGATTTTCGTCAAAAGGTGTAACCATTACTACAAAAGTCCCTTTTAATTCTTTTATTTTTTTCTTCACAGAAAACCTCCCTGAGTTTAATTTAATTTTTATTTTCACCTTTTTTTAAATTTATTTTATAGCATAAATAATAATTTTATAATAATCATTGATTATTACATTAGATAATATCAAGATCATGCAGTTTTTCAGGTAATGGTTTACCAGTTTGCTTATCCCATCCTCTAGCCTTGTAATATTCATCCAGCATTTCTTCAAAATTCTTTATCTCACAGCCTTCCTCATCTTTATAGTCACCAAATTGGGGTAAATTTTTCATCCTTTCCGGCAATAAATCATCTTTCCGAGAAAAGCCTTCTCTCATATTAAATAACCTCTGTAAATTATATACTCTTTCTCCAATTTTTAACAAATCTCTATCAGATATATTCCAGCCAGTAATGGCAGATAATAGCATTGCTAGATGTTCCAATGTACAACCTACGTACATCATAAATTTACAAATATTTAAAACATCTGGGATTATTAAACCATCTTGTAATAATTTTACTATCTTACCCTTTCCTTTTTCTTCCCATCTATCCACTGTCTCTGGATCAGGAACGCCATACTTTATCATCCCGAAATTCATTTTCCCCGAATCATACGCCATGGCCTCCAGTGGATGAATATGGCACATTCCCCGGTTTGCAGTTCCGTAGGTAACAGCTAAAGCTTTTCCCGATCTAGGATCATGAGCAGGGGCTTCCAAGCCTTTCCCATTAATGGCAAATTCTTCTGAGCCGTTTCCCAGTTTTTTGGCAGCTTGTTTGACTCCATCAGCAAGAAGTGATCCAATTCCATCTCTCAAGGCGATTTTTTTAACTAAAAACGGTAAAACTTCTGCATTACCCCAGGTTAAATCTAAACCATCAACATCATTTTGATTAAGTACATCTTTTTCATAACATTCCATAGCAAAAGCTATCGATGCACCAGTCGAAATTGTATCAATTCCATATTCATTACATAAATAAGTGCAATTAACCACTGCATCAACATTTTCATTTAATATAAATGCGGTAAAAGCAGCAATTGATTCATACTCTGCCCCTTCATGTACAGGGGTTTTATATTGTCCATTTTTAACTTCTACAATTCTTCCGCATGCTATAGGACAACCCCGATAGCACATATTATTTTTAATTAGATTGTTATGGGAAAAATAATTATATATTTCCTCTCCTTTTCCCCATGAATTAGACTGCCAGTTTTTGGTAGGAAAATCCCCTTCAACATCAATCCCCGGCATATCCCCTATAGTTCCGCGTTCTTTAAAAGCGGTGGTATTAGGATTTTCTTTTACCACCTTCAATGCCATCCGGACAGCTTTCTTAAATTCTTCAGGTTGAGCGGGAGTTATTTTATTTGTACCTTTAACCGCTATCGCCAGTAGATTTTTAGAGCCCATTACTGCACCGGCACCACATCGGCCTGCAGCACGACCCCCAAACATCACAGTAGCATACTTTACCAAATTTTCTCCGCCTGGGCCAATGCACATAATTTTAAAATCTGAATCACTTAGGTCGCTCTTTATTTTCACTATTTTTTCAGTTACTGTGTTGCCTTTTAGATAATCAGCGGATTTAATGCTCACCTTCCCATCATTAATAACCAAATACACCAGTTGATCCGCTTTTCCTTCAATAATTATAAAATCATAACCAGCTTTCCTTACTTCTGGTCCAAAATCTCCGCCACACCTGGATTCTCCCCACCCATTGGTTAGGGGTGATTTAAAACATAACTCTATACTTCCTCCCCCCGGTACAGCATTCATTGTTAAAGGACTAGTAGCAAAAATTAGCTTGTTTTTAGGACCTAGAGGGTCAATTCCTTCTTTAAGTTCATCGTATAAAAGTTTAGCCCCGTATCCTACTCCACCTATATACTTTCTCAAATCATCAAAATTTAAATCTTCTTCTTTCCCCTTCTTTTCATTAAGAGAAATTCTTAATAGTTTTCCTGCATAACCATTAACCATTAATATATCCCCTTTTCGCATTTTTATATTTCCCCTTGTAATCGATTAGCTATCTTATCAGGATATAAAAAATAATATTTTATAAACTTTTTGAAAAAATTCTTTTGTTCTAACATTTTTCGGATTATTTAATACTTCCTTAGTCAGGCCACTCTCTTCCAATTTACCATTATCCATAAACAAGCAGTAACTGTACATTCTCTGGAAAAAGGTATTTCATAGGTTACAATTAATGAAGTCATCCCTTCTCTTGCCAGATCCTTTATGACTTCTAGTACACCTTAAACCGATTATGGATCTAAAGCTGAAGTAACTTCATTATATAACAAGATCTTTGGCTCCATAGCCAGAGATATTGCTATGTCAATTCTTTGGGCTTGACCACCAGAAAGTTCATGACGAAAGGCATCTTTTTTGTAAGCTAATTCAACCTTTTCCAGTAGTTCGACTGCTTTTTTTCTACATTGATTCATGGGTATTTTTTTAATTTTATAAGGAGCAAGGGTAATATTGTCTAAAACGGTTAAATGAGAAAAAGATTATAATTTTGAAAAATAATCCCAATGGATTTGTGAATCTCTAATTTTTTATACTCAGAAAGTTTTTTCCCTAAAAAAAAATTCATCACTTTGTATTAGCTCTAAAGAATCAATATGTTCATCGTTAGTGAGATTAATATTATTTTAAAGATACTCTAACATTCCTAATATGTTTACTCATTAATTCTTTCGCTTGCTCGGCATTTCGTTGTTTAATCGCCTGAACCAAATTTCTGGTAATTTCAATGGTATTTTCCCTAGTATCTCTGGACATTTCAATAATCTTCTCAGTTTCTTTATATAACATTTCTCCTATAATTTTCATTAATCCATTCATGATAGGATTATGGGTTGCCTTAGCTATGGTTAAATGAAATTCCAAATCTTTAACAAAAAAGCTATTTAAATCCTTAGATTTAGCAATTTCGTTAAAAATCTTTTCAATTATATCGATTTCTTCCTGGCTTGCATTTAAGGCCGCTAATCGTGCAAACTCACCTTCTAACATAATTCTTGCTTCCATAAGATAATCCAAAGAATAATTAGAGAATTTCGAAAAAAAATTAGTGATTTCATCATATTTGCTAGCTATCTCTAAGATATAGGTTCCCTTACCTTGAATTACTTCAAGATAACCTGAAAATGATAATGCTTTAATTGCTTCTCGAACCGAAGCTCGACTAACTCCTAAAAGAGAAGCCAGTTCTCTTTCGGAAGGCAGTTTTTCTCCGGGTTTTAAAATACCCTTTTTTATTTGGTCTTTTATCTGTTGGATAATCACTTCTAAATTTGATTCCTTTTTTATTATTTTGAAATTCATTTTAACACCACCTATCTTTTTAGTAATTTATCATATTATCTACTTTTCCCAATTACATTTAGTAGTAAAAATACAATCCTTTTAATTATAGATAGCCTATACCAAAAAGAAATTTAATTAAAATAATCCCTGCTGCAAAAAAAATTAGCAAGGAAAAGTAGTATCTTATATGTGCTCCTCTTAGTTTCTTATTAAGTATTGCTCCTAACTGAGAACCAATTAAAGAACCAGTCAAAATACAAGCAACTAGTTTAAAATCTATATTCCCTTTTAATAAATGGGTTATAGCTCCATATCCTGAGGCAAATATAATCTGAAAAAGATCTGTTCCGATAGATACACTTGTAGGAGCTCCTATTAAGTAGATTAAAGCAGGACTCATAATAAAGCCCCCTCCCACTCCTAATAACCCGGAAAGCGTTCCTACTCCAAAGCCAAGAAAAATTAAGTTCCATAAAGAAATAGATTCTATCTTGGAAGTAGGTAAAGATATAATTGGAGGAATCTTTATATTTTGAATTTTTTGAGAAAATACAGTATCTACTACTCCTCCTCGAGGAGCTCTTTTTTTGGCTTTTTTACTTTCCAAGAACATAGAAATTCCAACCAAAGAAAGAAAAATTATATAGATGATGTTTATCCAAAAATCCATTATACTGATGGTAGAGGCATTAATGGTTATAGTGCCAAGGTTTTTTAACCGCATCAAGACTCGTGCTCCTAATTCTACACCTATTATTGAACCCATTAAGATAAATCCAGCCAGTTTATAATCTATATGGCCATAACCTTTGTGTTTCAAAGTTGAAGCAGTAGATGTTCCTACCATTTGAAGAAGACTACTCCCTATGGCAATATTATAGGGAACATTAAATATCACATTTAACAATGGTACCAAAAGAAATCCTCCACCTACTCCGAATAAACCAGATAGTATACCAATAATAAGACCTGTTCCCGTAAAACTAATGCAACTAATCATTATATTTTATCCTTTACTTTTTTATGATCAAAATTAAGCAAAAGTATATATTTATTTTAGAAAATATATTATAATTATTATTTAATTCAAAAGTTTTTAAAAATATGATTATAAATTAAGGCAGAATAACTCCATTTCTGGTTGCTTCGAGAACCGCCTTGGCTAATTCGGCAATACCATGAGGAAAACCAATAATTTTATATATGAAGAGAAAACCAACTATGCCGTAGGCAGTGCTTCGGTAGTAAAAAATATGGTAGCTGTAGTAATTATTCCTAAAATTAATTTTTCCTTCCATGCAGCTTGATAAATGCTGCTAGCTACTCCTGTTTTTATCATATTATCAGCAAAACCATATTCTTGTACAACTTTTTTTAAACTTTCAGGAACAGGAACAATAAAAGCGATAAACGCAAAAATGGCAACTCCTATGAATAACCAGAACATCTTACTATCCATACAAAGTTTATTGTAATTTTTAGTAGGTAATTCTTGGTTCATTTATTCCTCTCAAATGATTGTTTCTTTAACTATAATTTTTTTAAATAAATCCTTGGTCTAAATAAGGTCTTTTTGCTTTATAATTCAATTACTAAAATCTCCTTTCTTTATTTTCTCAATGATATTATTAAATCTATTTATTGTATATCGAAAAAATTCTTGGTAAGCAAGACATAAAATATTTAATCGTGGTTTTCCATCAATAAAAGGCTCACGCCAGCGACGGCAACCTCCTCGACATAGACTAAACCAGGGACATTCTCGACAAACCGGGTCAACATAAATTGATGATTGCACAAATTGCTGTACCACCGAAGAATTTAATAATTGAGAAAAGGATTGATCCTTTATATTTCCCAAATACCATTGATCAATAACATAAAAATCACAGGGATAAACACCGCCATTGGCCTCTATGATAAATTGACAGGTACACCGCCCCATCATACCACAGGCTTCTGGCGGATATCCCATCATCAATTGAAGTAAATTATCAAAATAGCGGATGCTAACAATTTTATGATGGATCACATCATCATACCATAAATCAAATAATGTTTTTAAGAAACTACCATATCTTTCAGGAGTTAAAGAATAAGGATATTGACCCGGATTTTCCTGCAAATGATCCATACAGGGAATAAATTGTATATACTGAAATCCTTTTTTTTGAAAAAACCGGTAAACCTGATGAGCATGTCGGGCAAGCTGTGAAGTGACCACAGACAAAACATTGAAATCAACATGATATCTTTGTAAAAGTTCAATGCCATGGATAATCCTTTGATAAGTCCCTTTCCCTTGATGGTCTACACGGTATAAATCGTGTATGGATTTGGGGCCATCTAAAGATACCCCGACCAAAAAATGATTTCTTGCAAAAAAACGAGCCCATTCCTGATCAATTTTAAGACTATTTGTTTGTATGGAATGATTAATTTTTATCTTTTTTTGATTATACTTTTGTTCATGTTGAATTAGTCTTTGAAAAAATTCTAAACCAATCAGCGTTGGTTCTCCGCCTTGAAAGGCAAAAGTACATTCTTCCTCTACTTCTTTTAAAGCCTTTTGCACTATTATTTCTAATAATTCAAAATTCATAAATCCATACGATTTTCGTATTCTTTTATTTGAAATATCATGATAAAAGCAGTACTCACATTGCATGTTACAATTACTAGAGGAAGGTTTTATCATTATACTTAACGAGTTAATCATATTAAAAATCTTTTCTGATACTTTTTATGTTTTCATTTATATTAAAATTGTATATAGTGTTTACACTCATATACTAAAATATTAATTTGTCTTTAATTTTTATAAAGTAAGCATCACAGGTAATAATTCTCTATCACGCATTTTTTCACATATTATCATACTATCTGGTATAAAAAATATTTCTCTTATAAAATTATTATCACTAATAGGAGTAAACTCACTTCCTCCATATATAACTTCGGGAATATGATTATATAAGAAGATTATCTCCTTCGTAATTACACTCTATAGCACAGTGTTTGTTTTTTCTGTAGTAATCCACCTTTAACTCTATTGCAAAATGATTCTTATTTTTAAGTCATGAATTACTAATTTAGAAATATAAGAATTTCTATTCCATCAAGATAGATTCGATTCTAGCCTTTATCGTATTTCTTAATTTTGTATATTGGATACTGTTTCTACTGGAATAAATACTTTCATTTTATCATGATAATAATAAGTTCTTAGAAAATAATTAAATTAAAAAATAATTTCTTTATTTTCTAAATAACACCTACTTTAATATTTTAAGACTCATTAAATAAATAGATTAATATAACTCATTTATTTTTCTCATTATTCTTGTATGGCACGTAACAATCCCTATCAACATCAGGGAATTTAGATCCATATCGCACATATCTCCTGGCAAGATTTACAGTGGAACCAATCTCCCAATATGTTATACGCCCTTTTGATAAAGCATTGCTAACCAAGATGCTCTTTTTCTGATGCTTAATTATTTTATCTTTAATATTTATCGTGTCCCATTTTTGCTGAACTAGAGAAAACATCATAATTTCCAATTCTTTATATTCTGATAAACCTGATAAATTTTTCAATTCATGTGGATCATTATACAAGTTATACAGTAATGGTGGATAAGCTTCGCTCCACACATATTTATATTTCTTTTTCTTAACCATTAATCTAGGAGCTAATGTTCCACTATCAGTCTGCTCAGCATAAGCGATATTATCCCAATTACTACTATTCCCATTTATAACATCTAATAAAGTATGTCCATCTAGATCTAAAACATTTTTGTAATTATCAATATTGCAATTACATATATCAAGAATTGTAGGCATTATATCCACCAAAGAAGTGTTTTTAGTAACCCTTTCAGGTTTAAACATTAAGGGAAAATTGAATATTAATGGAACCCTTATAGATGATTCAAAAAAGGTTTTCTTATACCACATCCCTCTTTCTCCTAACATTTCTCCATGATCAGATGTAAAAATTACAACTGTATTTTTATCTAGTCCTGTTTCTTCAAGAGCCTTAAGTAATTTACCTATTTTTTCATCAATATAACTAATCATACTGTAGTAACCGTGTCTAGCATTTTTAATATCTAAAATATTAGTAATCCTATCCATATTATACATTTCATAAAGATAACGAGAATGTAGATCTTGCTCTTCTAATGGAATTGGAGAAACTTTAGGCATATCTATCTCATCATTGCTATACAAATCCCAATATTTCTTAGTAGTAATAAACGGATCATGGGGATGACTAAAAGAAATGAATAAAAGGAATGGATTTTTTTTATCTACTCGAGCAACTTCATATATTTGTCTTCGTCCTTGATAAAAAACTTCTTCGTCATAATCCATTTGCATGTTCCACGCATAAGTACCTGCATCTAATGCTGAATCTATACTGCTAATTTCATTACTTTTCACAAATCTTGCATCTGTTTCCCAATTTGAAGTCCAAGAAAAATCAGCAGGATAAATTTCTGTTGTTACCCTCTCCTCAAATCCATGTAATTGATCAGGTCCTATAAAATGCATCTTTCCAGATGAACAAGTATAATAACCCTCAGATCTCAAAAAATGCACAAAAGTTGGTATTGAAGCCTTAAATTCAGCTCCATTATCATAAACCTCTATCTTAGAGGGAAGATTACCAGATAACAAGCTAGCCCTTGATGGAACGCATAAAGGACAGGTTGAATAGTTATTTTCAAATACAATTCCATTTTTGGCTAATTTATCTATATTTGGGATTTTTACAACTTTATTCCCATAGCAAGATAAGGCTAATGCACTTAATTGATCAGCCATTATTATTAAAATATTTGGCCTTATTTTTTTATTTATTGATTTCATTTTAATACTCCTCCTATTTTATATACATTTATAATTTTATAACTAATTTTTACTCTGTTGGTGTTCCCAATTTAGATGTCATTTTTTTATATTCATTCATAAGCCAATTTGTATATTTTCCAGGAACTCTTTCTCCAATTTTTTTACCATCAATTTCTGAGACCGGAACAATCTCTCCGACTGTACCACATATAAATACTTCGTCAGCATTGTAAAATTCTGAAATTGAAATATTTCTTTCAATAACTTTGCACCCTTTCTCTTTGGCCAATTCAATTAAATATTTTCTAGTAATACCAACCAATATATAATCAATTGTGGGTGTATAAAATATGCCATCCTTTATCATAAATATAGTTGTTCCATTAGTTTCTGCTACAAATCCATTTATATCTAACATAATCGCTTCATTGGCCCCTTGTCTATTTGCTTCTATACTAGCCATTATTTGATTTAATTGATTCATAGAATGAATTTTTGGATCTAAAAAGTAAGGAGCAGCCCTTCTAAAGGTAGAAGTAATTAATTTGACCCCTGATTTGTTGAATATTGGTGGTTTGTAATCATATAACACTACAATAGATGCCCCACCAATATTATATTTTGGATTCATTCCTGAAACTATTTTCTTCCCACGAGTAACCATTAGCCTTATATGTATATCATCTTTTATTTTATTTACTCTAACAGTTTCTAAAACTATTCTTTTCATCTCTTCTCGACTAATCCCTATATCAATATCAATAGTCTTTGCAGACTCAAATAATCTTTTTATGTGTTCTTCTAACATAAACACTTTTCCTTGATAGACTCTTATACCCTCATAAACTCCGTCTCCGTGATGGAATCCACTATCATACACTGAAATACATGCTAATGATTTTTTTACAAAATTACCATTCACATAGACAATAGTATCTTCATCGGACTTCTTAACCATAATAACCCTCCATTCCTATTAGCTTAATATTCTTATTATTAAAAAGTATCGACCTATTAAAATTAATCTTAAATTCCATTTGATCATGAATTAAACTTTTAATTAATTGCTTTATTTAAAAATTCCCTAATTAAGCCCATAATATTTAGACTCTTCAATTTACGTAATTATAATAATCAATACAGACATTTAATATTAATTTATATTTAATTATTTCTTTATTCAGGTTACTGTAATACATAGTGGTCAACTTTCTTTAGTTTTTTAATTGATTAATTAAAATATCCTACTCTGGATAATTCTCGTAAAACACCCACCCAGGGTTTACCCTGTTCTGGCCCTTTTAGTTCCAGCTTGCTGAAACGAGTTCACTAGTCAACTAACTCAAATAAATCATCGATTACTTCATCAAGAAGACCAATAAATTTCTTTTCGTCTTTTACACAAACATATTTTTTTTCATCAATTTTATCTATAATTCTGTTAAGCTTATCATTAGCGATAAGATTATTGCTTTTAAGCATCCAAAATAATTTACTCATAATTTCTACAAGGCGAAATGATCCATAGATTTTAGGTTCATCTATACATCCTCTTGCACTTGTAGCTATATATGAAAATATCTTCATTATATCCTGTTCATTCATTAAATTCTTTCTCCCCATCTGTTTTCGAAAGAAACTTCTTCTACTGTTTTTCTCTTAGGAGGTTTTACCTCTTTCATTGGATATCCAATACTAATAATCAACTCTGATGAAACATAATCTGGCAATTCCAAAATCTTCTGAATTGCTTTACCATTAAAAGATTTTATTGCACAGGTTCCTAGCCCTTTTTCAGTTGCTAACAACATTAAATTTTCTGCTGCCATAGAAATGTCCATTAAACATAGTTCATCTCTTCCTAGTTTTCCGCCTTTATTAAATGCTTTATTTCTGTCACTACAAATTACAATGACATCAGGTGGATTACCTAATAATCCTGGACTAAAAGAACTTATTTTATTCAATACTTTTTTATCATTAACTATTATAAAATACCACGCTTGCATATTACTTGCAGATGGTGCCCAAGTAGCGGCTTTTACTAATTCTAGTAATAGATCTTTTGGTATATCTTCCTGCTTATAGTGCCTAATGCTTCTTCTTTTTATTATTATATCTATTATACTATTCATTTCCTATCATCCTCTTCCTTAGGTGGTTTCATAGGATTGTTGTCCGGCTTCAAAATATGGTTACAAGTTGACACCCCAGAACCTCCTTATTTTTGTTCTCTGTTTCAACAGAATCATAGGCAAAAGTCAAATTTTCTTGCACCTCCTTTTCGCCCCTGATTTATTCTAACATTTTTTTTACTACTTTGTTTCTCTAAGATTAAATTCTTCTCCCGCTCTTAGCTCCCCCTGTTACTACGAATATTGTTACCATCACTTAAAGATATTACACTTAATTACTCCAGATTTATTTTTATTTTCCAAACCGTAATAAAAGATCATCCCTGATACTGACACTATTCTTTTCTATTTCTTACTATCCCACTAAAGTTTATACTCACTGTGGGGACTAAGAGCCCTAAAAAAGGTCTGAGAGCTTCCAGCTTTCAATCTCTTCTTGAGGGGGAGGCAGGTATTCATTCTTCTTGTTGAAATACCATCCATGCTTATTTCTCAAATCCACAAGGAATTCAGCGTAATTTAAGGCAGCCAAAGCAACATCAATAACTGGTACCCCTAAAGTACTCTGCAACTCTTGATAAAATCCAAATTGATGAGTACAGCCAAGGATGATAACTTCCGCTCCATCCTGTTCAATCGCTTTTTCCGCAGCCTGAACTATTCTCTTTTTAGTCTCTTCAGGGTCCATCTGGAGGTCTAGTACCCCCATGCCAATGGGCTGGAAGGAGGCTAAGTGATCCTGAAATCCATATTTGATGACATTTTCTCTCATAAGAGGTATCCCTTTAGTCGCTCCCACAATTATGGAAAAACGTTGCCCTAAAGTCACCGCAATATGCATGGAAGCTTCCGCCGGAGCAGTTACCACCAATTTTTCCGCAATTTCTCTGGACTCTCTTAAGCCGGAATCGTAAAAGCACCCGATGATTGCTGCGTCAAAATTTTCTTTTTCTGCCTCTTTGATAATTTTTAAAATCTTAGGCACTACCAGCGACCCGTAGGAGTAGTATCTCAGGTGTCTAGGACCCTCAGTCAAAGAAGTTACTTCTAATTCCGTCTCAGGGTCTTTAAATTGAGATAGATACCCTTTCCAAGAATCAACGAGCTCGCTTACTACCGGCTCAATATATAGCACTCTCCTCTTCACACCAATCACTCCTTTATTATTTTTTATTTTCCAGTTTAGCAAATAGGTGGCATCTAACTATATGTCCAGGAGAAAACTCAATCATCTCCGGGTCTACTTTCGAGCAAATGGACATTTTGTAGGGACATCGGAGATGGAAGCTACATCCGGGGGGGATATTAACCGGGCTTGGGATCTCCCCAATAGAAATAACCTTTTTGGGTTTTAACTTCTTTTCTTCCTCAGTAATCACCGGGACTGAGGAGATCAGCATCTGAGTATAGGGATGAAGTGGTTTTTCGAAGAAGGTAACAGCCTCAGCTACTTCACAGATCTTTCCCAGATACATAATAGCAATTCTATTGGCAACATTTCTCATTAAGCTCAGGTCATGTGTGATAAATAGATAAGTCAAGTGCATCTCTTTTTGCAGATCTATTAACTTATTTATAATTTTAGCCTGTACTGATACATCCAGAGCTGAGGTTGGCTCATCGAGAATAATCAATGATGGATTCAACGCCATAGCTCTGGCAATGGCGACCATCTGTTTTTCTCCTCCCCCAATTGAAGGTGGGGATTTGTAGAGGTAGTCGGGAGAGAGCTCTACCTTTTCCAACAGTTCAACCATTTTTTTTCGGAACTGTCTTTTAGGTGTCTGAGTATGAATCCTGAAAGGCAAGGTCAGGATTTGTTCAATTGTTTGCCTGGGATTCAGGGAGGACCCCGGATCCTGAAATACGATCTGAATTTCTTTTTTTAAAGATAAAGCCCTTCTTGATGCCTCTATGCCTATATTTTTACCTTTAAACATAATCTGACCAGAGGTTGGACGATACATGCCCACGACAGTATAGGCAATAGTGCTTTTCCCAGATCCTGACTCTCCTACTAATCCTAAAGTTTCACCATCTTTGATGTTGAGGTCCACTCCATCTACTGCGCGAACGTATATCGGGCCTTTCTTGTCCTTTCCAACGTTGAAGTATTTCTTCAATTTTTCAATTTTCAAAATTTCATTATTTTTCGTTTGTTTCATTTATTTACCTCTGAGTCAAGTAGCACGCTACTAAATGATCCTTCTCAATCTCAAGTAATTGCGGTGGCTTTTCTGAACAGATCGGTTTCTCCTGTTCGCATCTGAGTTTAAATCTACATCCGGAAGGTGGATTCAAATAGCTCGGAAGTTTCCCAGGAATACCCCTGGCTATTCCACCTCCTGATATTTTTGGGACAGATGCGAGTAGACCTTTAGTATAAGGATGAACAGGATTTTTAAAAAGGATCTCAGGAGTAGCAGTTTCAACAATCGTCCCTGCATACATAACATAAATTCTATCTGTCATTTCTCTTGCTACACCTAAAGAATGGGTAATTAAAATGATGGCTGTATTCCTCTTTTCCACTAGCTCATTTAAAAGCCGATGAATCTGGTCTTGAATGGTAACATCCAGCGATGTCCCAGGTTCATCCGCTATAAGTAAATTTCTTGGAGAGGATATGGCTATGGCGATACAAACCCTTTGTCTCATACCCCCACTTAATTGAAAGGGAT
>Ga0307432_1000777_pt1 | contig 21963 bp, 18 predicted proteins | sample SalMarWE160150MG_FD_202158 | JGI IMG/M metagenome (GOLD analysis project Ga0307432, IMG submission 202158) | Salt marsh sediment microbial communities from the Plum Island Ecosystem LTER, Massachusetts, United States - WE1603-150 | ecosystem: Environmental > Aquatic > Marine > Intertidal zone >...
TTTGAATTAGTAGATCTCTAAAATCGTCGTCTAAGCTGGACTCACGCCCCTTTTCCAAACTTAGCTTTAAACGATCTTTTTTATTTCTGATTTCGTCTGCAAACAAATCAAGGAACTTTGGCATAAACCAACTCAACTCCACAAGTGAGAAGCATCCAAATTTACTATAAAGGCGATTTTCATTTTTATGTTTTTCATTTTAGCGATATTTGCAATTCAGAGCTAGTCAACACAGAGACCTTTCAATTCCCCTTCTCGGGAAATTTCTCTTTGGATCGATTATTTCTCTGTTGCAGGGAAAGCCAAATTCCAAGGGCTCTTTTCGTTGTCGTTTTTTTTAAGAAGATCCCTGATGCTTTGAATGTGGTTAGAGAATATAGGAGAAGGTTGCTGGATGGGGAGGTTCCGGTTTGGGATTTGGTTGTTACTAAGCGGCTTTCTAAGGATTTGGAGGATTATAGGCAGAGGGTTAGTCAGGTGATTGCTGGTGAACAGCTTGTGAAGGAGGGTTTTGAGGTTTCTGCTGGAAAGAGTGTTAGGTTTCTTTTTACCAGTGCAAAGAATAAACGGTATAGAAGAAGAGTCAAAGCGAAAGAGTTGATTGAAGAAGGAACCAATCCTGATGTTAGAAAATATCTTTTACTGTTGTACTCAGCAGCCTCCAACATTCTAAGTCCGTTTGGATATTCTCCAAAAAATGTTTACGATTACGTGCGAGGTTATCAATATACAAGACTTGCGTGATGTCTAAGGATTGCCTAATTTTCAGTCTACGCTTTTTCATCTACCCCCTATAGATTTCAACATACCTCGCCTAGTAGGATCCAAATACAATCACAATCTCTGGCTAATCTGGATGTCAACTTAGGGATTCTTTGGTCTACTCGATCCGACAACACATGAATTGCTTAAATTTTGTTTCAACCTAACTTGAATTGATAACTATTGAAATCCACGTGTTAGTTTGTAGAATCCGTTTTTAGGTTCATATATTATGCCAGCTCTTCGACAATCTTCTAATAACTTGCTCATTTCTAGAGGAGATTTTTCTGTTTCTCTAAGGAAGATTTCTTTACTTACACCGATTTCTTTTGATGAATGATGTTTTCGTAAAATCCTGATAATGTCTCTGTATTTAACTCGCAGGGAGGTCATGGTTTGTTCTCCAACCAAAGGCTGTGCCAATAGGTCTTCCCAAATTTCATATACGTATTCGAAATTCCATTTGAAATAATCATCAAAAACTTTAGTTACCAAATCTATATTGATGACGTTGGCATTTTTAGCTCGAGCATATGCCAGGCATTCGCGTAAAACTGAGGTAGGTCTGGCGTTGTAATTTGCATCTAGAAATCCATAACTAGCTAATTGGTTTGGTGGTAGATCATAGCTTTCAGTTAGTTTTTCTAATTTAGTCACAATCGTGGTTATTGATTTTTCAAAATCTTGTATGATTGGAGTTTTCATATGACTGGTGATTAGGTAGTGTAGTGCATCGAATTGGTCAATAACTGATCTTCCACGAACAATCGTAGTGTTTTCAGGAGTTACCGTGGGTATATCACTGAGGCTGCACGGTGGATCTTCTATTGTAAGAGGTCTATCACTCTTGCTGAATAAAGATAGAGAAGCTTCGTTGAATCCGGACACGTTGTGAGTGAGAAAAGTTTCTGTCACTCTAGACAAAGGTTTGTCAGCATCCCCGATTACGTAATTGTATTGATAGTGCATTCCAAATTTTCCCAGCTCAGTATTAATTGTACAGAGCTTTCCCATACCTCTTGGAATCGCTCTCTTCACTTCTCTTATTACCTTTCTAGGAATACCTGATTTAGTAGAATCGTACAATGTGGCATTTACTCCACCAGTACTCCCATGAATTGTTGGTGTACTAATTGCAGTAAAAGCGAGAAAATCCCGAATCCTTGGCTCTAATCCCTCAATTCGAGAAGTTAAATTGATCTTGAAATCTTCAAAGTCAGTGTCTTCTTTTGGAATTATGAAATCGGATTTCGAATCTTTCCAGCTATCGACTTCCAGCAATAAGTTGCCATTGAAAAGTCTGGAGTGTTTTTTAGTGCTTATCAATCCAAACCATCTAGTTGACCCAGATACTAAAATGTAGGAGTTCTCTCTTGGTCTTCTTTCGGTATTGTTAAAGCATAGAAGATAGATTTGATTGGAGAATAGAGTGGGAACAAGGGCAAAGACTTTGTTACTTATCCATTTCACATAACCACTAATTGTAACTCTTTCGTTGGCCTTAATCTTTGAGAATTCATTGATCTTTTCTCGTTCATAAGGTATCCATAAAGCACCAAGTTCACGTTTCCAAAGTTGGATGCGTTTTCCCACAAAATCTCTTCCTGTGAAGCGTACCTGAAGAAAGGATTCGGTGGCCAGATATAAATCTCTAATTAAACAAAAAATGATTAAGAGCTGTGCAATGGGTTATAATTTTTTAACACTTTAAAAATCTGACACAACAATCGGCTTGAAGTGCTACTTGCATTTGGAAATTGTAATTGGAAAAAATAAAAACGGTGTGTTTTATACATTAATAAACATTAAAATTAGAGGTTTTTTAGACAAAAACATTGTCGAGCGTATAGTTCCAAGGTTTCAATGTTCTGTGGGCCCACGTATCTATTTATAGCTAAAAAAACAGTATGAAAAGTGGCATTATATTCAGTTAGTAAGGGGGTTAGTTGTTATAGATCCCATGTGGACAAAGGAAGTGAAGCTATCACGAAGGATGTTAGATCCACTTGGTTTGTCGAGGGTTTCGCAATGGATGACCGATCAGCTTCTTCCTGGAATCACTGCGGTTACAAACGTAGCTCGGAACTATTCCTTTTATTCATGGGCTATAGAGAATTTGCTCAAAAAGAACAAGGTAATTAAAAGGAATCAGTTTGCCTCTCATCTGACGAAACGCGAATCTGCATTTGTTATAGCCTCAATTTTTCATGATGAAAATAATGCTGACAAGGCTAAACCTCACGGCTATGATAAAGCCAAACGTTTCATTAACAAGTCGAATGATGGAAAGCTTCAAGTTGCTTTCAACGTTTCTGACAGCAATTCTGAAGGTTTCTATGGACTTTACTACAAAACAGCGATGTATAGGCTTGGACTAACAATTAGATCGAGACTTTTTGACGATTTGACGCCGTTGGGTCGTCAACTCGCCACCTCTTTTGAAGCAAACATTAGGCATACAAAATATTTCAAGGATCACGTTCAAGATGATGACGTTGAGAAATCAGTGCTGTCTGAATATGGAGATTGCGCTTGTATTTGTCAACTTGTCAAGCCTTCCGAAGAGCGGAATATTCTTAGAAAAATCTTTTTCCGTGAAAATCTGAAATCGAGAATTCTAGAAAAATCAAGGCGAGAAACTCTTGTTATGGTGCTTTACTTAATAAAACAATGCTCAAGCATGGCCATAAATTTCACTGATGATATATTTAGAGATGCGATATTTTTTGGCCAAGTTACCGATGGAAAGTCAATCTTTAATGTGGATTTGAAAGGATTAGATAAAATTGCTGCGCGATGGCATCTCTTCCAACTACATGAATTTTTCACATATGGATTGGAATCTCTTCTACATGCATTACTTAGCGAATTGAAGAAAAGGGACGATGGTATGATGCTCGCTGATTTTCTCAAAGAGATTGGCGATCCAAGTAAAGCAGTAGGAAGAATACTAATGGCTTCTTCGGTTGACACTATTCAGACAACTGTTTTGTCAATACTTAAAAACCTACATTCAGATGAACTAAATACCATTTCAAGCGATCATTTTGATAGAGATTGCAACTTGGAGAAAGATGTCTCCGAGAAAACGGCTTTTGAAGCTTTAAAAGAGGCAAATAAGAAAATTGACTCGCAAAACATCATAGCAAACTCTGTAGCAATTCTAATTCTGAACTATTTACGCGCTTATCGTCTTCTCGACACTATCGATCCAGTTACGCTTTGGTTTAACAATAGGGCCTTCTCTGAATTAAGTCCTGTTCTATTCGCACAAGAAATTAAGAAAAAAGCTCCAGTATGGTCTATTGATAAGTTCGTGAGATTTTGTTTCAAGACTATCACTGATCGTCATGACTTGATAGCCTATGAAAAACTGTTTTATGGAAATGATACTTTCCGCTTCGAGGAAAAAGGTAACCGTCTAAAATTCAAGATGGACATTTATCCAAACTATCCTTCGCAAAGGAGTTCAAGAATTGATTCTGTTCTTTCAATTATTGAACAACTTGGTCTAGTGGAAAAACAAGAAGGAATCAGAAAGATTACTTTGGATGGTGAGAAGATACTGGGAGAATTTTTGAATGAGAGAAGCGATCGACCTTATTAATGAAATTAAGAAGATTCATCCCTCTTCTAGAGTATTGTTTACTACGTACAAGTATACCCAATCTTTCTTTGAGAAATACGTCTTTTCACATTTCCGAGGGAAGTCTCTACCATTAGTGCTGGTTGATTATCATGAATACCAGAAAGCGTTAAGAGAATCAGGGAAATCTACACTTGCTGGCACGCGATATTTGATTGATAGCGTTCTAGTTCCCGGCAAGACATTTCATCCCAAAACAATCGTTGCTTGCTCAGAAAAAGAAGTAAAAATCATTGTTAGCAGTGCCAATTTGACATATGCGGGATTCTCAAAAAACGCTGAAATATCTTCAGTCGAAACTATTCCTTTTGAAAAACGCTATGAATATCCCATTCTTTTTGACGTGTCTGACTTTCTTTCAAATCTCGGAGAATATATCGATAGCAAACCACATCGAAAAGCTTTGGATGGACTATTGGAAAAAATTGACATTAAGTCAAATTTAAGTAATGTTGAAACTCCTCAAGATCGTCTATTACATAACTTGAAAGAAGCGATTATCGATCAGGTCAGAGAGTTAATTCAAGATAAAGTAACAAAAGTTACAGTTATTTCTCCTTTTTTCTCTCAGGAGATTTCAATATATGATAAAATTGCTAATGACTTTACGGAGAATATCGAATTTATTGTTCAAACGGGTAGCAATAACTTTCCGGTTGGGATTCTGGAAAATTGGAGACATAATTCACAGGTACGTTTCTATTCAGTTGCTTTTCGAGTTAATAGGTATCTACATGGAAAAACACTTCTCTTTTTCACAGACTCTGAGGCTTTTGCGCTAACTGGCAGTGCAAATTTTACTGAAAGCGCTTTGCTATGTCCAACGGGAAAAGGAGGTAACATAGAAGCATCTTTGTTTAAACGTGCCAAATTGGGATATTTCAAATATTTGTTCAATCCAGATATGCTGAAGCTGCAGCCAATAAATTTGATGGAAGTAAAACCTGTTAATGAGACTTCAATAATTCCTACAGTAAGTGATTTCCGAATTTTAGAAGCAGGTGTCGTCGACGATAAGCTCGAAATTTCTATCGACTATAAGTTGGTTGATCCCCTTAAAGTCAAAGTAAATATTGACAATCTTGAAAGGGAGATTATTGTAGAAGCGGATTCAAACACCATCTCTATTCCTTTGTCGTCTGATAACATGCAAGCATTGACAGCCAGTTCGATCGTCTCGCTCTTACTTGAAGACGGGGAAAGAAAGTTATCATCAGATCTTCGGCTGATTCATACTCCATTATATTTCCCAGAACAATTTTCTGTGCTTAATACGATAGTTGATGAAGATGAAAAGACTTGGTTATTCAAGATTTTAAGCAGGTATGCTAGTTTGCCTAGTTTAAATTATGTACTACCAATAATAGAGAGACTGGAGGATTATGGTTTTTTTGAATCAGACCGAATAAGAAGAGAAGAGATATTATGGGAACTGCAATCACGATTGGGTAGCATCAAACCTTACTCTGCTTCTGAACAGATTGCTCAACTAATAAATCGATTCAAACAGAAACATGAGAAAAGAGTGAAGAACGCAATTGATTCAAAGAATATCAATCAGCTTAAAACAATATTAAGATCCTTTGTGATGATTAACAAACTCATTTTGTGGCTAGTGAGAAAAGGTCATCAAGATATCCATTATCTTAGATTTATAAAAAAGAACATTGATGACTTCGTAAATAGCAACTACATTGATTTTGAAAACTCGAATAACATGCAAATGTTAGTCGAGAACAAGTTACTTGCATATTTGGTGATGTTCTCATATACCGTCGATTATCTTCAAAGAGAATCACCTGAATTCAGAAAAATAGTTTCGCCTAATGGTAGAAACTACCTCAAAGAAGCCTTTGAAATGACGTTTATTACGGCAATTCAAAAGTTGCGCAAACTGATGGAAGAACAAATTGAAAGTGACTTAGAAGGGATATCAAATGAATTTTCTTTTTTCTCACCAAAAATCGACGTTTCAACTTCAAAGGTAATTTGCAGATTAAATGAAATTATTAGGAATGTCAACGCCCACAAAAATAGCTCAATCGCATCTTTCAGCAATTGAATTGGAAAATCTCAGTTTTTTTATATCTTTTAGCAATTCAATAAATGAGTAAATGGTGTTTCAACAGCAATATAATTTTGAAGGGCTTTGTCTTTGCTTTTAAAGTCTGGGACGATTTGTGCCAGTTTATATTGAAACTTTTTCTGATGGTTCATATTTGATAAATGAGCTAATTCATGGACAATAACATATTCAGATAATTCACTAGGAAGAGCAGCTAGTTGCCAGTTTATTACGATGACACCGTTCTTTCTTGTGTAACCCCATCTAGTTGTGTCTGCCACCCGCATAACAAGTGGGTCTCCTAACGCATTAACATACTTCTGTTTCACTTCATCAACTAACCGTTTTGTCTCATTAGTCATCCATTTCTTCAGTATTCTATGTGGATCAGATCGAGGTTCATGAAATAGTGTCAATTCATTGTTTCCTACAACAACTTGCTTCTCTGGATTTTTTTCAACTTCTTGAAAATTTAGTTTGAAATACTTTCCTTTGTAGAGTATTGAATCATCTTTTAGGATTGGTTTCTTTTGTAGAAATTGAGTGTATTTCTTATCTAGAAGCTGCCTGTGCTTGTCCAATAGAGCGTCGGTTTCTATCTCGATTCCCTCAGGTACTTCTATTGTTATCTCTTTTTCGGATTTGATCTCTACCTTAACTGTTTTTTCGGCTTTTCTGCTCGGCTTAACTGATACTTTCACTTGGTTGCCTGCAATAGTAATCATTTTTGACATGTTATTCACTTAATCCAAATCTTACCAAGAAATCCGTTAGGTTGTCTGATAGATCGAGCAAATCTCTTCCTTTCACAGCCTCTTTGTATTGGTCAAAGCATTTGTCAAAGATGAATCTTCTGACGTCTTTACGTGTCTCCGATTTGGTGTCCCATCCTTTGAATAGAAGCGATGATGAATAAAGATTGCCCAACAATCTTTTCGTAAAGCCTATAACCTCTTCTTCTGGCACCTTTTCCTCGAGTTCATCTTTTACGATGTTAAATACTGCAAATTCTTCCCTTCTCAACCCTTTCTCTGATCTTTCAGCTTCGAGGGTATTGATCTCTTGAACTAATTGTCTCAGTTCGTTTCTTATTTTCTCCGGATCCTTTCTTTTAATGATGCGTTCCAGTTTCTCGCTTAAACTTTCAAGAACTGGATTTAGGACGAGGTGGATTCGGAAGTAGTAGCTGAGTGCTTGTCTTATTTCTGCTACTTCATATTTAGGGTCGAGATTGGCTTGTTCAATTTTATCGAGATATTCAGGTCCAATCTCGAATGTCGGGAGGCTTTTATCGATGTCCTTAAGAATTATGGATTCTCTGATGAGTCGTTTTGTTTTCTCTTCGTAGGGTTTGAGGCTGGGTTTCTGGTCTCTAATGTGTTTGTTGTATGCTTCATTGATTTTTGTGAACCATGTGTAATCGTAGAGGTAAGGTGACAGATAGGGGTCGGGGGCTATTGTCTCGTAGAGGGCTTTTGCTCGTGAAAGCTTCTCTTTAAATTTGATGCGGACGACCTCTTCGGTTAGCAGTTTTATTGCTGCAATCAGGGATTCTCGAGTGTTCTCTTTCGGTATCTCTTTGAAAATTTTGTTTAGTTCAGCTAAGACTGTTTTAAATTCTTCTTTTAGAACATCGAGAACCTCTGCTATTCCCTCGATGTCTCCTGCGTCGAAGTTGAGGGCGTCCTCTAAACGATGGAAAATACCTACATAATCAACGATTAAAGCCGAGTCTTTCCCCGGATAAGGTCTGTTGGTTCGTGCAATTGCCTGGAGCAGCTTGTGGTCTCTCAATGGTTTATCCAAGTACATTACTCTCTCAACTGGAGCATCAAAACCCGTGAGTAGCATGTCGGTTACTACCAAGATTTTTGGTAGAGTGTCTTTTTTCTGGAACTCTCGACGGCTTATCTTTAGCTGATCTTCCCGGCTCATGTGATATTTTCTAAGGAGTTTTGGATCATTGGGGCTTGACGAATATATTACAGTGGAATATTCTTTGGGAAGATGCTTGTTAAGTTCTTCTTTGTATAATGCACATGCTTCCCTGTCAACAGCTACAAGCTGAGCTTTGAATCTGTTAGGTTCTACGTGGCTAAGATAGTGGCTGGCAATGTCCTTGGCAATCTTTTCTATGCGGTGTTCTGCTTTTAGTATAGTTTTGAGTCTAGCACTTTTTCCGAGAATCTCTTCCTGTTCTTCTTGTGACAATCCTTCTGAGATTTTCAGGAACTCTTTGTCCAGAATCTCTTTAGGGATATGTTCTCTTGTCAGCCTTGGTTCATAGACTATTGGAACTGTTGCTCCATCCTCAATGCTTTGTTTGATTGAGTATTTGTGTAGATACTTCTCTGTAGAATCGCAGAAGGTTCTAAATGTGCTTCGTCCTGTGGGTCCAAGATCTATTGGAGTTCCAGTGAAACCGAAAATCTTAGCATTTGGGAAAGTTTTTCTCATTCGTACTGCAAGTTGTCCGTATTGGCTTCTATGCGCCTCATCAATCATAATGATAACATTTTCTCTTGGGTCTTGATATTTGGGATTGTGAAATTTCTGGATTGTTGTTATTATTACTTCTCTGCTTTGCTGACCAATTTTTTCCATCAGCTCTTTTGTGTTTTTAGCCCAAGTAACGTAGGGAAAATCTACATTTCCAAAAGTTTCCCGAAACTGTCGTTGGAGCTCAAGTCTATCTACCACTAATATTATGGTTGGATTCTCCAGTTCTGGTTGGCGTTTGAGCTTCCATGCAGTATATAGCATTGTTAGTGTTTTACCAGAACCTTGTGTATGCCAAACTAATCCCCTGTCGGCTTCATCTTTGATGACTCTCTCCACTATTTTGTTCGTTGCTTCGCACTGCTGTTGCATAGCAATTTTTTTGGTGACTTCTTCGTGAGCTGTTTCAAAAACTATGAAGTTCTGTAGGAAGTCTAGGACGTTTTCTTTTGTAAGGAAATTCTTAACTGCTGCTTCTAGCGGATCATCGAATCCGTTTCGCCACATGAAGTATCGTCCTTCATTAGTCCAACCATATCTGAAGTTTGCTCCATCAGTGGCTATACAAAAGGCGAGGTGTTTGAAGAGTTGAGGAGCCTGTTCATTATAACGCAAAATCTGGGTTATCGCATTAGTGTAATCTACCGATTCATGTGTTTGAGATTTGCATTCGATTAGAATAAGTGGGATTCCGTTTATGAATAGGACAATGTCAGGTCTAATATTCTCGTAACCATGAAATTTGTATTGATTAGTAACGGTGAAAATGTTATTCTTGGGGTTGTCATAGTCAATCAACTTGATGGTTCTGCTTTTTTCTCCAGGTCTAAGACTAATTGACCCTTCATTCTTTAACCAATCAAAGAATTCTTTGTTTCCACGAATATCATTATCTAATTGAGTGATTCTACTTACAATTCTCTCAATATCAGAACTAGACTTACAAATAGTAGGATTTAGCTTCTTTAAGGATTCAACCAATCGATCCTGATCAAAAGCTTCATCATAATCCCTAACAATCGACTCAGGTTCAACGTAAGTCCACCCAAGCTCTTGAAGCCACTCTACAATTGGTTTTTCAACTGTTCCTGATTCGGTGTAAGCCATCCTCCCCCAACTCAACACGAACTTTGCCCGTAAGTAGAATCTGGAGCAATCCTTTCTTTAGCATTTTAAGTTTTCTTTTAAAGTTTTTTTCATGTTTTATTTTTGAATCAAGATTAGAAAGTATTTTTGAAATTCTTCTTTGTTCATCTAAAGATGGTACTGGAACCTTCAAATTCTCCAAGTCTTTTCCAGTTACTCCTGAAACAGTTACAATTCTGACTATCCGCCTTATACTTCTACATCCTTGCTCACTTGTGAACCAATAAAGAAAGAATAATGGATATGCTACTTCTTTCTTCAATGAAAACCTAATTATGGAAGATTCAAAAACCGCATCTTTGAATAACTTAGAAACATAAACGCATTTTCCAGCGCCTTCAACTTTCAATGATCTTCGTCCAAAAAGCAAATCCCCCGCTTTCAGTCCAAATCTTTCCAATTCTATTTCTGTCACTTTGACAGTTTCTTTAATGTCCGTTGTTAGAATGTCAGACTTGAACAATTCTGTCATTCTGACGTAATTTACTGGAGTTCCTTTATCATCCGATTTATATAATCCGTTTTGACTCCCATTTTCGGTTATCTGTTTAAATTTCTTAATATCCCATTTCTGGGGGATTTTACCTATTGCTGTTTCTTTAAAAGCACTGTGTCCTATGCCTTTGGTGAGTATCTGTTGTATGAGCCCCCGTTTCAGTTCCTCCGTTTTCTCAATTACCAAATCAGTGTAATGGATACATTCGTCCACGGTTGTTAGAAGTTCAGAAATTGCACGCTGCTCAACAAGAGGAGGAATTAGTATTGAGATACCTCGAACCAATTCGAGGTTTAAACCACTCCTACTTTTATCACCTGTCAAATTTCTAATTTTTAGATATTGATTTCTCAACGAATAATGCAGATATTCTGGGATCACATTTACTTTTGGATAGATAATTGCTACTGATTGACTGCATGACATTTCTGATCTGACTATACTTGTCATCCCTCTTGTTTTTCCCCTTCCGGAAAGAGCTATTGCTACCCCATTAGGAGGATGGAGTTTTGCAGCTGAGTTTTTTAAACCAAGCTCAGAAATCTTTTCTGATGTATCAACAATATACAAACCAGTAATGTCTCCTGACTTCAACCATTTAACGCCCCCTTCGAAATATTCAGGATGTTTTGTGTTAGGGGTACCCCCTGTAACTACGTCTGAAAATTCACCAATTTTTTGGAATTCCCAAGAATTAGGAATATTGCCTTTTTTCATTTTTTCAAGCATTATTCGTATCCTAGCTCCATTAGGTGAGTAGATAATTTATCTGCGATAATTTGTCTCCGTTTTTCATATTCTTTGATATTGTTCCATACTTGTTGTATGTCTACTAGTTCGGGTGGATCAAAAATGTCTACGTATCTGGTTACGCTAAGATTGTAATCATTCTCCTTAATCTCACTCATTTCTACAACTCGTGAATACTTATCCGAATCGTTAAACGCATTAAATGCTTGAATGATTTGGCGTATATCCTCATCCCCAAGTTGGTTCATGTTACTGAGTTTATCAAAACCTTCAGCAGCATAGATGAACAGAACTTTCTTCTTCCTATCTGCAGGTTTATCCTTGTTTAGAAAAATGAGGCAACCTGGAGCTCCAGTGTTGTAGAAAAGTTTCTCAGGAAGAGCCACTACACATTCAACAAGATCGTCTTTGAGAACACCTTTTCTGATCTTGCCTTCTGCTCCACCTCTAAAAAGAGCTCCCTGATCTAAAACTATACCCATTCTTCCTTCAGGTTTGAGGCTCGCAAGCATGTGCTGTATCCAGCCCCAGTCAGCACTGCTATTCGTTGTCACACCATACTTGAAGCGTCCAAACCTGTCGTCTTCTTGGTATTTTTTGAAGCCTTTCTGGTTCCACATAGGATTAGCAATAACAAGGTCAAACTTTTTCAACCCGCCAGAGTCAAGGAATTTTGGATTAACAAATGTGTCACCTTGAACTATTTCAGCTTCCATATCGTGCAGGAACTCGTTCATTTTTGCGATTGCCCAGGTGTCATCGTTCAGCTCTTGACCAAACAAGAAAAGCTTCTTAGGATCTCTATCACTTCTTTTTAGATAATAGTAAGCTTCAATCAGCATACCGCCTGTACCACAGCAGGGATCATAAACTTCCATGCCTTCCTCAGGCTTCAGACAGCCAACAAGAACCTTAACAACTTCTCGAGGAGTATAAAACTCCCCCGCCCTCTTGGGTGCAACCTCATTAAACTTCTTCAACAAATATTCGTAGCCATCTCCTAGAATGTCAGGGGAGACATTTCCATTTGAGAGGTTTTTCTGGCTGAAATGTTCAATTAGCCTTACAAGCCTTTCTTCGGGAATTGCGTTAGGGTTGTTGAGGTCTGTTCTGTTGATAACTCTATCTAATCGAGGATTAGCTTTGGCAATCTGATTCAAAACATTATTCAGTTTTGCCCCAACATTCACAGCAGTTTTTCTAACATCTGCCCAGAGACACCCTTTAGGAATCACTGCACGATAGAACATAGAGTCTTTAGCAACCTGTTCATCATCATACTGCTTGAGCTTTTCAGCATACTCGTAAGTATAGACATCAGACAGTCTTTTGTAAAAGAGCAATGGAAGAATGAACTCTCCATAATCTTCCGCGCTTACAGCCCCACGAAGAATGTTTGCAGCTTCCCAAAGCCAAGAACCCAACTCATCCCTAGAAATCAAATCTGAATCACTCACAAGTTTGGCCTGCTTCAATACATTTGCACCATCTGACCATTAAAGGCATCCTAAATATATATGACATATTACACCCGAATCACGATTGAGAGCAGATTTTTTTATGTCCACTTGCTACAATTCATTTCACATGCGTGCATGCATTCGTAACAGATATTTAAATTGAAGCAGTATTTATTTAATCATGAAAAAAACACGAGCGGAAGAATTAAAAAATAATGTTCTAGGGAAGAAAATCAAAAAGTTTGTTTTTGACAAGCCGGATGCGAAATTACTAGAAACGTTTCGAAATCGGTACGCAGAACGAGATTATATAATTGATATAGAAATACCAGAATTCACTTGTATTTGCCCATTAACAGGGCAGCCAGATTTTGCAACAATTTATATACGATATATACCCGATAAAAGGTGTATTGAATCCAAATCTTTAAAACTGTACATTTTTTCCTACCGTAATTTCGGAGAATTCCATGAGGATGTTATCAATAGAATCTTGGATGATTGTGTTGAGACTTGCAAACCTAGATGGATGCGAGTGGTCGGTAAATTTCGTGTCAGGGGCGGTATTTCCATAACACCAATTACCGAATATAAGAAGCAGGGCTTTAAGCTACCTGAATATGCGGGAAACCGGCAAAATCCATATAAACAATTCTAGGATTGGTATAGATGAGTGAGAAATTGAGCAAGAAAACAATTAATAATTACTTCAAAGACAGATATGAAAAACAATTGAAATGGTATGATAGTAGGTCTAATCGTTACAAAAGGTTGAATTTTGCACTCAAGATTTCTGCAATCGTCATGGGTCCAATTATTCCAATTCTGGCTCTCTTGGATTTAAAGTGGGCAACGGTGGTGTTATCTTCTATACTGGCTATTCTCACTGGCATTATAAATCTCTGTAATTTTGAAGAAAAATGGCACAGTTATCGAACCACTTGTGAAACGCTCAGAAAAGAAAAACATCTTTACGAGCACAAAGTTCACGAATATCGGGAAACAGAAGATCCTGAGGGACTTTTCGTGGAGAGGGTTGAATCAATTATTTCGAGTGAACATACAAGATGGTTAGAAGCTGAAAAAAGAAAAAAACCGAATAATTAATGGGGATAATTTGTACATAATTGAAAACTTTCCAAGATCCTTTCTGATTGAAACGTCGGGAAAATCATTCAAGACCCCGTTCTTTGTACCTGCTATCTCCAGTCTATCCAAGACTAACTGGACGATTTTTGAGCATCTCGATCTACTAAAAAAGGTAAGATATCCCGGATTTCTAATCTCAGCGTATGATATCGATAGACTTCAGGACAAAGAAGAAAAAGTTCTGTTAGAGAATTTGTCCAAATTTATAGAAAAAAGAACATTGATTTTTCTGGATAATGGAAATTATGAAGCCTACTGGTATGCGGACAACAAATGGATTCTGAAAAATCTTGAAAGAGTGTTGGAGAAATTTTCTCCTGATTTTTGCTTTTCTTTTGACGTTTTTTGGGACGAAACCAAGAACGCTGAAAAGTACATAAAAGAAACCATAACTTCAATTGCCAAAACTGCAGGAATGCAAAAAACAGGAGAGACTATTGCACTAATTCACTCAAATCCCAAACTGTTCCCCAAAGTAGTGCGAAAAATAGTTGATTATATCAATCCCGAAGTTATAGCAATCCCAGAAAGAGAACTAGGTCACGGTATTTTTGAAAGGTCTCAAACAATAAAGGCCGTAAGAGATGAATTGAATAAAACTGAGAGACCGATAGCAATTCATGTCTTAGGTACAGGTCATCCCATTTCAATTCTCATCTATACTTTATGTGGAGCCGACATATATGATGCTTATACATGGTATACTGGATGCATCAATCCCGAAACCGGACATTTTTTCCATTTCTCTCAAAGGGAACTAGTTGAATGTCGATGTGAAGCATGCCAATTGGAAAATATACCTTACAGTTTTCAAACAATGACTCACAATCTAATTTTTTATCTGGATTTCTTGGATAAAATTAGGGAAGCAATGAAAAACGAAAAGATTGACAAAATCCTAACCGAGTATCTTCATAAAAAAGATGTAGCTAGAGTAAAAAAGATAGGGAATTTAGGATGAATACCAATCTTCTGAGACAAAACGAAATTGAAAAGGCAGTCATGAAAGTTTGTGATTCTTTAGATTCCCATAGAACAAAGATCAGAGATTGGAAAAATTATTCTGAAGAAGAGTTATGGTTCGAATTGGTTTCTTGTATACTTGGTAGCAGAGTTCGGAACGAAACTGCGAAAGCGTGTTCTACACACTTAAGAAATGTTGGATTGCTTGCAATCGGACCTTTAGTAAAGAGTCCGGGAAGAATAAGGAACAGAATTAGAAGAGAATTGGACAAGTCAATCTACCCGCCGTTTTCAAAACATCAAGGTTCAAAGTACCGCTACCCCAAATCTAGATCAGGTTACATCATCAGAACTGGTCTTCAAATTTACAAAAACGAAAAGTTAACAATAAAAGAATTCTTGAGAAAGAGCGATAATGGCACTGAAGCAAGAAATGCTCTTGTAAAGAAATGTTGTGGAATTGGCTTAAAACAAGCTAGTCTGTTCTTGAGAAATATTTCATTTTGTAACGATCTAGCCATTCTCGATTCCCATGTCATGCGATATTTAGAGTTGTTGGATTTGAAAAAAGAATTTGCTAATCTGATTTCAGAAGACAGAGATCAGTACCTAACAAATGAAAATAGGTTGAAAATGTACGCAATTTCAAAGAGAAAATCACTCGCAACATTAGATATTGGAATTTGGACGGTTATGCGTGTTATTCAAAGAGGAATATAAAATGGTAGTTGTCACTTTAGTCTCTGGCGGAATAGATTCGCTTGTGATGTCGAAAATAATTGATTTACAAGGAGAGAAACAAAAACCTCTCTTTATCGATTATGGACAATTAGCCAGAGAAAAAGAATGGGCTGCCTGCACTAAGATTTTCGAAGCGTCTGGCCTTCCAGAACCTGTAAAGATCGATTTGAGTGGTTATGGCAAATTTCTACCTTCTGGAATTACAGACAAACGGAAAGACATCAATGATGACGCTTTTCTTCCTGGTCGAAATCTTTTATTCCTTGTTGTTGGTGGTTCCTTTGCACATCACGTAGGAGCGAACAAAGTCGCAATTGGATTACTTACTGAAAGATTCCATTTGTTTCCAGACCAAACGGAGAGATTCATAGTCAATGCAAATATAGCAATAAATGAGGCTCTTAACGATAGTATTGCAATAGTAACCCCTTTGATGAATTTCACTAAAGAAGACATATTCAAGCTTGCCAGACATTACAAGTTACCAGTAGAGGAAACTTATTCGTGTCACTTAGGCGGCGAAAAGTACTGTGGCAAATGTATTTCCTGTAGGGAAATTATCAACTCAGTCGGGAAAGACTTACCCCAATTCACGAAGGAAGGTGATTGATGTGGGAGGTGGCGGTGGAGGAGGATATGAAACTGGATATGGTGGAGTAAGCGATATTCAGGAATTGGAAAATGTTGCCAGAAGAGAGCTAGCAAGACCGGCACCAGAACCTAGAAGAAAGGTATTTCTCAGTTTTAGAGGTGAAGATAAGAATGTGGTTGATCTATTTCGTGGACAAGCGAAAAATAAAAACACAGATCTCGACTTTATAGATTTCTCACTTCGCGCACCTTTCAATAGTGAAAATGCTGAATATATCAGAAGGGGAATTAGGGAGAGAATTAAGCAATCTTCGGTTACTATTGTTCTAATTACTGAAACGAGTTACAAAAGCAAGTGGATAGATTGGGAGATTAGGGAGAGTGTAAAACTAGGTAAAGGAGTAGTTGCAGTAAGATTAAGAGATGGGCCCATTCCAAAAGTAATAAGTGAACATGGGTTTAGAGTAGTTGGCTGGAACCATCAAGAAATCAGAGAAGCAATAAATGAAGCTGCTGAAAATCGATAAGAATATAGATTATTATTTCATATTCTTTCCATTTTCCTTTCGGTTTAACCAGACCAAGGTTCACCATCTTCTTCATGTAATTTCTATAAGCCCTAGCTACAATCAGTTGGGATCCAAATATGATCATGACCTCTAGCTGATGATCAATCCAATAATTGTAACAATTAGGTTCGAGAATGAGTTCCATTTTAAACAAGCAGTTAAGGCTAGAAGTAGTAGGACAGAAGCCTACAGATTAATACTACTACTTCTAATGTTAGTTTAATCGATGAAAACCAGCAAAACAAAAATTGAAACGTACTAGAAGAAGACCCAATGAAAAAGGACAGCAACCTTCTTCAAGTCCATTTGTTGTTGTGGACTTCTTAGGATTGCTAACAACAACATTTAAGCTCATCCTTATGGCTTTCCTCTGCAGAGTTTCAGCGCTAATATCTAACTCGCCGGCAGTAATCTCATCCAAATCGAATGCTATTTCTAGTTCAAGCAGAGGTCAATAGAAATAGCTAGAGCCAAGACGTATCCACCAGAATATTTTTAGTAGCTTCATATCTGCCCGGGATCAGCAATCTATGTTGAGCCCCGAGTCACGTTTGTTATCTTAAAGAAATTATGAAGTAATTCAAAGTAACATAGTAAATTTAGGACATTTTCCGAGGGCTACCGGTCGCAGGCTTTTTCAAGGAGATTTTGGTGTGTTTCGCGTTGTCGAGGCTGCCATAGGCTGCAGTTGTCCAGTATGTGGGTCCAGCATTTGTCTCTGGAGCACCAGAACTTCTCTCGATTCAGTGTAAGCACCTCGTAAGTAAGCTCTGCAAGAGTCTCTGTGCGAATTTCCCTGCTTTTTCCCGCTTTTTCACATGCCTCCATAAGCTTATTACTGTAATAGATGGGTCGTCGCAAGAAGCGACAACTTCCACAGACTTTTGATGAGTCATGAGGCAGCTTACGGCGCCTTTCAATGTTCATACAGACCAATATGTCCAAAAACAGACATAAACATTGCGGTACCCAGAGACAGGTCACCAATCTACCAAAATTTTAACATCTTTTTCAGCATCATCATTTTACTTCTATTATTTTTTAGCCCATCAGCACATAAAACCGAAGCAGCTAGCGCATGAACAAAATTTCCACCAGTCTCCATGTACTCTTTCAACATCAACTCCTCCTCAGGATCACGCGGTTTTGGTGGAGTGTACCTAAAATTGAATAAACGAAGATCCTTCAACAGCAAAGAATACTTAGACGGAATAAGCAGCCTTCTATCCTCGAGCACATCATCCAAATGAAACACTGCCCTCCTCATCAACACTTCATCGGTGAACCACATAATCTGAAGACCACTAACATCATGTTCCTTACAGAGCACAGCAGTCCAATTTTTTGAAAAATGAGGATTAAATTCCACATGACACACCTGAAGCTTACCATCAGATCTTCTACGGACAACCACTGCAATCTGCCGATTAACACCATCATTGTCCACAAACTCTTTAACCCCAAGAAACGAACGAGCATCCTCAAATTCAAACTCATTAATAGCTCCAACCAACTTAGCTTGATAAATCCTCTTAAGACTAAAAAACCTAGGGAGAGGATTACCAATCTCAAACACTTCCGTAAACACGCGTGGCCAATGAAATACATACCTATCCGGATCCAAATTATGCCTTCTAACTTCTGGAAAGAAAGCCACATTTTTAAAAATGCACTGAGGAATCCACACACAAGCTTCCTCAACATCTTCGTCATCAAATGACCAACCTCCTGGACTATAATTAGTCCAAGCAACTAACTCCCAAAGAGCTTTCGAGAAACAGAATAAATGCGCACGATACCCTCGCTGTGTTATCACTTCAAAATTCGCTGGTATTATCACTTCTTTTTTTAGCGCATATCTTCTAGTTATGTCACCAATACTACTTGTCTCAGCCTCTTCTTCAACTATATTCTTTTTACGAAGCTTCTTCAAGTGCCGATAATATACACGCTCAGACACACCAGTAGCACCCAGAACTGCCTCTTTTAGTTCTATCGGAGTTTTTGCACCACCAGAAAGTACACGCCTTATCACATCAGCCACATGTAACTGGCCGCTCTCTTCTTCAGAAAAGTCATTAACTGTCACCTTTCTGACCTCTAACTGTCACTTCACTGACTACCCTCTGACCCAATCTCTTTCAGAAAATGGCTAAGTTAAGCATTTTGTCTATCAGAACACTAGGCGTAGAGAGAGATGGAACAAATTAAAAACAGAATAATAAACTGCTTAACAACAACAAAAATCCCACAGGGCGTCGAAAACATCAGAGTAGCATGCAACATCGGAAACTGGAACACAGCCCTAAAACACTGCCTAGAACTGCTTCTCCAAGAAAAAATCAAAGGCCAAAAAACCTCTAAAAGCTGGATTTTCTGGATCGACCACCCACAAGCAAGAACGACTCACAGAAATTAAAAAGAAAAGGTTGAGAGGTGAAAAACATTAAACCAAAAACTGGAAGCCAATCTCTTGGATCTTGTTACAGCAATAGAGAGCGCATGTGTTGACTTCAAACAAAGAATCGCCCAAAAACACGGCATAACTGACCAAGAGGCTCCAGCAGTTTCTGAAGTCAACTTCAACCTAAACTTTACAGAAGTTAACACCCAAAAGCTTGGAACCTTCGAAGTTACAGAAGAAAAAGTTAACCCCCCCGAAAAATGGATCCGAGCCCTAAACATTCTGAAACAGAACAACGCCACAATTAGCACCCGCTATCATCAAGAAGGCTACATCTACAGCTACTGGCTCTACGGCAAAAACCACGACCGAATCTACAGACAAAAACTCAAGCCCTGAAACCAAGGAGGTTTAAGCGTTCCTTAACAATGACTCACAAAAAGAATGCAGCTCTCTGCATCATCTTAAGGTTAGCCGAGACCTCCTCGAGACGTACATGAAGCATCTGGGCAAGACCGTGAAAAGAGACCACACAACCAAACGCATGGTCTTCCTCACCGCCTTAAGCGCCTACTCCCAAAACCCCCAAAACCTATTCCTAAAAGGACCATCCTCAACAGGCAAAACCTACAATGTAACCCAAGCCCTCCGCTACTTTCCCCAATCATACGTTTGGATGCTGGGAGGACTATCACCCACCGCCCTAGTCCACGACTACGGAACCCTCATAGACAACGAAACCGGAAAAGAGATCGACCCCATAGAAGACAAACCCAAAAGAGAAGACTACAAAGACGACAAAGGAAAATTCGACAAAAACGCCTATGAGGCAGCACAGAAACGGTGGCGCGACCGCCTCAGAAGAGCCTACTATCTAGTAACTTTGCAGGGCAAAATCCTAGCCTTCCTGGAAGCTCCACACCCAGAAACATACATGCGCCTCAGACCCGTCCTAAGCCACGACGCACCCCAAATCAGCTACAAATTCACAGACAAACATGGCGGCGGAGCCCTACGAACCATGCACGTGGTCCTTAAGGGCTGGCCAGCCTGCATCTTCTGCACCACAGAAACCAAATACATCGAAGATCTAGCCACAAGAGGCTTCACAGTCACACCCGATCTTAGCCAAGAAAAAATCAGAGCAGCCATAGAGCTCATGGGCGATATGAAAGCCTACCCCTGGAAATTCGACCTAAAACATGACCAAGAGTTCAAGGAACTCCAGGAATACATGGATGTGCTGGCTGGCCGACTCTGCATAACCAACAAGGTGGTGATTCCTTACTCTCATGAGCTGAGCAGAATCTACCATTCATGCCTTTACAGAGACATGAGAGATTACCTCCACTTCACAGCGCTCATAGAACTAAACTGCCTCCTCAACATATACCAAAGACCATACATCGTCATCAACAAAAACCCTCACTGGATGGCCAACATCCATGACTACCTAACAGCCCTCGAACTGCTCAAGAGCTTCGAAGAGACTACCCGAGCCGGCATCCCCGGCCACATCGTAACATTCTTCCACAAAATAATTGTACCCTTCGAAAGACCCGCCAACTACGAAGAGCTGGTAGAAAAACACAACGAGACAATGTCCGAGAAGCTGAGCAAAAAAAGAGTCTACAAGTACGTGGAGCTCCTAAGGGACATCGGCTGGGTAGACACCATAGAAGACCTGGAAGACAAGAGGCGTCGCCTAGTTTACCCATTAAAAAAGCCTGAAAGTCGTCTCTATTATTCGCTGAGAAGATCTACGCCCTTCTTTCACGAAAAAGACCTCAAAAACTGGCTGGAAGGCCTCAAAAATTATTTCTCCCCAGAAAACATTTTCATATACAACAATCTAGTGGACCGAGAAAAACATGCCATAAACTCAAGCAGTGACCTAACAAATTACTTTATTCAAAAGCTTTTCAGGGAGGAATATTTTCTAGAGCCATTAAGCCACAAACAGGAGCCTAAAACCGTAAAGGAGGCTGAAATTAGTGGCGGCGAAGAAAAGCTACGAATTCTAGGCTTATCTCATCTAGAGTCTGAGTTGAAAATGAAGTTTTCATGGGGCACCCAACAAGATTTCGAAAAAATAGCTAAACAGCTCGATCCTAACTTAACCCAATCTGAAGCAGAAAACCTCTTCGAAAAACTAGTTGATGAGGGACACATAGCCATGGACCCGGAAGGATGGTGGAGATGGACCCAATGATTCAACCTCAAAGAAGCTTCCCCAAAAAGAAAGAACAAAAATCCTCCAAACTTGAAGACTCTCGTGTCCAAACTTCACATCTAACCACTTTGGTGAACAGGTTCCTCACTACCTTGTATAACATGAAAGTTTGGAACCAGATAGACAGCTTCAAAGGAGAAGCTAAACTAAGACACCATCTCTCAAACATCATCGAATACACCTTCTACTACCACCAAAGGCTGGTCACAGAACAAGAAGTAGAGACACTTGTTCAAATTCTAGAGGAAGGGGGAAACCGAAAATAATCAACCTTGGAGTTTCTGAATCTTTTCAATTGTCGTTGAGGGCTACCCCTCCTCCCTCTCGGACAAAACTAACAGTGTTTCAGCTTGCTTTTCAAAAACAGGGCTCAAAACAATTGTATCACCCGTTGAGGAAAGATGACAAACGTTGTCCAAAGAACAAAAAAGATGTAAGGAGATGACGAAAGATGCGGAAAGATGACACAATACAATTCCTTGCATTGCT
>Ga0307432_1000778_pt1 | contig 21955 bp, 22 predicted proteins | sample SalMarWE160150MG_FD_202158 | JGI IMG/M metagenome (GOLD analysis project Ga0307432, IMG submission 202158) | Salt marsh sediment microbial communities from the Plum Island Ecosystem LTER, Massachusetts, United States - WE1603-150 | ecosystem: Environmental > Aquatic > Marine > Intertidal zone >...
CGAAGGCTCCTCAACGCTCTAAACCTGGGCCGAATCACCCATGGCGTAGACCGCTTAAAGTCCATATCGATAGGAGGTGACATATTCGCTGAACAATTAGGGTGACTTTTTCGCTGGACAACAACAGAGTTTTAAAACCTTATTTGTCAAGAAAGCCTAGTGATGATATGATATAACGCTAGCAAGTATACTTGACTATAGCGGGTTTTTCCATGTAATATTAGCAATAGGTTTGCATTTAGGAATGCGCTTTATTACAGTAAAGTATAAGGCGGAATAGGGTGGATGATAAAAAGGGATTTCAGCCCTAGTCTCTCTGAAGTTAATTCGAGGAGCATTCTTCTCATATTGGAATCGATAGCCACCGAGTGGTCCCCCGTGAGTCAAGATTATATGGCTAAAGCCTCTTTGGCCGTAGAGGCTCTGAGTCGGAACGCTAGTTTTTGGTTCCCGCTTAAGTACTCTTATTCTCCCTTGCTAAGTTCAGCCTGCGGGAACTTCCTCTTGTAGTTATGGTAAAATCTCGGCATATTAACAAGGAGGGTTCATTTTGAGCATTGCGCTTTACCCGGGGAGTTTTGACCCGGTAACCAATGGACATGTCGACATTGCAGAGAGGGCGGCCACCCTATTTGAGCAGGTGGTTGTTGCTGTCTATGATGCCCCGCCAAAGGAGCTGCTATTTACTACGGAAGAAAGAGTAGACTTGATGAGGGAGGCTCTGGCGCACTTGCCTAACATTCGCGTAGAGCCTTACTCAGGGCTCACTGTGGATGTTGCCGAGAAGGTGAATGCCAAGGTCCTGGTGCGTGGTTTGAGAGTGAGCTCCGACTTTGAAAGGGAATTCGAGATGGCATTAATGAACAAGAAACTTGCACCAGACCTGGAGTTGGTCTGTTTCATGACCAACCTGGAGTATCAATTCGTTAGCTCGAGCCTTCTTAAGGAGGCTTGTAAGCTTGGAGGCAACATAGACGACCTGGTTCCTGAGCATGTTGCTCTTGCAATGAGGGAGAAGCTTTGTGTTTGAGCCGGACGCTCGATAGGGCTAAAGGAGGTGATAGGCGAGACCAATAAGAAACTCTCTTAGATTGATTGCTGTAAGTTGACTACTATAGCTAACTGTAATGAATAAGGAGGTTGGAAATTGGCCCATAAGATTACCGATGAGTGTATCAGTTGTGGCGCTTGCGAGTCAGAGTGCAAAAACGAGGCGATTAGTGAGGGTGATACTATCTATGTAATCGACCCGGAAAAATGTACTGAGTGTGTTGGTATCGCTGAAGAGCCTCGCTGTATCGAGGTTTGTCCTATCGATGATGCTATCATTGCTGACCCAGACCACAAAGAAACGAAGGAGCAACTCCTGGAGAAGTGGCGCAGTCTTCACCCGGGAGAGGAACCCGCTCCCGGTACTTTTTAGCTGCATTAGGCATAAGAGCTAACTATTTAATTTTAAAACTGAGCGTCCTGACCATCTCTGGACGGCGAAAAGAGTCATTCGCTTTTAGCTTTATAGCTATGAAGCGGATGGGTGAGTGTTATTTTCGCCCTACGATAAGGGTCTGAAAGCCGATAAGGGAATTCAAGTTGGGATTCTGGAAGTGGTAGAGGTTTGTTCTGTTGAAGAGTGAGAGTAGCGTCAGTCCAAACTCCTTTAGTCGCGGGGGTAAGGCCTGATCCAAGAACAAAGCTTTAAACATGTAGAATTGGCAGCCGAAGGCGAATCCATTCCTCTTTATCGGGGTTAGTTCTGCCCTAGAAATCAGGCGAGAAAGCTCGAAGGTGGAGAGGCTGGCTTCTGGGTAAAAAAAGAACCTCTTTCCCAGGAGAAGCTTCGTTAGAGAGTGGAGCAGAGCAAATTTATTGGGCACAGACACAATCACCACCCCCCCCTCTCGGCAAACCCGAGCATGCTCGGCAAGCATCTTCTGAGACTGAGCGATAGGAAAGTGCTCAATCACCCCTTCTGAGTAGACCACATCGAAGCTATTGTCTTTGAAAGGGAGGGAGAAGCCGGAGCCTCTTAGGGCTTCTATCCTTACCCTGTGTTGCCGCGAGAAGACGGAGAGTGAGGAGAAGGCAGTGTCTTCCAAATCTACCCCAACGCATTTGCAGTCCAGTTCCCTGGCGATCCGTGTTATGATTCTGCCACTACCAAAACCAATCTCCAAGGTTAGGGACTGTGGCGGGATATACTTTTTAAAGGCCTCGTAGGCATAAGGGAAATGCCAGATGTCATCCAAAACCCACTCTGGTATGTGAAACCACGTTGGCTTTTCTGTCATAGCACCCCTTAGCATGTCACGTTACTTTGCGCCGTTTCCGTCTTGCTTCAAGCCTAGCATCTGGTTCAAGTTTGCGGCGGTCTCGTGTGAAGGTGGTACAAAGAGCCGTGATTTTACCCTTGGGCGTGTTCCTTCACATCGCGAGGCACCCCTGCTCTGGTGTTTGTTTCTGGTTTTATGTCGGCTGAAACTGGCGTAGGGTCTTTAGCTTTGCCATAGGCTCTGATAAACCGGTGCGCTACTGGAAGAACTCACGCACCCCGTTGAAATCACTGGGAAGAAGAGCAAGCACTACGGGGAACCAGCTAAGGAAGAATCTGGCGATACCCGAGCCCTGAATAAAACTTTCGCCTAATCCGAACTTGACACATGCTGCAAGTGTCGCAGCACATAACAGGCCTCCCAATACCAGTCCGAAGAGCGCTCCCAGAAGTTTGTCAGCCCACCCCAGCATTATCAGGGAGATAATCCTCCGCAGGAAAAAGGCAAGGAGTGCCGCTACCACCATAACAGCGATGAAGATAATGGCGAAGGCGACGATGTTGGCAATGTCATTATTGGCAATAGGGAGCCAGTTGCCGAATGCGGCGTAATACCGCCCAGCAAGGAAAATGCCAAGGATTAGTCCTGCAAGGGCAAGAGCAGTCCTGATAAGCCCCTGTATCAGCCCACTTAGAATGAAAAGGGCGAGCAATACAACGATGATGATGTCCAGCCAATTCATCTTCCTACCCCCTGGTGGGTTTCAAGGTGACCTTCAAACCTTCCATCTGCCGGAGTGGTTTTTAACGCCTTGTCCATGAGTTCCGCGGTAGCCGCTATGCTCCTCCCCACAACGTATCGTTCGAGACAAGTCTACCATATACGAAAGATGGTAAGCAAAGCGGCTGAAAGAAAAGATTGACATGAGCGGTCAAATCTGATATATTTTATTGCAAGTGATTTGCATTTGCAATTAGGCCAGAAATGCAGGAGTTAAAGGGACAAAGAGTCACCAGTCAGCGAAGGTTGCTTCTCGACCTTTTACGCCATTCTGAGGGTCATCTCGATGCCGATGAGCTTTATCGCCTGGCTAAGGAGAAGGAACCGCGTCTTAGCTTGTCTACAGTTTATCGCTCCCTTCATTTATTCAAGGAACTTGGCCTGGTGGAGGAGCGACGTTTCACTGATGAACACCACCATTACGAGGCCAAGGGGAAAACGGAGCATCATCATTTGATATGTCTTGGCTGCGGAAAGGTAATTGAATTTGAGCATCATTTGACGGCAAAGATGAAGGACGATGTTAGCCGCCAGAGTGGTTTTGAGATAATTGATACTGAGGTTTATATGGAGGGCTATTGTGAGAGCTGTCGTCGGGGAAGGGCGTAGTTTATTTTTATCAGGTTTTTTTTAAATGAGTAGCATTAACAAAACTTGGGTGTCAATATGCTGAGCCCTAAACAGCAACTCACCTTACGTCAAATGCAGGTGGGGCAGAGTGGCACTGTGGTTCAAGTGGCTGGAGGGCGTGGCAGGATGACTCGCTTGAACGCTTTGGGCATTAGACCGGGCAGGAGGATAACAAAGGTGAGCTCGATGTTCATGCGTGGGCCGGTGACCGTGCGGATGGGGCAAACCCAGATAGCCATCGGCTTTGGCATGGCGAACAGGATATTGGTTGAAGTGGATTAGGGCGTGAAAATACTCCTCATGGGCAACCCCAATGTGGGGAAGAGTGTTTTCTTCTCTCGTATCACTGGTGTGAAGGTGATCGCCTCCAACTACCCAGGCACTACCGTGAGTTTCACCAGGGGCTTCATGAAGTTGGCTGGGGATGAGGTTGAGGTCATCGATGTCCCCGGCACTTATAGCTTGGAGCCTGCATCCAAGGCAGAAGAGGTGGCCTCTGAGATGCTTCAGGATGGCGACCTGGTTATCAACATCATTGATGCCACCAATCTGGAGCGCAACCTCTATTTGGCCCTGGAGCTTCTGGAGAAGCAAACCCCTGTGATAGTTGCCCTAAATATATGGGATGATACCAAACATAGAGGGATAACCATCGATGTTGAGAAGCTCGAGCAGCTCCTGGGTGTACCCGTGGTTCCCACGGCAGCGATAACCGGGCAGGGGATAAAGGAGTTGGTTGATCGCATCCCCGAGGCTACTTCTCCCTCGATGCCCGTTCGCACCCACGATGAGAGGTGGGTGGCTATCGGCAGCATCATTGATGAGGTTCAAACCATAGTCCATCGCCATCACACCTGGCTGGAGAGGTTGGAGGATGCCTCGGCCAAACCTTTTACTGGCCTTCCCATCGCCGCTCTGGTTCTTGGCATATCTTTCTTAGTGGTTCGCTTCGTCGGCGAGGGCTTGATTGGCTATGTTTTTGAGCCTCTCTTTGAAAGGCTATGGGCCCCGCTGATGATGAATCTCAGTGTTGTCCTGGGCTCTGGCGGTTTCTGGCACGATATCCTCATCGGCAAACTGTTCGATGGCGAGATAGACTTTTTTCAGTCCATGGGGGTGTTGACCACTGGCCTTTATATTCCTATTGGGGCAGTCTTGCCCTACATTTTTGCCTTTTATCTTGTTTTGGGATTTCTGGAGGACCTGGGTTACCTCCCCAGGCTGGCGGTGCTACTCGATAACCTGATGCACCGCATCGGCTTGCACGGCTATGCCATCATCCCCACCATGCTGGGACTGGGGTGTAATGTGCCAGCGATCATGGCCACTCGCATCCTGGAGAGCAGGAGGGAAAGATTTATCGCTGCCACTTTGATCTCCATTGGCATCCCTTGTGCCGCCGCCCATGCGATGATATTCGGGCTGGTGGGGGCCCAGGGAGTGCAGTATGTGGCAATGGTCTACGGCTCCCTTTTTGTGGTTTGGATAATCCTGGGTTTCATCCTTAACCGAACAATCAAAGGATTTAGTCCGGAGCTATTGATAGAGATTCCCCCTTACCGCTTGCCCTCCTGGCGTGTGCTGCTGCAGAAGCTATGGATGCGGATATATGGCTTTCTCCGAGAGGCTCTACCCATAATTTTAGCGGCGATTTTTGTCATAGGCATCCTTTACACCCTTGGGGTATTCGATTTCATCGCCAACCTCACCGCCCCGGTGGTGAGCGGGATCTTCGGGCTGCCCAAGGAGGGTGTGGTCGCCATCGTGGTTGGTTTTTTGCGCAAGGATGTGGCTATCGGTATGCTTGCCCCATTGTCGCTAAGCGCTGGGCAACTGGTTGTTGGCTGCGTGGTACTGTCGATGTTCTTTCCCTGTATTGCCGCATTTGTGGTTCTAGCCAGGGAGCTTGGAGTTAAGCGCCTGATTGGAGCGACTGCGATAATGATAACGGCGGCGGTGATTGTGGGAGGGTTGTTGAATCTGATTCTGTAGCTGTTCAGAGAAGCTTGCTTTTTCGTTCGTGGGCGCTAAGATGTACACGGTTATTATCCTAGCCAGTTACGGCAATGAAAGCTTCTCAAATAGCAGTCCTTATCGCTATCTTAGCAGTTCTGGCATCGCTGATAGTCAGCATATTTGCCCTCGCTGCACCAGATGAACTGCTGATGAATGGTGGCTTCGAGGATGGGATCGCTGGGTGGAAGTATTCTGGTGGCCTCATGACCTATGTAAACAACCCTGTTCAATCAGGGAATCAATCAGCGGTCCTTATCGCGGATAAGCCTGAACGCTGGATTTATCAAGTCGTCCCTGTCCGGTCTAACGGTAGTTATACCTTCAGTGGCTGGGCTATAAAAAACGATGACAATATAGTTGCAGTTTTCCTCCGAATTGGCTGGTATGAGAGAGAGGATGGCTACGGAGACGCGATCCACTACACCACTAATCTCTTTGAGCAACTGATTGATAACCACCCCGACTACCAGCCTCTTACTGTAACAGGCAATGCGCCACCGAATGCACATTCGGCAAGTGTTGAGTGTGTGGTAACATTAGTCGATGAGCCTAACGGGTCTGGAATTGCCTACTTTGACGATATGAGTTTCACTGGGCCAGCGGCGTCCACCTCCACTCCGACCGCCACCCCTACGTCAACATCCACTCCAACTGCCACTCCTACGGCAACCTCCACCCCCTCGCCTACGCCAACCATTTCACCAACGCCGACTCACACCCCCACGCCTACACCTATCGCTACGCCTGAAGTATCTCCGACGCTCACACCGACACCGACGCTAACACCAACCCCAATGCCTACTCCCATCGGCTCCACGGCAGATAGAGGGGATGTTTTGATCAATGAAGTTGGATATGACCCGCCTCAAAGTGGCCCAGATGCTGACTTTGAGTGGGTGGAGATCTATAACCCGACCGATAATACCATTGAGCTTGGGGGCTGGACCATTAGCGATAACTACGGAAGTGACCCGGTTCCTTCGCTAACCCTTCCTGATGGGGGTTTTGCGGTGATCGCTGCCACAGAGGGCTTCTATACAAACTTTCCTAACTTCGATGGTATCGTGGTCTTTCTTCAGGATGGCCGCATTGGCAATGGGTTGAACAATGATGGAGACTGCCTCATTCTTGAGGATAGCATGGGGAATGTTATCGATGCGATCTCATATGGCGATGAGACTTCGCAAAGCACCTACCATTCCGATGTGGCAGCAGGCCATTCACTGGAGCGCTCACCGCCGGGGGGCGATTTTGTTGACAATCCATCCCCTAGTCCAGGTAAAGGTCTTTTTATCCTTCCGACGCCAGCACCATCTGCCACATCCACTCTAGTGCCTACACCGACACCCACGCCCACAACACTACCTATGTTTACTACGACACCTGCGCCTACCATAACATCGTCACCAACACCTCAGCCGTCGAATGAGGGCACTTCCTTCTCCTCAGTAGGTGTGCGTGCTGTTCTCATAGTCATAGCGATAGCTTGCCTTGGCATCGGACTTTGGCTTAGAAGACGCAGTAGGAAATGATTGCCTTACGCCCTTCCCTTAGATATAATTTGACAAATATGTCAAGGCCATCAACAATCGCCATAGACGGACCGGTTGCAGTCGGTAAAAGCACCATCGGCAGGATGTTAGCCCAGAGGCTGGGTTATCGATATGTGGACACAGGGATGATGTATCGGGCTCTTACCTGGAAGGCGATAAGACTCAATATCGATCTCGAGGATGAAGAGAGGCTCAGCCAGCTTGCTGAGAGCACCAGTATCGATCTTGCGCCACTTGACAAAGTGCTCGTTGATGGTGACGATGTTACATCAGGGATTCGGGAGCCAGATATAGAGCGAGGTGTTTCCCTGGTGGCGAAGGTAGCTGGTGTCAGGGAGGCGCTGGTCGAGCAGCAGCAGGCGTTGGCCCAGGGTGGTAAAATCGTCATGGCAGGGCGTGACATCGGCACAACCGTGTTGCCTCATTCCGAGCTAAAGGTCTATCTCTGTGCATCCTTTGAAGAAAGGGCCAGGCGGCGCCATCTTGAGTTGGTGGAGCGAGGTGAAGCGGCAGATTACCAGGCTGTCCTTACCGACCTGAAAAGGAGGGATGAGATCGATAGCGAGCGCGCCGTCTCTCCTCTTCAGCCAGCTCAAGACGCCAGGCTGGTTAATACAGATGGACTTAATGTCGAGCAGGTGCTATTAGAGATTTTAGGCATGATGGGGGAAGGATAATGACCTTGTTCTACTACCTGGAAACTATGATTGTGAAATTACTGCTCCACATTCTAGTACGACGTGAAGTCAGGGGGAGGGAGAATGTTCCTACCCATGGACCATTAATCGTAGTAGCCAATCACCTCAACATCGCCGATCCCCCAATCCTTTCGGCAAGCCTTCAGCGAAGGATCGTGTATATGGCGAAGGAGGAGTCATTTCGTCATCCGATTGAAGGGCCACTTGTGCGTGGCTTCAGGGCATTCCCGGTGCGCCGCGGGCAACTTGATAGAAGAGCACTCCGCTGGTCGCAACAGACGCTGAAAGATGGACTGGCATTGGGCATGTTCCCCGAGGGGACGCGAAGCAAGACAGCTACCATACAGCCGGCGCGTTCGGGGACGGCACTCATCGCCTTGCGCAGTGGTGCCCCAATCCTCCCCGTGGGGATTACAGGCACAGAAAAAATCCTGGGCATAGGCTTCGTCTTTGGCCGGGTACGGATAACAGTGAACATCGGTAAGCCGTTTCCTCTACCTCCAGTCGATGGCAAGTTGACCAAGGCTCAATTAGCCAGTGCTACTGAGGTCATTATGCGTCAGGTTGCCGAACTCCTTCCAGAAAGCTACAAAGGGGTCTATGGAGATCGAGAAAGCAGCTGAACTAGGGTTTTGCACCGGCGTGAGGCATGCAATCGACATGTTGGAAAAGGCAGCGCAGGAGTTTGGCCCTCTCCTGACTCTGGGGCCAGTGGTGCATAACCAGCGGGTAATGGAGAGGCTTGCCCAGTTTGGGGTCAGGGCGATAGGTGATGTAAACCAGCTTGAAAGGAGCACCGTGGCGATTAGTTCCCACGGCGTCAGCCCCAAGGTGGTGGAGCAGATAGAGACTCGTGCGCTCCGAATAATAGATACCACATGTCCGTTTGTGCGGCGTGCCCAAGTTGCTGCAAAGAGATTAGCGGGGGCAGGTTTTTTCGTGATCGTCTTTGGTGATGAAAACCATCCAGAGGTGCAAGGCGTGCTTGGCTGGGCTAAAGGTAATGGGCTGGCTGCTGTTGAGCTCCCTAAGTTTGACAAGTTACCGCAGCGAATCGGCATCCTTTCACAAACCACCCAGAGCTTCTCCAGATTTACTCAATTCGTTTCCTCATTTGCCGATTCCTATCTTGCATTCATCTCCGAGCTACGCATTGTTAACACTATATGCGATGCCACGAGACGGCGGCAAGAGGCAGCCCTCGAACTGGCAAAAAGGGTGGACATGATGTTGGTGGTTGGCTCTCGTTGGAGCGCTAATACGCGGCGTCTCACTGAGATATGCTCCGCTATCGTCGAGACTCATCTCATTGATGGGGCTGAGGAACTCGAACATTTGTGGCTTCTAAATCACCAGCGCATCGGGGTAACCGCAGGAGCCTCCACCCCGGATGAGGCTATCGAGGAAGTGGTCGCAAAGCTTCAGGATGTATAGTAATGGAAGGGAGGAAACCTTTGGAGCTAGAGAAATTTGGCATTTACGTGAACACTAAGGAGCTAAAGGTAGTGCGAATCAATTCCCCTTACTGGATCCCATCCGGGCCTGACTGGGTCTATCTCACTCCGGATGTTAACATGACCCTATTGAAGATTCGTGAGCTAGCCGGAGAGAAGAAGCTTGTTGGCGAGCCCGACAAACTCATCTGGAGTTAGATTATGACTTGACTCGCGAGGCTTCAGATGTTTAAAAAAGGGCCTTTCCATGGTATAATTATTCTTTAATTAGTAGCGAAAAAGGGGCTGTTATGACCGAAAAAGGGGTGGTTTCTTGAAGTGGGTTTATTTGTTCTCGGAGGGAAACGCCAGCATGATCGACATGCTGGGCGGGAAGGGCGCCCATCTCTGCGAGATGGCGAATATGGGGCTTCCCGTGCCACCGGGATTCGTTATTTCTACTGAGACGTGCAACGCGTTTTACGATGCGGGCGAACAGTTCCCCGCAACCCTGTGGGATCAGGTAATGGAGGCACTGAGAGTGGTGGAGAAGGAGATGGGCAAGAGGTTTGGCGACCCTCAAAATCCCCTCTTGGTTTCGGCTCGCTCCGGAGGTAAGGTCTCTATGCCTGGCATGATGGATACCGTGCTCAATCTCGGTCTTAACGAAGAGACTGTGAGGGGTTTGGTTAATGTGACGGGCAACGAGCGCTTTGCCGACGACACCTACCGCCGTTTTATTCAGATGTTCGGCAAGACGGTGCTGGGCATAGATGCGTCTCTTTTTGAGGCTATCTTGGAGCACTTCAAACTCAATGTTGGCGTCCACCTTGATACTGAGCTAAGCGCAGAGAACCTCAAGGCAATCGTCTCGGAGTTCAGGAGACTGGTTAACGCAGAGACAGGCAAAGAATTTCCCGATAATCCCCTGGAGCAATTGAGATTGTCGATCGAGGCGGTGTTTAAGAGTTGGAACGGAAGGCGTGCCATCGATTACCGAAACTTCAACAAGATTCCCCATGATCTGGGCACTGCGGTTAGCATTGTGGCGATGGTTTTTGGCAATATGGGTGACGATAGCGGCGCTGGAGTTGCCTTTACCCGTGATCCTGCCACCGGGGATAAAACCCTCTACGGGGAATACCTGACTAATGCCCAGGGTGAGGATGTGGTAGCGGGCATCCGTACCCCTCAAAAGGTCGTCCGTCTTCAACAGGAGATGCCTGATGTTTATCGGGAGCTAGTAAATGTCGCAGAACGCTTGGAAGCCAATTATCGCGATGTTCAGGATATAGAGTTCACTGTTGAACAGGCCAAGCTATATATATTGCAGACCAGGGCTGCAAAGCGTACGGGAAGGGCAGCGGTGAAGGCCGCAGTGGATATGGCAAGGGAGGGTCTTATTACCAAGGAGGAGGCCCTGCTCCGGGTTAAGCCCGACGATCTGCGGCAATTCCTGTTTCCCAAGTTCGATGAAAGAACCAAGGAGGAGGCCAGAAATCAGGGGGGGCTGCTGACCAGGGGATTGAATGCCTCCCCGGGGGCAGCAACGGGAAAGGTGGTTCTAGATGCTGATAGGGCAGCGGAGCTAGGTTCCGGTGGGGAGAGCATCATATTGGTTCGCCCCGAGACCAGTGCCGAGGATGTCCATGGCATGTTGGTGGCAGCGGGCGTCCTCACGGCGCGGGGTGGAGCGACAAGCCATGCCGCAGTTGTTGCCCGCGGGCTGGGTAAACCCTGTGTCGCTGGTTGCGAGGAACTGAGGATCGATCTCAAAGGGCGTTACATAACCGCTGGTGGCATGGTGGTCAAGGAAGATGAAGAGATAAGCATAGATGGCAGCACCGGCGAGGTCTTTAAAGGGAGGATACCGACCATTGCGCCTAAGCTATCGGAGGACAGCGACCTGATTACGCTCCTGGGTTGGGCCAATGAGGTGAAGAGGCTGGGTGTCTGGGCTAATGCCGATTATCCCAGCGATGCCGCCAAGGCCCTTGAGTTTGGAGCGGAGGGCATCGGGCTATGTCGCACCGAACACATATTCTTTGAGGAGGAGCGCCTTCCTATTGTGCAAAAGATGATCCTGTCAGCCGCTGAGGCCACCACCTTTCAAAATGAGCTTGAGCGACTGAAAGAGGAAATAGAGAGGACATATGGGGATAGGCAGGGGGAATTAAAGCAGAGGCTGGCCAGGATGCAAGAGGAAAGAGATGCTTCACCTGTGGTAGCCGATTACCGCGATGCCTTAGCTGAGCTGGCCAAGTTCCAGATTGTGAGCTTCAGAGGCGTCTTGAGCGTGATGGCGGGCAAACCTGTGATTATTCGACTCATTGACCCTCCACTCCACGAATTCTTGCCCAGTTATGAGAGGGTGCTCGTAGAAACCACTGAATTTCGCATTGGGAGCAATGACCCAGCCAAGCTGGCGGAGAGCGAAAATTTGCTCCGCGCTATAGAGAGAATGCGTGAGGCAAATCCCATGATGGGGCTTCGCGGTTGTCGGGTGGGTTTGATGTTTCCCGATATCTACAAGATGCAGGTGCGTGCCATCTTAACCGCTGCCTGTGAGTTGGCAAAAGAGGGCATCGATGTTCGCCCTAAGATAATGGTCCCCCTTGTCGGTCACCAAAACGAGATGAGGTTGCTTCGGGAACAACTGGAGAAAGTAGCTCAGGAGGTCGAGGCGGAGATGGGCACTAAGGTTGATTGTAAAATCGGCACCATGATCGAGATCCCTCGTGCTGCCCTCACCGCTGACGAGATCGCTCATTATGCCGAGTTCTTCAGCTTTGGCACCAACGACCTGACACAGTATACCTTCGGCTTCAGCAGGGACGATGCCGAGGGCAAATTCCTTTTGCAATATGTAGAAAGAGGGATCTTGCCTGAGAACCCGTTTCAAGTGCTCGACCGCGACGGTATAGGAAAGTTGATTAAGGCCGCAGTAGAATTGGGTCGGAAGACCAGGCCAGATCTTGAGCTGGGCATCTGTGGCGAGCATGGCGGAGATCCATCAAGCATCCATTTCTGCCACCAAGTGGGCCTGGACTACGTGAGCTGCTCCCCCTTCCGAGTACCGATTGCTCGCCTTGCCGCGGCCCAGGCAGCACTTTCGGTAGTGGAGGGATAAGAGGCCTCTCCAATCGATGGTGTTTATGGTTCACAATGACATACGAAAGCGACTGGAGGAAAAGGAGGAGAGCCTTTCACCATATGCCATAAAGAGCAGGCTTTCACAGGGCAGGCTGAAGCCCGAAGAGCCCTGCCCAATGCGTACTGCTTTTCAGAGAGATCGTGACCGTATCATCCATTCCAAGGCATTCCGCAGACTGAAGCATAAAACCCAGGTTTTCATCGCCCCATTGGGCGATCACTATGTGACACGGCTGACACATACTCTGGAAGTATCTCAAATCGCCCGCTCTATAGCACGGGCTTTAAACTTGAACGAGGACCTCGATGAGGCTATCTCCCTTGGCCATGATCTGGGTCATACCCCGTTCGGACATGTAGGCGAGGAGGTTTTGAATAGCCTGTACCCCCAAGGGTTCAGGCATAATGAGCAAAGCCTAAGAGTGGTTGATATCTTGGAAAAGGATGGGCAGGGGCTGAACCTAACCTGGGAGGTGAGGGAAGGCATCCTCAAGCATGCCAAAACAGGGGTAGATATTCTGGGGGAGGACTGGGGAGATGTGGGAACCCTGGAGGGTCAGATTTGTAAGATAGCTGATATCATCGCCTACGTCAATCACGATATCGGCGATGCGGTAAGGGCGGGCATCATCTCGGATGGTGACCTTCCCCGTCAGGCGGTGGCTGTTTTGGGGCGTTCACATTCTGAGAGGATCAACACACTAGTCTCGGATGTGGTCGACTTCTCGTGGGCTGCTACAGGGGCAGATCATTATGGGACGCCTATCATCGGAATGGGCCCTGAAGTGCTTGAGGCGGCAGAAATACTTCGCCAGTTTCTATTCGAAAGGGTATACAAAGTGGCTGGCGATCAGACGGAGCGCGCTCGGGAGGTGGTTCGCGTTCTCTACGAGTATTTTATGGAGAATGAGGAAAAACTGCCTGAAGAGTATTCTATGCGCGAAGACAGCGCAGAGCGGAAGGCTGTGGACTATATAGCCGGTATGACCGATAATTATGCCCTGAGGATGGCGGAAGAGGTTGCAAAGGGGGCAGATTTTTAAGATGAGCGTCATTGATGAGATCAAACAAAGGCTCGACATTGTCGATGTTGTTTCGGATTATGTTACGCTTCAGAAAGCAGGGCGTAACTTTAAGGCATTATGTCCTTTTCATACCGAGAAGACCGCCTCCTTCTTCGTTTTTCCTGAACGCCAGAGCTGGCACTGCTTTGGAAGCTGCGGGACAGGGGGAGATATCTTTTCCTTTATGATGAAGAAGGAGGGCATTAACTTCAGTGAGGCGCTCAAGATTTTAGCGGATAGAGCAGGAGTAACCCTGGTCACAAGGCAAAAAGAGCGGGCTGAGGACAGAGAGGCGGAAAGGCTTTACCAAATGAACGAGGCTGCCGCTCGCTATTATCATTACCTTCTTCTGAATGCCAAACCTGCCGAGGTAGCGAGGCGCTATTTAAATGAGCGGGGTATCTCGAAAGAGACCATAGATAGCTTCGAGCTCGGCTTCAGTCCCGATAGCTGGGATGCATTACGTCAGCACCTGATTAGCCGAGACTATAAAGGGGATGAGTTGGTGGCGGCAGGCTTGGTTGTCGAAAAGGATGGTGAGGCGTCCTATGACATGTTTCGAAATCGACTGATGATCCCGATAAGGGATGAGAAAGGGAGGGTTGCTGGATTTGGCGCCCGCGCTCTCGATGACTCCACCCCCAAATATCTCAACTCCCCCCAGACGGCGGTCTTCGATAAGAGTGGCATCCTCTATGGAATAGACCGAGCGCGGGTAGCGATCAGAGAGCAGAGCTTGGCAGTTATTGTGGAAGGCTATATGGATGTTCTCACTGCCCATCAGTATGGTGTGGCTAATGTCGTGGCTTCTATGGGAACATCCCTGACCGAGAAACAGATTGGCATCATAAAGAGGCTAACCAAGAACCTTATCTTGGCTCTTGACGCCGATGCTGCCGGCGATGAGGCGACGCTTCGGGGTTTGCAGGTTGCTCGGCAGGCCTTCAGAGTACGGACAGCCACAATGCCCGACTCGCTGGGAGGCATTTCCAAGCTTCGGGGAAGTTTAAAGATCATTCATCTGCCTAGAGGCAAAGACCCCGACGAGGTGATCAGGGAGAACCCCCAGCATTGGCAAATAATGGTTGATGGTGCCACATCGTTAATGGACTACTTCTTTGAGGCAGTTACATCGAAGCTAGATCTGGGTAAAGATGAGGGCAAAGCGGATGCTGCGGAGCAGCTTCTGCCTCTTATTTCAGAAATAGCTGACAGCGTGGAACGGGAACTTTACTTGAACAAGCTCGCTCATCTGTTGGGGGTGGACGAGAAGACCCTGTCCAGGAGGGCAGCCCAACTGCAGCCGACTGTGAGGGAAAGGTCAACGAGAAAAGTATCGTTGACCTCAGCGCAAACCATTCGTCATCCACTGGAGGAACGTTATCTCTCGCTCTTGTTGCAGCACCCAGAGCTTAGACATGGAGGCAAAGAGTTGCCCCCAGATTGTTTTGAGGGCACGGAAAATCGTGAACTCTTCCTCGCCTGGCTTGACTCCCCCGATGAGGAATCGTTGCGTCAGAACCTCGATGTCAGTTTGTGGGAGCATCTAGACTTCTTAATGGGAAGGGCGTTACCGCCGGCAAGCAATAGGGAGCTAGAAACCGCATTTTCGGATTGCACTCGCCGCCTGGGTGAGCAAAGGCTGAGGAGGTTGAAGACGCTAGAGGAAACACTCTTTACAGAAGCGCAGTCTCAGGGCAACGAAGAAGAGGTTCAAGCACTGCTTCAAAAGGCATTAGAACCAAATATCGAGCTAAGAAACCTTCTTTTGGAAGGAAAAAGAGCGCGAAAAGGAGCATAGCAATGACGTTGGGAGGAAACGAAAAGGAGAGAGAGCATCATACATCGAATGATGGAGATGAAGATTTGGATGATGTCTCTGGTCTTGAGGCAGATCATGAACAGGAACCGCTAAAGGGTGTTGATGCCGCTTTCCTCAGTGACGATAGTGTGGCTGAAGAATTGAAACATGTGAAGCTTGCCGACTTGGGGCAGAAGGCTGCCGCATTCGAGGAAGGAGAAAAGACAAAGCCCGAGATTGAACATGCGGCTGAACAGGAAGGGCAGGATATCATCGATGATCCAGTACGCATGTACCTTCGTGAGATTGGCCGAATATCTCTCCTCAACGCCAGTAAAGAGAAAGTATTGGCGAGCAAGATGGAGCAGGCGAAGCATGTCAGGAAGATCACTAATGAGTTGTTTGCAAAGTCAACTACCCGGCCAGCGGCGGCTGATATCACGCTCGCTATGCTGGAACAGATATCCCAGTCCTCCTCCCTCATTGATATGGTGGCGGATGAGGTTGGGCTGCTTCCCGCGGCAAGTGTGAGGGAGAGGATTTCCGATCCAAGGTTCCGCGCTGCTATTGACGGACCGCTCGACCAGCGATTGGTAACGGCTATTGCAGAGAGGACTAAGCATCGTGTAACGGATGTAGAAAAGGCATTGGTGAACCTCTCATTGAATAGTGCCCTATTGGCGCCGGGGGTTATGGAGGCTATTAATGGCAAATCCGTCATCTGGGTAAGCACACTTCTATCGGAGCCCGACTTCATCGCCTTACTCAAAGACCGAGAGAAGGACTTCAAAGCATATTTCGATATGATCGGTGAAGAAAGCAGCAAGGCGGAAAGGCATCTTGTCGAGGCTAACCTCCGTTTGGTGGTTAGTGTTGCTAAGAAGTATATAGGGCAGGGCATGCCACTTCTTGACCTTATTGAAGAGGGCAATATTGGGCTGATCAAAGCGGTGGAGAAATTTGATCATCGAAAGGGTTATAAATTCAGCACTTACGCTACTTGGTGGATTAGACAGGCGATTACGAGGTCTATTGCAGACCAAGCACGCACCATCCGCATCCCGGTTCACATGGTGGAAACCATCAATAGGTTACACCGCACCAGCCGCCGCTTAGTTCAAGAGTACGGAAGAGAGCCAACCAGCGACGAGATTAGTAGGGGAATGGAGGTCACACCAGAGAAGGTGAGAGAGATCATGAAGGTATCTCAAGAGCCGGTATCGTTGGAGACCCCCATAGGTGAGGAGGAGGACAGTCATCTCAGCGACTTCATCGAGGATCGTAACACTTTGCCGCCTCCTGATGTGGCTTTGCACCAGCTTCTTAAGGAGCAAATCGAAGAGGTACTCTCTACCCTCAATCCCCGGGAGCAACGGGTGCTTCAATTGAGGTTCGGGCTTGAGGATGGGCGGGCCCGCACATTGGAGGAGGTAGGCAGGGAGTTTGGGGTCACCAGAGAGCGCATCCGTCAAATCGAGGCCAAGGCATTGAGGAAGCTGCGTCACCCCAGTCGCTCCAAGAGGCTCAAGGATTACCTCGAATAGGGTAATAATTGAACACATTAAGAACCGCTTTCCTCGCTTTAGGCTCTATCTTTTCCTTGCTGCTTATAGTTACTGGTGTCGTTGGCTACCTCCTAACTGGTACAGCGCCAGTGGCGTGGTCAACAACACCAAAGCAGTGGAACTGGTATGAAGCAAGAAATCTGGATGACAGCATCGAAGAGCTTCAGCAACAGATAGATGAAGCCTCCATCGGGGATAGCGTGACTCTAGTCCTTATTGAGGAAGAAGTAAACTCCAGGCTCAATGAGCTTGCTGCTGATGGGCAGCTTCCTATACGGATGAGAGATATCCGCGTCCACTTCGATGAGGGTGTAGTCAAGTGTTCAGCGGTAGTCGATTTGGTTATCGACGTGCAGGTAGCCATTGAAGCCAGAATAGGGATCCAAGACGGAAAACCTAAGATAACGATTGAGCAATTCTACCTCGGCAGGCTTCCCATTCCTAAAACATTGACATATAACGTGATAGCTGCGCTTATGGATGGGGCGGATAAGCGTTTGCAGGATCTTCCTATCAAGCTAACGCGAACCGTAATCGGAAATGGGTGGATGATTATCAGCGGAGAAGTAAAGGAATCTCCCTAGCGAAGTGTGGATGGCAGGCCTTTGCCTCGGGCCATCTGCTTCATAAGCTTCTGTGCTTGGCGGAACTGGTTTAGAAGTTGATTGACTTCTTGCGGCGTAGTTCCACTGCCTCGGGCAATGCGACGCCTTCTGCTCCCGTCGATGATATTCGGATTGCGACGCTCCTGAGGGGTCATAGAGAGGATGATAGCTTCGACCTTTATTAGCTTCTTGTCATCTATCTCTGCCGAAGTGCGGCGGGCGATAGAAGAGAGACCGGGGAGCATCTCCACCAGTTGACTTAAAGGACCCATCTTCTGCATTTGCTTTAGTTGTCCAAGAAAATCCTCAAGATCAAGGGTGGCATGGCGCACTTTCCTCTCTAGCTTTATCGCCTCTTCCATCTGTATTGTCTTCTCAGCTTTCTCGATGAAGGTTAGCATATCTCCCATTCCCAGAATGCGTGATGCCAGACGGTCAGGGAAAAAGGTTTCAAGGGCGTCTGTCTTCTCGCCGGTTCCGATAAATTTGATAGGCACACCGCTAACCGATGCGATAGAGAGTGCGGCACCACCACGGGCATCGCCATCCATCTTAGTGAGGATCAGCCCGGTGAGTCCCACCTTAGCGTGAAACTCCTCCGCAGCGCGCACTGCATCCTGCCCCGTCATGGCATCCACCACCACGAGCACCTCATGGGGCTTAAGCTCCCTTTTTATCTCTGCTGCCTCTCGCATCATCGCTTCATCGATGTGGAGACGCCCCCCAGTGTCGGCAATAACCCAGGTGGAAACCAGCTTTCTAGCATGCTTCAGAGCATGAGAGCAGACTGAAGTTGGCTTTTCTGAGGCGTTTTCGCTGTAGACTGGGATTTCAAGATGCTTGCCAAGGATGACCAACTGCTCAATGGCGGCAGGTCGGCGATGGTCTGCAGCAACGAGCAGCGGGCGTTGCCCTGAACTTTTCAGATGTTGGGCTAGCTTTGCTGCGGTGGTTGTCTTCCCCGAGCCCTGAAGTCCAACAAGCATCACTATTGTCGGGGGGTGCTTTGAGGTCATCAAATGGCTGGGACTGCCACCTAAAATGGCAATTAGCTCTTCATTGACGATCTTGAATACCTGCTGCGCAGGGGTCAAGCTCTCCAGTACCTGCGTATCCAGGGAACGCTCCCGAACCTTACCGATGAAATCCTTTGTCACTCTGAAGTTCACATCGGCCTCTAGAAGTGCTAGTCTTACTTCCCTCAATGCATCGTCGACATCCTTCTCAGTAAGCTTTCCCTTATTCCCCAGCCTTTTGAAGATATTCCCAAATTTCTCCGATAAAACCTCGAACATATAACACCTCAGACATTGTTATCTTAATAAGCATAGCATCGTGGGTCAAGATTGCAGGGTGGCCTGGCATAGTGGTTGTATCGTAGGGCTAGACGGCTGTGGTTGCCAGTGGGGCGAAGCAACAACATATTTTTATACGACTGAAGCGAACAATCCCTGTTTGGGTTCTTCGCTTCAGTCGTAGTATCGCTGACAGTCAGCGAGATATGCTAGGTTGCTGACGCAACTGTAGTAGGATGGAATTGAGTACAAAGCTTCGGCCTTAGCTCGCTACGGAACGATGGAAACCAAACCTGTGGCAATTGCCACCGCTGCAAAGATAATGGCGCCAATGATTGCGACCATCTCCCAGGAGTAGACAAACCTTCTAATCCTGTTTCCTATCGACAGGGCTTCCTCTGCTTTTTGCAGTGCTTCATCTGCCTTTGCCGACACTTGCATCATGGCTCTCTCGGCGGCTTCCCGAGCCGCTTCCTCGGCCCTTCTAACTGCGTCGGCGGCTGCTTCCTCAGCAGCTTTCAGCGCCCTATCAGCCGTAAGCTGAGCCGCTGCCGCTGCTGCCGCCGCTGCCGCTGCTGCCGCTGCTGCCGCCGCTGCCGCTGCCGCTGCCGCGACTGCCGCTTCGTCGGCGCCTCCTACCACCTGGTGCAGGACTGCAATGGCAGCCCTTATGGCCTTGTCTCCGGCGACGTCAGCCAGCTCCGCTGCCCTAAGAGTCTTGTCGGCTACCTTAAGCCCGGTTGCTGCCGCTTCTTTGGCCTCCTTGCCCGCAGCGTCAGCCCTCTTGGCAATGACCCCTGTCGTATTGGCGGCTGCCTCAATTGCTTGGTCTCCTGTCAAGATAGCTAAATCAGCTTTCCTGCCCACCTCCTCAGCGGCGCGAAAAGCAGCAACCGCAGCCATCTTGGCTGCGCTACCTGCCTCGTCAGCTTTTCTAGCTGTCTCCGACGTCGGGTTGCTGGCTACCTTAGCGACGGCTGCCTCAGCCGTTTTTGCGCTTTCCTTGGCCCGCTTTGCAGCGGTATCAGCCGCTTCGTTAGCTTGCTCCACCACCCCCTTGGCGGCAATGGCTGCCCCTTCACATCTGGCGGCCACCTCCTCAGCGTTAGCAAGGGCATCGGCCGCCATTCTCGTGGCCTCTTCAGCGGCTTGCTGTGCAGCCCTCGCCGTTTCCTCTGCTCTTGCCGCTGCTTCCTCCGCTCTTCGAGCCGCGTCCTCGGCCGCCTTGGTTGCCTCCTCGGCCGCACGCCTCGCCTCGGCACTGGCTTCCTCAGCCTTGGCAGCTGCGTTCTCAGCCGCTTTGATTGCCTCGTCCGCCTTGGCGGCCGCCTGATCCCCAATCTCCTTCATCCTGGCTTCGGCAGTGGCGATCGCAGCCTCCGCAGCCTTTGCCGCCTTGTCGGCAGCATCCTTGGCGGCTTGCTCGGCCTTGGCTGCGGCTTCTGCCGCCGCTCTGGCGGCGTCCGCGGCTGCCTTTTCTCCAGCCTTGCGCGCATCCTCAGCTCTCAGCCCTGCCTCGTCAGATGCCTTGGTTGCTGCTGCTGCAGCGTCCCTCGCTGCCTTGGCTGCTTCCTCAGCTTTCCTGGCAGCTTCGGCGACTAATATAATATTGGCATCCATCTCGTCCAGGATTTGAGGAAGTGGCTTTGTTAGTATCTTGGAAGGCTCCCCTGGCTTCCTTTCTTTGCCTGCCTCCACGTTTTCGTCAACCATTCTCCTTCTCCTTTCTTAGCGATGTCTTGTTGGTGAATAGCATTTCTGCGCGTGTCACTTTCTGAACTCAGCCATCATGGTGGACCTCCCAATCTTGAACCATCGGCTTGGCATCCCGCCGTTTACCTGTGTTTCCCTTATTGTAAGGGACTAAACATACTAGGCATGGTGCTATTTGTCAATACATTAAGGACAAGGGGTCTACACTGTTTTGTGTGAAATAGGGTAGTTGAAAGTGTGTACGTGTAGCGCTCGGGAAGACAGCCTAGGATTGTCCACTGTGGATGAGTTCCTGGACGCACAGACATTGCTTGGCAACGATAGAGTTCTCAGGTATGCGTCTTCGTGGCAGACTCACACAGCACAGTTAGCTACCGATGATAAGCAGTTAATATTTTATATCCCTTGCTCATCTCCCGGTGAAGTGTTCTCTGAATTCACGAAGTTGCTCTTCATTTTTTTTGTGGACGTCAGCAACCTCGCTTTCGTCTAGCTCTCTATATCCGTTATCTGCTGTGATCAGCGCGATACCTATGGGGCCGCCAACCTTGGGGTCTTGCGTTCCGGTCTCTGAGATTATGTATTCAGCCAGCGAAATCACATGTTCTTTTGTTGCTGTCATATCGTACAACCGATTCACCAGATAGGTAGGAAATAGTGGAAGTCCCAGTAGGCAGAAGCCCTGGTCGCACAACATAGTAGCGTAGTCCTGTTCACTGCTGATAGTATATACCCTGGGCACTAGGTCGTCACCGGTGAACGACTTCTCATAGCCGACGATAACGACTCCCATGAGCGGCCGCTCCTGTATCTTGAACTGCTGAAACCAGTCATTATACTGAGCTCGAAAGCTGTCTCGAAGAAAAAGGGTGACATCATCTGCGTAAACTAGTTTCTGGGATTCTAATTGCAACTCTAAGTTCTTAAGGAGGTTGGAGGCAACGTCGGGTGGGCCTGCTATCCCAACGCCGCAATAATCGCTTAACCTGAATATCTTCTTACGCACATCGCTGACAGCCATGAAGCCGCGAGGGTCGCCAAAGGTCCCTCTGTTATCGCCGGCGAGCACAATGCCATCGCTTGCCTGTAATGCTACTACTAGAGTCATATTGCACCCCTTTCTTGCTTGCTTTTCCCTATCGTATTGACCTCCACTTTTATCAAGCTGCTATGTTCGCATTTGTCCCGAGCGGAACGGCGGGACCATTGGAGGTTTTGTGCGAAGTAGTATAAACCGCATGCTGACAAAAGTATAGTCGGTGTTTTTATGGTGTTGATGTTCTACGATTTTGTCACCGTCTAACTGTTCTGGGAAAATGTCATCCCATGAAGGAGATGGAGACATTGAACAGGAAAGAGCAGGGGAGGTTGATGGTATT
>Ga0307432_1000779_pt1 | contig 21944 bp, 32 predicted proteins | sample SalMarWE160150MG_FD_202158 | JGI IMG/M metagenome (GOLD analysis project Ga0307432, IMG submission 202158) | Salt marsh sediment microbial communities from the Plum Island Ecosystem LTER, Massachusetts, United States - WE1603-150 | ecosystem: Environmental > Aquatic > Marine > Intertidal zone >...
AAAAAACTCCACAATAAAATCAATTTCATCTTTACACTCATAGGGGAAAATCCAAACACTTTTTTGGAGCTCGTGAAAACCGAGTTCTCTTATTTTCTCTCGCAATGCCGCTCTTCCCTTTCTAATTTTTTCAGGAATATCAAAAACTACTAATCTCCATTTTCCATCCCACTCCCCGCCCTCAATTTTCATTCTCTCAAAATTATAAGTTAGAGCTTTCATTTTTCCTTTCTCCGTCAAAACCATAGTATAAGAACCATCTGGATTTTCTTGTTTTTTAACTATTTTGGATCTATAAAGATTTCTAATCTCCTTTCTTAATTTCCCTTTGTCGATCTCTTTCCATGCTTGAGACATCTCTTTTAAAACTTTCCATTGACGATTAGGAGTAATTGCATAGCCAAAAGCTATACCTCCTAATAAAAGTAATAATACTTTTTGTTTTATAGAAATTTGTTTTATAGAAGATTGTTTTGTAAAAGCCATCATTTTATTTTAACATAAAAACCACTAGGATGCCAAAAATCTGACGATCGTCAGATTTTTGGCATCCTAGTAACTATATAGTAACTATACTATATTGATAATCTCATCAAATAAAAAAAGCCCATTTCATATTTATTTTTTGAAATGGGCCCTAGTAATTATTCTTTTAGTTCTTAGTTTGGGTTATCTGCGGTCAGATAGCGTTAGCGGGCTCTAGACGAACTTCAGCTAATGGGATTCCATGTGCTGTTTTTTTTCCCGTCTTCAAGAAGACCTTTCTTACATGCTGCGTTCCAGGGCGCAAGGATTGAGAAATTTCCACACAACGAGTCTTTCCTTTAGAATCTTTGAGAGCAACAATGGTCTTGTCCTCCGTGGCTTCAATCCGTCCACATACCGTGTAAATCGTTTCTGTATCAAGATAATTTGGAGACATGGCTTTACCAAGCCAACGGGACTGAAGATGGAGACAAAAAAGAGCATAAGGGAGTGCTAATGCGACAGTCCCTGCAACTAAGCACAACACTGCTATCTCGTTCTTTCCATCCAAGCGGTTTATTCCCACTGCTGCAAAGAAACCGACACTAAACATCCCACATACAATACTAGTCAAAATAGTTCCTATCATTTTTTCTCCTTTCTCAGAATTTTTAACTTTTCAATGATCAATTTACTTTCTATCTACATTATAGCATATTACTTCAAATCTGTCAATATCTCGCAGCCGGTTTTGGTAACAGCCATCATATGTTCGAAATGGGCTGATAGAGAATTATCTCTGGTTTGATAGCCATAGCCATCCCCAGCTTTCTTTAACTGCCAATCCCCCATTATTACCATGGGCTCGATACAAAAAACCATTCCCTCTCTTATTTCGGGGCCAGATTCTCTCTTTCCGTAATTCAGAATTCGAGGATCTTCATGAAGTTCTTTGCCAATTCCATGACCAGAAAGTTCCCGAACCACATTACAACCCTGATCTTCTACATATCTTTGGATGGTATTGCCAATATCACCGAAAGTATTGCCCGGTCTGGCTTTTTTTATCCCTCTTTTCAGGGCCTTTTTAGTTACCCTGATTAATCTTTGAGCTTCGGGTGAAATTTCCCCCACCGGCACCGTTACCGCCATATCAGCATAAAACCCTTTATATATAAGACCCATATCTAAAGAAATTATATTCCCATTTTTCAGTTTTCTATCAGAAGGGATTGAATGAACTACCTCTTCATCTATTGAAGTGCAAAGAGTAGCCGGAAAGCCCTGATAATTTTTAAAAGCCGGCTTTACCTTAAATTTGAAAATAAGGTCCTCTGCGGCCTTATTTAATCTTTTGGTGGTAATGCCGGGCTCTACGATTTCTTTCAATCCTTTCACGATCTGAGCCAAAATTTTACCACCTTCTCTCATTGTCTTAATTTCCTCTAGTGATTTTATAATTATCATTTAAATAAAGAAGTGGGCTAGGCCCGGCCTAGCCCGGCTTTCAAATTTTTTATCTAATTGCTTTTAGAATATCTTTATGGACATCGGCTACTGTCTGCTCGCCGTTAATTTTTTTCACCTTTATTTCTTGTTTCTCAAAAAAATCTACCAGAGGAAGAGTTCTTTCTTTATATTCCTTCAACCTAATTTTAATTGTTTCAGGATCATCAAGCCCTTTCCTTTCTACTAATCTTGAACCGTCTAGAGGACAAATTTTAAGATTTTTAGTTTCCTCATTATATAAAATCGGATGGCGCATCAATTCGCAAATTCTCCGATGAGTGTTTCTGAAAAGGGTTTCCTCCGGGCTTATCTCTATTAAAACCGTCTTTATATTTTCTAAGCCGTAAAGCTCTTTTAATAAGGGTATTATTTTTTCTCCTTCATAAATAGTTCTGGGAGAACCTGCTAAAACTAAGCCTTCTCCCTGGCCGGCTAATTTTTTAATTTTCTCTTTCACCAAATAAGTAACAAAGGGAGGACTGCAAAGTTTTCCTTCTTTCCACAATTTCTTTTCATCTAAAATATCGTATCTTTCTCCCTCAACCTCAATAACTCTTTCCGGAGAATCCGAAGAAAAATCTTCAGATTCATGAAATTTCTGCTCCAAAATCTTACTTGTTTCAAAATAATATAAATTAAGCTTATCGCTTAAAAGCTCAGCCTGAGTTCCCTTGCCGGCTCCCGGCGCTCCAAAAAGAATAATAATTTGTTTGTTCATAATTTTAAAATGTTTCGTATTCTCTCATCTGAAGTTGGGCATTAATCTGCTTCATCGTTTCCAAAACCACCGAAACCACAATGAGCAAAGCAGTTCCTCCTATAAAAAAACTAAAAACATTTTGGATTCCGGTAATTCCTCCAATAACGGTTGGCATTATGGCAATGCTACCCAAAAATAAAGCCCCGATAAGCAAAACACGATTCAAAATATAATGAATAAACTTAGCAGTTGACTCTCCCGGCCTAATACCCGGAACAAATCCGCCCATCTTCTGAAGATTCTGAGAAATCGCCTTGGGATCAAAAGTAACAGCAGTATAAAAGTAGGTAAAAAGCACAACTAAGGAAAAATATAAACTTCCCCGAACCCAGGGATTTCCCAAAAAAACAGCCACACTTTGAGCGATATTACCCATTGTTCCTCCCGTTCCTCCTAAAAAATTAGCGATCATTTCGGGAAAAAGCAAAATTGACATAGCAAAAATTATAGGAATTACCCCGGCCGGATTAATATTCATCGGCAAATAGGTAGAAGCTCCTCCATACATCTTCATTCCCCTAACTCTTTTGGCATAAGAAACTGGAATATTGCGTCTTCCTTCGTTAACTAAAACCACTCCGGCAATAATAATTAAAGCTAAGCCAAAAAACAATAAATAGCTTTGGAGTTGAGCCGGATCGCTCCCAACATCAGAAAAGGCCTGAAAAACACTCATCGGAAAACTGGCAATAATTCCAGCAAAAATTAAAAGGGAAACCCCATTGCCAATCCCTTTTTCTGTAATCAACTCTCCCAGCCACATCAAAAGCACGGTTCCAGCAGTAATAGTTAAAATTGCGGTTATTGTCTGAATAGAAGTAAAAGGAGGAGAGATTACTGCATTAGGCGGCCGCTGAAACCAACTCAGCATCGCGTACGACTGAAGAATAGCCAAAGGAATAGTTAATATTCTTCCGTATTGGTTAAATTTTTGGCGTCCGGCCTCCCCTTCTTCTTTATATAATTTTTCCAGTTGAGGAAATATCATCGTTAAGAGCTGCATAATAATCACTCCTGTAATATACGGCCCCAAACCCAACATAATAATAGAAAACTTACTTAAAGCTCCTCCGGTAAGAACGCTTAAAAATCCCATCATTTTAAACCTGGAGAAAAAACTTTCCAAATTCGCAGCGTTTATCCCAGGCATTGGAATGTTTGCCATTAATCTAAAAATCGCAAAAACAAACAGGACAAAAATAATCTTTTTGCGAAGATCGCGAATTTTAAAAACTTGAATGATTTTTTGGTACCACATACTATGTTACTTTTCCGCCGGCTTTCTCAATTTTCTCTTTTGCGCTTTTTGAAACTTCACATTTTTCAATAGTTAACTTTTTGGTTAATTTTCCTTCCCCTAAGATTTTCACTTTGGGAGACTTCCCTTTTATTCTACGAATTATTTTTCTTTGAAGCAAGATTCTAGGATTGACAATTTCAGATTCTTTAAACTTTTTTTCTAAAATTTCTATATTAATAGCCACGAGATTTTTCTCAGTTCCTTTAAATCTATATCCTCTCAACTTTGGATATTTCTTTATTAATTCCCGAACAACTGGAGCAAATTTCCTTCCAGCCCGAGATCTTTGGCCTTTAAGGCCTCGACCAGAATAAGTGCCTCTTTTGCCTCCGCGGCCTACCCGTTTTTTTTTCTTTAATTTATGAATTGGCTTTATTTGATGTATTTGCATGTTTTAGCTTAGAGTGTGAGATTCGAATCCCGCACTCTTCAATTCTTTTAATGCTTTAATAGTAGCTTTAGCGTTATTAATCTTGTTCCCAGTTTTCCCAATAATTTTAGAGGAAATATTTTTTATCCCAGCCAAAGTGCAAATAATTCGAACTGTCCCCCCCGCTACCAGACCTCTTCCTTTTCTCTGAGGTTTTAACAAAATTTTAGCCGCTCCGAACTTCGCTTCAACCTGATGAGAAATAGTTTCATTTACAATCGGAACCTCAATTAAATTTTTATTAGCTAATCTTGTCGCTTTTTCTATTGCTCGAGCAACATCCAATCCCTTAGCTACCCCAAAACCGACCTTCCCCTTTTCATCCCCTATTACTACTGCTGCCCGAAACCGCAAACGCCTGCCTCCGGCAGTCATCCGCGCAACTCTAGTCAAATCCAAGAGTTTGGATTCAAACTCTTCTTCTTTCTTCCTAAATCTCATTCCTCTTGATTGTTGTCTTTGAAAAAACATAATGATAAATTATTAAAATTCCAGTCCTCCCTCTCTCGCTCCTTCAGCTAAGGCTTTTGTTCTCCCGTAATACCCATAGCCTCCTCTGTCAAACACTATTTTTTTAATTTCTTTTTTAAGCGCTCTTCCAGCAATTAACTTCCCCACCTCGTAAGCAATAGCAGCCTTGGTAGATCTTTCCTTTTTTTCTTTTGATTCTTTGCTCTTGGTTTGTATTTTTGGTTTTTTTATTTCAAAATCATTTGAATTTAAAATCGTTTCTCCTTTCTCATCATTAATTAACTGGGCATAAATATGCCTAGCAGACCTAAAAACACAAAGCCGAGGAATCTTAGCGGTACCGAAAATCTTTGCTCTTACCCTTTTGTGACGCCTATATCTTTTCTCTTGTTTTTTTAACATAACAAACTAAATTATTATTCGGCTGTCGCTACTTTTTTTCCTGCTTTTCTGCGAATTTCCTCGCCAACATACCTTATGCCTTTACCCTTATACGGCTCCGGCGGACGAACTTTTCTTATCTTTGCCGCCACTTGGCCAACAAGTTCTTTATCAATTCCCGAGATAGTAATAATATTTTTTTCTACTGAAAAATTTATACCTTCGACTTTTTTTATTTTAACCAAATGAGAAAATCCTACCTGAAGAACTAAACTTTCTCCTTCTAAATTTACTTTATATCCCACGCCCTCAAGCTGTAATTTCTTCTCGAACTCTTCCGTAACTCCTTTTACCATATTATAAATAAGAGTACGGGTTAGCCCCCAAAAAGCATTTGTTTTTTTGGTTTCTTTTTGGGGAATAACTACAATTTCTTTATCTTTTATTTCAACTTTAATTTCGGGCCGAACTTCTCTTTGAAGCTCACCCTTCGGACCTTTAACAATCACTTTGCTATTCTCAATTTTTACCTCCACGCCCTCCGGTATTTCAATTGGTTTTTTACCTACTCTAGACATAAGATTACCAAATTTCGCAAATTATTTCTCCCCCTAGCTTCTGTTTTCTTGCTTCTTTATTTGTCATCAGTCCTTTTGGCGTTGAAATTATAGCAATTCCATAACCTCCCCGCACCGGTTTAATTTCCTTTCCCCGAGCATAAATTCTTTGGCCTGGCTTTGAAATTCTCTTTAGGCCGGAAATCACAGATTTTGTTTCTTCCCCCTTCCCTTCTTGAGATATTTCTTTTTTATACTTTAAAGTAATTTCAAAAATCTTTTTTTCTTTTCTTCCTTTTTTCTCTATTTTTCCAACAAGCCCTTCTTTTTCTAAAATTTTAGCAACTTCGTATTTAAACTTAGAAAAAGGAATAGAAACCGTTTGATGCAAAACGGCCTGAGCATTCCGTATTCTATTGAGCATATCGCTAATTGGATCAATCATATTACCATGAAGATTTTTTTACTCCGGGGATCTCCCCCTTGTTAGCTAACTCCCTAAAACATATCCGGCAAAGCCCGAACTTTCTCATATATCCTTTCTTCCTTCCACATCTAAAACAACGGCGAACAATTCTTGTGCTGTATTTAGGTTTCTTTTTAGATTTTGCAATCTGTGATTTCTTAGCCATTATCTTTTATGGGGAATCCCATCAATTTTAATAATTCTATTCCTTCCTCCCGAGTTTTTGACGTAGTAACTACAGTCATTTCAAACCCAAAAATAGTTTTAGCTTTCTCCGCTAAAACCTCGGGGAAAATAATGTGTTCTTTGACAGCTATAGTAAGATTTCCTTTCTCATCAAAAGATTTCACGCTAATTCCCCGAAAGTCCCGAGAACGAGGAAGAGCAATATGAATTACTCTATCTAGGAAGTCATACATTTTTCCCTTTCGCAAGGTGGCCATAGCTCCAATAGACACTCCTTCTCTTATTTTAAATCCTGCTATTGCCTTTTTTGATTTAGTCAATACCGGCCTTTGAGCGCAAATTAAAGCTAAATTATCCAAAACAGTTTTATAAACCTTTTTCTGCTCTTCCGAGGTCTTGTTGCTAGTTACTTTACCAAACCCAGTATTTATTACAACCTTCTTAACTTTAGGGACAGCCATTACGCTTTTATAGCCAAATTTTTCCATCATTTTTGGTATTACCTCTTTTTTGTATTTTTCTTTTAATCTTAACATACTTAAAATTTAAATTTCCTGACCGCACTTTTTACAGATACGATATTTTTTATTCCCTTCTTTCTTATAACTCACCCGGGTTGCTTTTCCGCATTTTTGGCAAATAAGTTTTACATTGGAGACACTAAAAGGAGCTGGCAATTCTATGATTTGACCCTTCTCGCCAGATTTTTTAGGTTTCATGTGTTTTTTTCTTAAATTAATTCCTCCAACAATAACTCTCCCTTCTTTAGGAAGAGCTTCTATAATCTTACCTTTCCTCCCTCTGTCTTTTCCTGAAATTACGATAACTTGATCGCCTTTTTTTATTTTCATATCTAGGATCTATAAAGTTAAACTATATCAGAAGCTAAATTAGCTATTTTTTCAAACCCTTTTTCTCTTACCTCGCGGGCTATTGGTCCAAAAATTCGTCCTCCTTTGGGATTTTTCCCCGCCTCCAAAATCACCGCTGCGTTATCATCAAACCGGATATACGAACCATCAGACCGCCTGCTGGCCTTTCTCTGCCTTATAATTACTGCCTTTACTACATCGTGTTTTTTTACCGGCTTTCTTGGTTCAGCAACTTTGACTGCTCCTACAATAATATCACCAAGTTGAGCATACCTTCGACGAGTTCCACCCAAAACCCGGATACACTTAATTATCCTTGCTCCTGAATTATCAGCTATTTTTACTTTTGTCTCTGTTTGAATCATAACATTTAGACTTTGCCTATTACTTGCCACCTCTTATCTTTACTCAGAGGCCTGCATTCCTCAATAATAACTTCGTCCCCTATTTTAAATTCTCCCTTTTCGTTATGGGCTTTATATTTTTTATGAACTTTATATCTTTTCTTATACTTGGGATGCTTTTTTATCCTTTCTACCTCAACTACCATTGTCTTTTGCATTTTATCTGATACTATAATTCCTTTTAATTGTTTTTTTGGCATAATATAGAGTAAATTTAATAATCTGCTATATAATTGTGGCGTTCGGTCAAAGAATGAAAATGAATTTTCATTCTTTTTCCTCACTTGCAATTATTGTAAGAATACGAGCAATATCCTTTTTAATTTGTCTAATTTCCCTCACGTTTTTTACTTTTCCTGATGTTAAATTAAAACGAAGCTGCCTAAGTTTTTCCCGGTTGCTTTTTAAAAGTTCCTGTAATTCTTTTTTGGATTTTTGTCTTATCTCGGAAATTTTCATATTATTTTGTATCAACGCTTAATAAACTTTGTCTTTATCGGCAGTTTATCAGTCGCCCTTCTAAAAGCTTCTTTGGCTTGTTCTTCCGATATCCCTTCTATCTCAAAAATAATCCGGCCGGGCTTCACGGAAAAAACATAATGGTCAACAGATCCTTTCCCTCCGCCCATTGGAACTTCAGTTCCTTTTGTCGTCACGGGCCTGTTAGGAAAAATCCTAATCCAGAGCTTTCCTCCTTTCCTTAAATATCTGATAACAGCCCTCCTTGCTGCTTCAATCTGTCGAGACGTTACCCGTTTTGTTTCCAGAGATTTAAGCCCATAACTGCCAAAGGCAAGTTCGGTTGCTCTTGCTGCAATACCTTTCGAACGGCCTTTTTGCCACTTTCGGTGTTTAATTTTCTTGGGCATTAATATAGCCATATTAGTTAGTCAAACTTCTCTCCTTTATATATCCAAACCTTTATTCCCGTTACGCCATAAGTGCAATAAGCTTCTTTTTTTGCATAATCAATATCAGCTCTGATAGTTTGAAGAGGAAGTTGCCCTTCTTTCAGCCATTCTCTCCTGGCAATCTCCGCTCCATTAAGCCTCCCGGCCACCTCTACTCTTGCGCCTTTAATTTCTTTATGAGCCATAATCTTACTTAATGCCTGTTTCAGAACTCTTCGATAAGGCATCCTTCTTTCAAGGCTCTGAGCAATCCATTGAGCGCTTAAATTAGCAGATGTCCAAGGATCTTTTATTTCTCTTATTTCTATTTTCATCTCCCTCTTTTTCTCGCTTCCAATTTTTGGCTCTTGAAGAGTTTTTGAAGATTTCTTCCCTTTTCGTTGGCTGACGGATTCTTTCAAGGGAAGCTTAGGAGCTTTCTCTATCTTTCTCATTTTTTCCTCTAGCTCCTTCTTCAACCGCTCAACTCCTTCTCCTCCTCGACCAATAATAAGACCTGGCCTAGCACTAGAAATAATTATATTTAATTTACTCGGGAATCTCTCAATTTCAATTTTCTCCACACCAATTCTCCCTAGTTTTTTTCTTAGGAATTCTCTAATTCTAAAATCCTCCTCTAGGCTTTCAGCAGGATTTTTATAATAACCTCTTGAATCCCAGTCATCTATTCTTCTTATTCTATATGCTTTTGGATGAACTCTGTGCGACATAATATTAAAATATTAAAATGATTTTCTCCTGAAAAATTTCCTTAATCCTTTTTCTGTTTTTGGTTTTGGTTTTTCTGTTTCCGGTCTGGTCTTAAATTTCGCCTGCTCAAGGGAATCCCGCTCAGAGCGGAGTTCTTTTGAAGGTTTCTCCGCCTTAGGCATCTCTTCTTTTTTCACTTCTTTCAGAGTTTTTTCTTTTTTTGAAACAACAATCGGTTTTTTTGCTTTCTTTGTTTTCTTCAGTTTCTTTACTTTTTTAATCTTTTTACCAGAAACAACTTCATCTAAAATTAATGTGATATGAGAAGTCTTTTTCTGAATTTCATAAGCAGATCCTCTTGCTCTTGGCCTCCATCTTTTATATTTAGGGCCTTCGTCAACAGTTATTTTCGAAATATATAAATTCTCGGAATTAAGCTGAAAATTATTGTGAGCGTCAGCAACGGCTGTGTTCAGAAGTTTGAGAATAGGCTTCGTTGTTTTTTTTATTGTAAAATTTAAAATTGTTTGAGCTTCCTCAACTTTCTTTTTCCGAATCAGATCAGCAACTAATCGAACTTTTCTTGGCGCTATCCGCAAATAATTTAATTTAACTGTTACTGGCATTGTTCTTTAAACTTAAGATTTTATAAGTTTCAGGTTTTAGGTTGTTCTACGTTTTGCTGGGGTCTCTTTTGCTCTATTTCCCGCTGCATTCTACCACCATGCCTCATAAATTTTGTAGTCGGAGCAAACTCTCCCAATTTGTGCCCAACCATATCTTCCGTTGCTTTAACCGGTATATGTTCTTTGCCATTATGCACTCCGAAAGTAAAACCGACCATCTCGGGTGTAATAGTGCAAGCTCTTGACCAGGTTTTAATCACTGTTGTATCGCCTGGCTTTAGCTTCCTAACCTTTTTTAATAACCTCTCATCTATATAAGGACCTTTTTTTAAGCTTCTTGACATAACTACTTTCTTTTTATTCTTCTTTTAATAATATATTTATCTGTCCACTTTTTCTTTCTTGTTTTTACCCCAAGAGCAGGCTTTCCCCAAGGCGTTTTAGGATGTTTCAGACCAATTGGTGAACGCCCTTCTCCTCCTCCGTGAGGATGATCAACTGGATTCATAGCCGTTCCTCGAACAGTTGGCCTTTTTCCTTTTAAGCGATTCCTTCCGGCTTTTCCCACAATAGTATATCGCCATTCCTGATGAGAAACTGTTCCTATGCTAGCATAGCATTGCTGAAACACTTTTCTAATCTCTCCAGAGGGAATTTCTAAATTAGTATACTTGTCTTCATGAGCTAAAACTTTAGCGGATGCTCCCGCTGCTCTTACTATTCTTCCTCCTCTTCCGGGTTCGAGCTCAATATTATAAATCATAGTTCCAACCGGAATGTTTTTTACTTCCATCCGGTTTCCGATTCTAAGTTCGGCTTTTTCTGAACAAATTATCTCATCTCCGATTTTTATATTGCTGGGAGCCAATCGATAACATTTCTCTCCATCTTCATATTCCAGGAGAACAAGAAAAGCAGTTCGGTTGGGATCGTATTCTAGAGCTACAACTTTTGCCGGAACATCAATTTTTTCCTGCCCAAAATTAACCATTCTATATCGCTTTTTTACTCCGCCTCCCCGATGACGAACAGTTATCCGCCCGGCGCGATTCCTACCTCCTTTTTCTTTTAAAGTCAAAAGCAATTTCTTTTCAGGTCTTTTCTTAGTCAATATTTTTTTTTGTGATAATTTCTTTTTTTTCATTTTAAGAATATACGAACTACAAATAATTTGCCTGAAGACTATCCCCAAAATTATCTTGGCAACACTTCAATCTTCTGACCTTCTTTTACTTTAACAATCGCTTTTTTATACCCTTTAGTCCACCCTGTCTGCTTCCCCAATCTCTTTTTTCTTCTCGGAATATTAATAATTCTGACATTAATTACATCTACTCCATATAAATCCTCTATTGCCTTCCTCACTTCAATCTTGTTACTCTTTGGCAAAACTTTAAAAACATACTTGTTTTTTTCACTAAGTGCTGTCGCTTTTTCTGTTATATGGGGAGAAGATAAAACCCGGCAGGCTACCCCAGAAACTTTCTTCTTTGGTCCAGAAACTTTCGGTTTAACTTCCTTCTTTTTTTTCAAGGGCTTCCCTACTCTGCCGACTGGCGGACTTACCTTCTTTATCTCTTTCTTCTCTGCTTTCTTTTTCTCTACTTTTTTCTTTTTTTTAAAAAAATTAAATAAATTCATAATTGCGGCATAAGGCGTTATCCTTCTATAATTACTTTAAGAAAGTGTCTTTAATTACTTTTATCGCTTCCTTTGACATTATTACATATTTATAAGAAAGTAAATCCAAAACATTCAAATCTCTCGCCTGAATTGTAGCAATTTTGGGAATATTCTTAGTTGCTTTAATTATACCTTTATCTATCTTCGGCAAAACGATTAAACCAGAACCCTTTTTAAAAAACAGTTTATCTGCTATTTTCTTCATTAATCTTGTTTTTGGTTTTTTATCCGATGACAGGCAAGATTCATTTTTTAAATTATCTAAAACTAAAAATAAATTCTCTTTTGCTTTAGCAGATAGAACCATAAACAAGGCCTTCCTTTTCATTTTTTTAGGAATCTTTTTCTTAAAAATTTTCTCAGTTGTCGGACCAAAAGTTACTCCTCCTCCTTTCCAGATTGGCGAACGGTTTGAACCCGCCCTTGCTCTTCCTGTGCCTTTTTGACGCCAGGGTTTTTTTCCTCCACCTCTTTTCTCGCTTCTATCTTTTGTTTTAGCTGTAATCTGCCTCCGATTTGCCTCCTGCGATAAAACCATCTGATGGACTAAATCAAAATTCATTTTTACTTCAAAAATTTCTTTGGGCAATCTTGCTTCTCCAATTTCTTCACCTTTTTGGTTATATACCTTGACAATCATAATAAAATCTATTATTTTATACTATTAAAATTATTGTTCTTTTAAAAGGAGTCAAAAAATGAAACAGTATGAATACAAAACTCTCAAATTAGATTTTAATCTTGACGTAGCAGAACAACTTAACAAAACAGGGAAAGAAGGCTGGAGATTAGTACCGGCTTCTGTTTTTAACAGCGCCAAGGAAGTACTGCTCGAACGAGAAAAAGAAAAAAATTAACAAATTTCAGTAAAGCACCGAAAATTAAGTAGGTGCTTTTTTATTTTCTTTTTAAGGCTAAGCGAGGGTAAACCTCTTCAAAGAGATTTACCCGAGCTATTCTCCCCTTATCTCCAGCAACGTCCCTCTTCTTCCGGGAATTGCTCCTTTTACAGCTATCAAATTATTTTCAACGTCCACTTTAACTATTTTTAAATTCTTAACCGTAACTCTTTCTGCTCCCATTCTGCCCGGCATCTTCCTTCCTTTTATGACTCTCTGAGGAAAAGCCGAGCCAATTGAACCTATTGTTCTTTCCTCGTGTTTTGTTCCATGCGTAGCCGTTTGGCCATGAAACCCCCATCTCTTCACTCCTCCGGCAAACCCTTTCCCTTTTGAAATGCCGGCAATTTTTACTTTGTCCCCTTCTCCGAAAATCGAAGCATCAATTTTATCTCCTACTCCTAATTTCTGTTCTCCGTTCTCCGTTCTCTGTTCGCTGGCTCTAAATTCTCTTAAATATCTATAGGGTTTTTTCTTTTGGGACTTCTTTATTTTCTTGTCTTTTAATTTTTCAAATCCAATTTGGACTGATTCATATTTGTCTTTGTCTTTAACTTTTATCTGAGTTACATAGCAAGGCCCTGCCTCAACCAAAGTTACTGGAATAACATTTCCTTTCTCGTCAAAAATTTGAGACATTTCTATTTTTTTTCCTAAAATAAATTTCACCATAATTACAAATGAGGAAGGAAAAGAAAAGTTTATTTTTCTTTTCCGACCGAATGCCGTAATTATATAAAGCGTTAGCTTTCTATAATCGATTAATTGAAAACCGGGCACAGCCCGGTTTTTCCTGACTAGCTATTTAATAATAAATTCTATTTTTTCAAAAAATTATTAATTTCGCCATTAATCAATATTATATTATAATATTACATTTTTATCTCAATATCAACCGCGCACACGCGATCGAGTTGATATCTACATCTTGATTTCGATATCAACGCGCGCACACGCGATCGAGTTGATATCTACATCTTGATTTCGATATCAACGCGCGCACACGCGATCGAGTTGATATCTACATCTTGATTTCGATATCAACTCCAGCGGGTAAAGTCAAATTCATTAAGGCGTCAATTATATTCGAGCCCGGATTCAAAATATCAATTAATCTTTTGTGGACTCTCATTTCAAATTGCTCCCGGCTGTCTTTGTGAACAAAAGATGAGCGGTTTACGGTATATTTATGAATCTCAGTCGGCAAAGGGACAGGACCAGAAACCTCAGCTCCATGCCTCAAAGCAGTCTCAACAATCTGTCGAGCGCTATTATCAATTACTTTATAATCATAAGCTTTCAGCTTTATCCTAAGCCTGGGTTTTATCTTTTCTTCAACTGCTTTCTTTTTAGCCTTAGTAGCCATTACTCAAAAGAACACTTAGCCCGACATAGAGAACGAGCAGCCCCGCCAAGGCGGGGCTAGTTTAATTTATTTCGTTATTTTTATTACTACTCCTGCTCCTACTGTTTTACCTCCTTCTCTGATTGCAAACCTTTGCTGTTCTTCGAGAGCAACTGGAGCAATTAATTTAATCTTTAAATTAACAGTATCGCCCGGCATTACCATTTCTGTCCCCTCAGGCAAAGCAACATCACCTGTTACATCAGTAGTTCGAATGAAAAACTGAGGCTTATACCCCTTAAAGAAAGGAGTATGACGGCCGCCCTCTTCTTTGGTCAAAATATAAATTTCAGCTTCAAATTCTGTATGAGGAGTAACCGAACCTGGTTTGGCTAACACTTGCCCCCTTTCCACACTCTCTTTTTTAAGACCGCGAAGGAGTATCCCAACATTATCTCCAGCTCTTCCATCGTCAAGAATTTTGTTGAACATCTCAACGCTAACTGCCGTAGTTTTAACAGTTTCTTTTATTCCGACCAATTCAACTTCTTCGTTAGATTTAATTATTCCCCTCTCAATCCTCCCAGTAGCAACAGTTCCTCGGCCTTCAATAGAAAAAACATCTTCAATTGCCATCAAAAACGGCTTATCAACATCTCTGACAGGTTCGGGAATATATTCGTCAAGAGCTTTAACTAATTCTAAAATCGGCTTGGCTGCTTCATCATCCGCAGAACTTATTTCTAAAGCCTTAATAGCAGAACCGCGAATTATAGGAGTCTCGTCTCCGGGATATTTGTACTTCTTTAGAAGTTCCCGGATCTCAGATTCAACTAAATCAATCATCTCTGGATCGTCTACCTGGTCGCATTTATTTAAAAAGACAACCATTGAAGGTATACCTACCTGGCGAGCAAGTAAAATATGCTCTCTGGTTTGAGGCATGGGTCCGTCAGGAGCCGAAACAACCAAAATCGCCCCATCCATCTGAGCGGCTCCGGTGACCATATTTTTAATATAATCAGCGTGGCCAGGACAGTCAATGTGGGCATAATGCCTTTTCTCCGATTCATATTCCAAATGAGAAACAGAAATCGTAAGGCCTCTTGCCTTCTCTTCCGGAGCTGCATCAATTTCATCAACCGACTTTGATTGAACTTTTAAGCCCTTAAGACTTAAAACCTTTAAAATTGCTGCGGCTAAAGTGGTTTTACCATGATCGACATGACCAATGGTACCAACATTAACGTGGGGTTTCCCCCTTTCAAATTTTTCTTTTTCCGCCATAATTCATTTTAACATCTTAACATCTTAACATCTTAACAAAATTTAAATACAAAAATGTTTAAATGTTAAAATGTTAGTATGTTAGTATGTAAGTTAAGTTACATTATTATATTATTATTTTTTAAAAAAAAGTCAAGGGCTTCCTGTGAATTACCGAGCTATTTCCTTTTTCCTTCAATAATTTCCTGAGCAATACTTTTAGGCACTTCTTCATAACAATCAAACTCCATCGTAAATGTCCCCCTTCCTTCGGTTAAAGACCTTAAAGTAGTAGCATATCCAAACATTTCAGCCAAAGGAATTTTTACATTAATAACTTTAAGGTTTAATCTGTCTTTGGTCTCCTCAACCCTTCCGCGCCTGGCTGATAAATCGCCTATTGTATCACCAAAAAAATCTGAAGGGACCACAACCTCTAACTTCATAACCGGCTCCAGTAAAACTGGCTTGGCTCTCCTAGCTGCTTCTTGAAAAGCAGTGGAAGCTGCTATCTTAAAAGCGTTTTCTGAAGAGTCCACTTCATGAAAAGAACCATCATATAAAGTTGCCTCAATGTCTATCACCGGATAACCGGCTATAACTCCCTTATCCAACGCTTCCTTAACTCCTTTCTGAACCGCCGGAATAAATTCCTGAGGAATAATCCCGCCTTTAATCTTGTTTATAAATTCAAAGCCCTCTCCCCGCTCCCTGGGTTTGACTTTCAGCCAAACATGGCCATACTGCCCCCTGCCTCCGGACTGCCTGATATATTTTCCTTCTGCCTCAGCTTCTTCTTTAATTGTTTCTTTATAAGCGACTTGAGGCCTTCCGACAGAAGCCTCAACCTTAAACTCTCTTTTCATCCGGTCAACTAAAACATCGAGATGCAATTCTCCCATTCCCGAAATAATAGTTTCCCCGGTTTCCAAATCGCTTTTTATTCTGAAGGTCGGGTCCTCGTCTGACAATCTCCTAAGAGATAGAGCCATTTTTTCCTGATCAGCTTTAGATTTCGGCTCAATACGAATAGAAATAACAGGTTCGGGAAAAGTAATTTTTTCCAAAATAATAGGAGCTGTCTCCTCGCATAAAGTATGGCCGGTTTGAGTATTTCTGAGACCGACAGTAGCAGCAATATCTCCAGTAAAAATTTCATCAACATCTTCCCTTTCGGCAGCATGCATCCTTACGATTCTGCCAATTCTTTCTTTCTCACCAGTAGTAGAGTTTAACAAATAAGAACCAGTTTTTAGAGAACCTGAATAAACCCGAAAATAAGTAAGAGTTCCAACATAAGGATCGGTAGCAATTTTAAAAGCTAGAGCGGTAAATTTTTCTGAATCTTTCGCCTTTCTTTCGGTTTCTTCGTCGGTTTTAGGATCAACTCCTTTAATCGAAGGCATATCTCCCGGACTGGGAAAATACTGGCAAACAGCATCTAGTAATAATTGAACTCCTTTATTTTTTAAAGCAGATCCGCAGAACACGGGTACAAGTTTATACTCCAAAGTGGTCTTTCGTAAAACTTTCCTGAGATCATCCACTGAAACCTCCTTGCCGCTTAAATAACTCTCCAGAAGTTTTTCGTCTTCAGCAGCAACTTTTTCAATCATTTTTTCCCGCCATTGCTTCGCCTCTCCCAATAAGTTTTCAGGAATTTCCTCTTCTTTTATTATTTGCCCAAAATCTCCCTCAAACCTTAAAGCCTTCATTTTTAAAAGATCAATTACTCCCTGGTGATCTCCTTCTTCTCCGATCGGTATTTGCAAAGCGACAGCATTTGGAGTTAATTTTTCTAAAATGGATTCAAAACTCGTTTTAAAATTAGCGCCCATTCTATCTAATTTATTTATAAAGCACATTCTAGGCACTTTAAACTTATCAGCCTGGCGCCAGACAGTTTCAGATTGAGATTCTACTCCGGCTACCCCGTCAAAAACCACTATAGCCCCGTCTAAAACCCTGAGAGATCTCTGAACCTCGGCAGTAAAGTCAATATGGCCCGGAGTATCAATAATATTAATCCGGTATTCGTTCTCTTTTTTGCGCTCCAGCCCTTCCGGCACCCAGAAACAAGTAGTAGCAGCTGAAGTAATAGTAATCCCTCTCTCTTTCTCCTGTTCCATCCAATCCATGATTGCTTTACCGTCATGAACTTCTCCGATTTTATGAGAGATCCCGGTGTAAAATAAAACTCGCTCGGTCATAGTAGTTTTCCCGGCGTCAATATGAGCAATAATTCCTATGTCTCTTGTTTTTTCAATTGAGTACTGACGTGACATATTTTAAGAATTTTTACCAGGCAAAATGCGCAAATGCTCTGTTTGCCTCTGCCATTCTATGTGTGTCGCTCTTCTTTTTTACCGCCCACCCAGTATTATTTGCCGCATCCATTAATTCTTGAGCCAATTTTTCCCCCATCGGCTTACCTTTCTTGTTCTTTGCCCCTTGAATTATCCATCGCATAGCTAAGGCTAATTGCCTGCCTCCCTTCACTTCCCTCGGAACCTGATAAGTTGCTCCTCCCACTCTTTTTGATTTTACTTCAAGCAAAGGAGAAGCATTATCTAAAGCAGCTTCGAAAACCTCTAAGGGATCTTTTTTAGTTTTTTCTTTAATAGTATCAAAAGCCCGATAAACAATCTTTCTGGCTGTTGTTTTTTTACCCCGCTCCATAATCTGATTAATAAACTTGGAAACCTTCACATTATAATAAACAGGGTCGGGAGATACTGGGTGTTTTTTTATTTTTTTTTGCCTAGCCATATTACTTCTTTGTTTTCTTAGTACCGTACTTGCTTCTTCCTTGTTTTTTATCCTCTACTCCACCGGTATCCAAAACTCCCCTCACTACATGATATCTTACTCCGGGCAGATCTTTAACCCTTCCTCCGCGAATAAGCACAATCGAGTGCTCTTGGAGATTATGCCCCTCTCCGGGAATATAAGCTGAAACCTCCATTCCGTTAGTTAAGCGGACTCTGGCTACTTTTCTGAGAGCTGAGTTTGGCTTTTTGGGAGTTACGGTAAAAACTTTAAGGCAAACTCCTCTTTTATACGGCGAGGAATAATCCTTCGGCCTGTTTTTAAGAACATTAAAACTAAACCCTAAAGCAGGCGTCTTAGACGATTTCTTTTTTCTCTTTCTTCCTTTTTTAATTAATTGATGAATTGTGGGCATACCCCGTAGAAGAATTTCGACTAATTATAATTATTTTGCTGCCCCGCAGCAGTCGAAATTTCTCTACGGGGCATAATTGACTAATTTAACAAATAAAATTCAAACTGTCAATAATGGAAACCCGGCGATTAGGGTAAAAATCAAATTTATAACATAGCTAATCCAGGGGAACAAAAAGAAAATAATAAGCAATAAGATAAAAAAGCCAAACTGGGTCAAAAACATTTTTACATTCCTCATTGAGTCGGGTAAAAAAGTAAAAAGGATATGAGATCCGTCTAAAGGAGGAATGGGCAATAAATTAAATATTGCCAACAAGAGATTAATATAAACAATATAAGAAAACATTACAACAAGTCCCGGGGGAACAGATACTGCCGTAAGAAACCTTAAAAGCAACCCGAAAAATAATGCGATTGCCAAATTTGCCGCCGGTCCGGCTAAAGCCACTTTTAAAGAACCATATTTTTGGTCCCGAAAATTGTAAGGATTAATAGGAACCGGTTTTGCATAACCGAAAAGTATCGGGCTTCTGAAAAGGATTAAAAGTAAGGGTAAGGCAACCGAACCAATTGGATCTAAATGTTTTAATGGATTTAAAGTAAGACGCCCGGCATACTTAGCTGTCCGGTCGCCTAAATAATAAGCCATTGCTCCATGGGAAAACTCGTGAATAACAATAGAAAATATTAAAATAATAATTAGAAAAATATATTCCATAATAATATAATGATAACACAGCTTGAAAAAATTTTAAAACCTTGATAAGATAATATTAGTAAATTTTTAATTTTAAAATTATGGCTAAGCAATGCGCAATTTGCGGAAAAAAATCAATAATGGTTCAGAAGCGGGTAAAGCTTCGAGGAAAATATAATCCAACTGTCAAAAAAAGGAAATACCCTAATCTTCAATGGTTAAGGGTTCCTTCGGATATAAAAAAGAAATCCTATAAAAAGTTTGCCGGCAAACGAGTTCTGGCCTGCGCTAAGTGCATCAAAGCGCTGGGAAAACGAAAATAGCTTCGGGCGGGCTGTAGTACAATGGTTAGTATGTAGAGCTGGGGGCTCTACGATCTGAGTTCAATTCTCAGCAGCCCGATTAACTAATTTCAGGTTCGAATCCTGTCACCCCGATTATAATATCAAGGGTCTCAGCCTACGGCTTGAACCTACGGCTCATCACCCGTAGGGCGAGACCAACCGAAGGTTGGCAATTCCCGGCACCCCGACTAACTAAAAATACGTCATTATTTCACGATCGTGAAATAATGACGTATTTTTAGTTCCTATGCTTTCCCATATTTGTATTTAAAGTACTTGTATTTAAAGCCCCGCAGCATTTAGGACAGATTCTCGGATAATCTTCCAAGTGGGTTTCCGCACGTACCCCGCAGGCGGGGCACAAATATTGGAATCCCTTTAAAACAATTATAGTCCGGAATCTGACTAGATGTCTAGCAGGGCTATTTTTATTTTATCGCCAAAACGCACTAATGTCAAATAAACAAATTACAGCCCGAGAGCTTCGGTTGTTTGTTTAATCAAAGAAACCACTACTGGCGGAGGCATCAAGCTATAACAGGGAACTCCGCTGTCATCCGGAACCTGCCAGGGCTTTTCTGTTATTGTCACCTTTTTTTTCTTTTCGTCCCACTGATAGCCGTATTCCGGAGTAATCTCATAATCGGCCACGAAATTTTTGGCTTTATCTACCGGTACAGAATTTCTTAAAAGAACTTTTGGAATACCATAAAGCGAAAAGGCTCGTTTTATTAAACCTTCGTCTTTTTCTAACCTTTCTTTAATCGGCTCTATCCCCAACTCATCTCCTTCTTTAGTAACCATTCTCGCTCCTTTACAATCAGAATTATCACAGATGAGATAAAACTTTTTTTCTTTCCGGCCATATTCAACTTTTTTTGTCGGAAGGAGTTTCAAATTTCTTGAGGTTTGGCAAAGAGGACAAATTACTCGATACTTTATCCTTTCGTCAATTACAGTTTCGGGAACATCAATAAGAACAAAAATATCAGGATCATCCCGGTAATCAATTAAATCTCGAAAAAACAACGAATAAGAAACCTGGTCCATCTCTCTGGGAAAACCGTCAACAAAAAGGGCCTTTTTTCCCATTCCTGCTATTTCTTTTTTAGCCAGAGCTAAAATTAACTCAGAAGGCAAGAGTGTTTTAGTGTTCCTATTTTTTAAATTATCTAATATCTTTTCTAAGGGCAGAAAACCCCGATAATTTTTTTCTAAAAATACAATCAGTTCTTTCTTTTTTTCTTCATTTTCCCAAATATCATCAAACTCTCTAACTAAGTCTCCAATAGAGAGATGTTCTATTTTATCTTTATCCACCACCTCCTTAAACATTTTGGCATAAGTTCCTTTGCCAGAATTTTTTTTGCCTAAAAGATAAACTATAAAAGTATTCTCTTTTAAATATTCTCGGAGTTTTTTAATTTCTCCTCCGGCTTTCAGCTCAAAATAGGCCTGGCGCTCTTTAACGTCGGTTAAATCAAATTTCTTTTTTGATCCGCTAATTTTAGTCTTAAAAATTGGAAATTCTATGTCTTTCATATTATTCTAATTTAAAATTATTTCCATCAGAAATAATCTTTATGTCTCCGTTAATATCTGTTCTTAGAACCTGTATACCAAATTCTTCTAATCTTGCCAAGACCTCAGGGTGGGGATGACCGTAAGAATTATCTTTTCCAACCTGAATAACAGCAACTTCTGGAGAAACCGCTTCCAGAAATTCTAGAGAACTAGAAGTTTTGCTGCCATGATGGCACACCTTCAAAACATCAGAATCCAAATCAATACCTTGTTCAACTAATCTTGCTTCTACTTTTTTCCCAATATCCCCGGTAAACAAAAAAGAAACATTCCCAAAAAACAAACTAGCCACAATAGAAGTATCATTAGCATTCTTAACTTTTTGATTCTCTAAATTCTCAAATGGATGAAGAATAGAAAGATATATCTTTTCAGATAGAACTATTTTCTGACCAGCTTCAACCACCCCCACCTCAGCCCCCTCCTCTTCAATTAATCTAATCCATTCTTGATATTCAGCAGTATCTCTAATAATTCCTGTCCATAAAATATTCTTAACTTCATATCTTTTTAAAACCTCAAACAAACCGAAGTAATGGTCGTGTTCGGGATGAGTGAGAATTATTAAATCTATCGTTCTATCGTAAAAAGGCATCTCCTCTGCCAGTTTCTCTAAAATAACGGAGGTCGGGCCTCCATCAATTAAAACTTGAACTCCATTTGGTGTTTCAATAAAAATACTATCCCCCTGCCCGACATCAAAAAAAACAACCTCAAGCGGTTGAGGTTTAACCAAGTCATAAACAACAACCCAGGCAACAAGATTCAAGCAAAACAAAACAGTCAAAACAACCCAAACTAATTTTCGATCTTTTCCAAACAACACCGCCCCCAACCAATTAAATTAAATAAAAAGCTAGTCGAAACTTTGCCCAGTTAATAATTCCCTTCTTTCTAGCCCCTTCACAAAGA
>Ga0307432_1000781_pt1 | contig 21902 bp, 13 predicted proteins | sample SalMarWE160150MG_FD_202158 | JGI IMG/M metagenome (GOLD analysis project Ga0307432, IMG submission 202158) | Salt marsh sediment microbial communities from the Plum Island Ecosystem LTER, Massachusetts, United States - WE1603-150 | ecosystem: Environmental > Aquatic > Marine > Intertidal zone >...
TCCATTGAGAGTTATCAAAATGCTGAAACCGGGAAATACGGATATGCCGAATTAAAAGAAAGATACGGATTGATAAAGCTGCCTGACATTATCATTGCAAATACACGCGAAGCCTACAGGAAAAAACTGATGGTCTCACATTTCACACCCGAACTGATGGATGCAGTCGATCAGGCTCTCGGGAAAAATGAACAGGTTATTCTCTTTCAGAACAGAAGGGGATTCTCTCCCTATATTGAATGTCCCGAATGTGGCTGGATCCCTGTCTGCACCCGCTGTGCTGTTAATCTTACATATCATAAGGGGATAAACCGGCTTGTATGCCATTACTGCGGATACAGCTCATCAATACCGGCCAGGTGTGGCAACTGCATGTCTCCCGGATTGGCAACAAGAGGATTCGGCACTGAAAAGATAGAAGATGAAATTAAGATCATTTTTCCGGATGTCAGGGTGGCAAGGATGGATCAGGATACGACAAGAAGCAGAAATTCATTCAATAAAATCATTCAGGATTTTGAAGAAAGGCGCATAGATATACTTATCGGCACGCAGATGATATCTAAAGGCCTTGATTTTGAGAATCTTACGGTTGTCGGCATACTTAATGCCGACAACCTTCTTAATTTTCCTGACTTCAGGGCTCATGAAAGAAGTTACCAGCTTATGGAGCAGGTAAGCGGTAGAGCCGGAAGAAGGCAGAAACAGGGAAAAGTAATAATACAGACATCGGATCCTGCAAATAAAATCATAAGACTTGTACTGCAACATGATTATCAAACTATGTTCAGAATACAGGCGGAAGAGAGAAAAAACTTCAATTACCCGCCCTACTGCAGACTGATAAGGATAAACCTGAAACATAAGGATAAAACTCTCCTGAACAGGTATGCCGGGATCCTCGGTGATGATCTTAAGACAGTATTCGGCAGGAGGGTGCTTGGTCCTGAATTCCCGTTGATATCAAGGATTCAGCTATGGTATATAAAAACCATTCTTCTGAAAATCGAAAAGGAAAAACCAGCAGCAAAAGCCAGACACCTGATATATGAATCAATAGAGAGGCTTGAAAAGGAAAAAGGAGCAACATCATTGAGGATCTCAATCGATGTGGATCCGTATTAGGGATCTATCATTTATTATATGCGATATGAGTGTCAAAATAATTACTTCCCCCTTTGAAGAGGGTCAGGGGGATGTAAAAATTACTAAATTTGAAAAAACTTGATATGAAGATCGAAGTCTCCAACGGCGAAATAATAGACAAGCTTACAATTCTGCAAATCAAAATCGAACGGATAAAAGATGAGAAAAAGCTTAAAAACCTGAAGAAGGAATTTGATGACCTCAGTAAAACTGCTGCCTCAATAATGAAGCCTTCCGATTCACTCTATAAGGCTCTGTATGAGATTAATTGCGAGTTGTGGGATATTGAGGATCATATCCGTGACCTGGAACACAGAAAAGATTTTGGAGAAGATTTTATTGCCACCGCACGCTCGGTATATTTCAGGAATGATAAAAGAGCTGAAATCAAACGCCAGATAAACCTCAATACCTTATCGGGTCTGATAGAAGAAAAATCTTACGAAAAATACTGAAATGCATCTTCTTGTTATCAGGACATCTTCAATGGGTGATGTTGCTCTAACTACCCCTGTATTAACTGCTCTAAGGAAAAAATATCCTGAAACTGAGATCACGCTGGTAACAAGACCTGCTTTTACTCCGTTTTTTGCCTCAATAGAGGATTTGAACCTTTTCACGCCTGATTTTAACAAAAGACATAAAGGTTTTACAGGATTAATTCGTCTTTCACGTGATATAAAAAAACAATACAAATTTGAACATATAATTGATCTTCATGATGTTATCAGATCAAAGATACTGAGGTGGATGTTCAGATTATATGGAATACCTGCCTCTGTAATTAACAAGGGCAGAGCTGAAAAAAAACAGGTGATAAAGGGAAGAACCCGTATGCCATTAAAACATACTGTGGAGAGATATTGTGATGTTTTCCAAAAAGCCGGGTTCCCTGTTATTCCTGAAAAAGCACAACCATTAAAATCTTCTCACGGGACAGTGAGTAAAATAACAGGTTTACCTCTGACACCTGACGTAATTAACATAGGTGTCGCACCATACGCAAAACATGAACTTAAAATCTGGCCGGAAGAAAATATGATCAGGCTTCTTACCCTTATTTCGGAACAATCTGAAACAAAATACTGGTTATTTGGAGGCAAAGAGGAATTTGACCGTATAAGCTCTTTTCATGAGAGAGTACCGGAATCATTTGTTGTTTCAGGAAATATGAGTCTGCGTGAAGAACTTGATCTCATGAGCAATCTTGATTTCATGATTACAATGGATTCATCAAATATGCATATGGCAGCGCTGAGCGGAACAAAGGTGATTTCAATATGGGGTGGTACTGATCCCATAACAGGTTTCGGCGCATGGGGACAACCTGATGAATATTCTATAAGAATCCCCGCTGAAGAACTAACCTGCCGGCCCTGTACAATCTATGGAAAAGGTAAATGCCGAAGGGGCGATTTTGCATGTATGAACTGGCTAACACCGGAAAAAGTCTACGAAACAATAATGAATTTGAAGTTATTGTAATTTGTACCGGCAACTTCGCCGGCTGTACAATTTCTAAATTCTGAGCCGTATGCCGTAACGTGTTAACAAGGCTGTCAGACCGACCATCAGAAGAGCCCATACCAGGGACCCGGCAATAACTATCACGGGTTCAGGTGATTGCTTGTAAATAAGAAGAGGAATTCCCGTCATCCAGATCAAATGATATAAAATATCCGGAGCGAGATAAGTCGTCAGGGAGTTTTCTCCGGCAGGTTTCAGGAATTTTGCCCAGGCTTTTTTATTCATTACATCTCCAATCCAGTATATCATGATAAACACCAGGAAGCTTATCCCTGAACAGATCATACCCCAGCTTGGTGTGGCCTGGATTTTGGAGATTATGAACCATTTACGCAAAAAGAATCCTGAGATGAGACTGAAAAGGCCAAGCCCGAGTAAAATAAAAATTACTTTTCTATAGTCAGATGATGAGAATTTCTTTACTATAACTCCACCTGTCAATCCTGTAAGTACAATTAAAGGATTGTTTCCATCAATCACCACACCCAGAATTGGTTTAACAGGATTGAGGAAATCAAGGAGCTTTAATTCCGACAGGATATTCAGCATAAGAAATATTAAAGTAACAAGGACTATTTTTAATATTGAATCGCGGCACAGTACATAAGTATAAGCAGAAACAAGATAACTCCATCCAATCAGTCCCAGTATCCCCCACCATCCGGTTATCAGCGAGCCGTTATTTTCCGGTTCTCCCGACCGGAACTTAAAAACAAGGATTATGAATATTGCCAGTGCAGCCAGCTTAAAACCTGCCACAGTAAATATCCGTTTTTCTTTTTCAGGGTAATCGTTCCAGAAAAGGAACACTGCAATATACATTAAAAGTGCCCACAGGTTTTTACCCATGCCGGTAAGTTCGGGATCAACCCTGCCGGTATTGAGCATAAGTACCCCTATTATCAGCAGGCTGATGGTCCTGGTAACAATATGCCGGCTGACTTCATACAATGAATCACCCCTGGTGAATCTTTTAGAGAAAGCGAATGGGATTGCCATTCCTACGATAAAGAGAAAACCAGGGAATACCCAGTCGGCAAGGCCCATACCGTCATAATCTGCCGGCATATGACCTATCCATGACGGGACAACATTCATGTTAAGGTCATTGACAAAGAGCATCAGGAGAAGTGTAAGGCCTCTCATGATATCTATTGAATGTATCCTGTTCTGATCAGTCATATAATAGCAAAGGTTAAGAATGTAAAGATCATAAAATTTTATTAATTTTGTCTGCCGGTTCAATTATCGGAGAGTAGCGCAGTCCGGTAGCGTACTACGTTCGGGACGTAGGGGTCGCGGGTTCAAATCCCGCCTCTCCGACAATTTCTTATCGGGATTCGGGATCCCGAGTACTCGGGACAGGCTCCGAGGTCGGAAGTTAGAGTCTTCTCACCCCGACAAAAGAAAAAGCCTTTCCGCGAAAGCGGGAGGCTTTGTTTTTTCATTGCGTTGAAAGCTTGCTTTCAAAAGCATTTTGAAAAAACAAAGACATTAATGAGCGGAGCGAATTAAAGGCTTTTTCTTTTAGATCGGCCACATGGAAGTCCGCCCTGACCGAACGCAGTGAGGATCAGGGCAATCTTCTCACCCCGACAAAATGAAAACGCAATTATCATAATATCAGATAGTTACGTTTTTAATTTCTCCACATTTGTTCCACAATGTTAAAAACTGCTATTTTCCAAGTTTTGAATATGCAGATTTAAAGGTAGCTTTAAACATTCCATGATATATTCCTGGTGGCACAACAAAAACAGAGTGAAAGCGGGAGCGTCAAATTCGCTCTGTTTTTTCACTGTCATTCATAAAATGCCTATTCATATAATTAATCAGGCAAGCCCAGCCAGATAAATGATCTGTAGAGTTCTGAGGTTAATACAATTGTTCGTCATAGAGATGAAAGCTGAATACAAGTATATGTAAAGGCGTAAGGCATTGCAAATGACTTTTAAAGGATACATAATCAGTAATTATCTTTGTTTTGATACGTTGTCAGCTCTGCTGCGAGATAGTTTATTAATTGTATCTTTGACATTATGAAAATTGCATATATAGGAACGTATCCTCCACGGGAATGTGGTATTGGTACTTTTACCAGGAACCTCTACAATTCCATGGTAATGAACCGTGCCTTCCGGCAGGCAGGTAATAAAACAACGATTGCTTCAATTGAAGGATTGGTTATAGCTCTGAATGATCATGAACAAACATATAATTATCCTGAAGAAGTCAAACTAACAATAAGACAGGAGCATCAAAGAGATTATTTATCGGCAGTAAAATTCATTAATCTCAGCGGTGCTGACCTTTGTATTCTGGAACATGAATTTGGTATATTTGGCGGACAAAACGGTGTATATATTCTTCCTTTGCTTCACCGACTTGAAATTCCCTTGATAGTTACTCTACACACAATTATCAAAACCCCCTCCTACAACGAAAAAGCCATATTGGTGGAAATATGCAAAATGGCCAGTAAAATTGTTGTAATGAGCCATAAAGCCATTGAATTTCTTACAACTATCTATAATGTAGATAAAAGGAAAGTTGAATATATTGAACACGGAGTGCCTGATATTCAGTTTAACAAGTCACAATCCAAAAAGGAATTCCATCTCGAAAATAAAAAGGTCCTGCTTACTTTTGGTTTTATCAGCAGGAATAAAGGGATTGAAACTGTAATAAAAGCGTTACCTAGAGTTATTGAAAAGCATCCTGAGGTTTTATATATGATCTTGGGGAAAACTCATCCGAATGTTCTTCGGTATTCCGGCGAAGAATACCGTATTTATCTTCAACATCTGGTCAAGAGCCTTAACCTGAGCCAACATGTTTTTTTCCTGAATGAGTTCATTAATCAAAAAGAATTGTTCAAATATTTATCTGCATCTGATATTTATGTTACACCCTATATGAATGAGGCTCAGGTTACCAGCGGTACACTATCTTATGCAATAGGTACAGGTTCCGCTGTTGTTTCAACACCTTACTGGCATGCAACAGAATTACTGACTGATGGAAGGGGAAGGCTTTTTAACTTTGATGATTCAAATGAACTTTCAACTATTATAATTGAATTGCTGGATAATCCGGATGTATTGAAAATTCTCCGAAAAAAGGCATTTGATTATGGTAAAACAATAAAATGGGATAAAACCGGAGAAAAATATATTACAGTCGCTAAAAAAATTCTGACCGATAAACCGGAAGTATTTGTAAAAAAAGAAACCATTCTTGACCCGCTTATTCTGCCTCCATTTTCGCTTGTTCATATTAGGCGTTTGACAGATGATACAGGGATCATTCAACATGCAAAATTTGGTATCCCAAATTTAAAAGAGGGCTACAGTCTGGATGATAATGCAAGAGCCTTGCTTATGGTCCTCATGGCATACAGGCAAAAAAGGGATGTCCTGGCCCTGGAATTATCTCCAATATATTTAAGCTATATCCACTACATGCAAAACAAAGACGGTACATTCAGGAATTTCCTGAGTTTTAACCGGAACTTTCTCGATAAGGTAGGTTCGGAAGATTCTTTCGGAAGAACTATCTGGGCACTCGGATATCTGCTTGCCAGTGCACCTAACGATGCTTATTACCAGACCGGGAAATTAATTTTCTTTAATGCATCTCCAAACTTTGAAAAACTCCAGTCTATAAGGGGTATTGCCAATTCAATGGTGGGAATCAGTTATTACCTCAGGAGAAATCCCAATGATGATTCAATGACCGAAAGATTAAGAAATCTCGCCGGTAAGCTGATCAAACATTATGAAGAAAACAGCTCTCATGACTGGAAATGGTTTGAACCATTGCTGGCTTATGATAATGGGATATTGCCACTCGCTCTTTTACATTCGGCAGAAATACTTAAAGATGATAAAATAACTGAGACTGCTTTGGGAACCATGAACTTTTTATCAGAAAAAACACTTAAAGATGGTTATTTATCGATTATTGGCAATGAAAAATGGTATAAAAAAGATGGTGAACGTTCCATGTTTGCCCAACAACCGGTGGATGCCCTCGCTATGATATTAATGTATCACCAGGCTTTTCATCTGACTAAGGATAAAGAATATCTTAATAAATTATTTACCTGCTTCATGTGGTTCCTGGGAGAAAATGATCTCAGAATGAGTTTATTCGATTTTGAAACCAAGGGCTGCTGCGATGGTTTTGAAAATTACGGGGTAAATCGAAACCAGGGTGCCGAAAGTTCACTTGCTTATTTAATCTCTCACCTGACAGTTCTGATGGCATTTGAAGAATATGAAAAATAGATTTAAGACAGCCACCAATTAAGTTGAGATGAAAAGTAAACTATAAATTATGTTAATAAAAAGATATCAGCATAATCCGATCCTTACAAAAGATGATGTTCCTTATCCGGTTGCTACCGTACACAATGCAGGTGTTGTAAAATTCAACGACAGGTATATAATGATTTTCCGGTCTCATAAACTTAACGGAAGAAGTATATTAGGCAAGGCAGAAAGTTATGACGGATTTAGTTTTAAAGTTGATAAAGAACCTTTCATGATCCCTGCTACTGAAGGGATATTCAAAGAATATGAGGAGTACGGTGTTGAAGATCCCCGGATTATTTTTCTCGATGGTGAATATCTCATAACTTACAGTGCCTATTCCAGGCATGGCGTACGTGTTGGTCTTGCAAAAACCAGGGATTTTAAGTCCATTGAACGATTTTCTCTTATCACTGAGGCCGATTACCGTAATGTTGTGATCTTTCCTGAAAAGTTTAACGGTTTATACGCACGTCTCGACCGTCCACATTCAGAAATATCAACCTGGTCAATCTGGATTTCCTATTCTCCCGATCTGAAGTATTGGGGCGAATCAAAAATGATTATGAAGCCCGTTAAGTATCATTGGGATGAAATGAAGATAGGTCCCGGAGCTCCTCCGGTTAAAACTGCCAGAGGCTGGTTAAGCATTTATCACGGCGTATTTCCCACCATGGGCGGATGTGTTTACAGATTGGGGGTTGCATTGCATAATCTTGAAGACCCTTCACAAATAATTGCTGTCGGCGATGAATGGATTTTACAGCCGGAAGAAGTCTATGAAATATCTGGTTATGTACATAATGTAGTGTTCACCTGCGGAGCTGTTCCCGAAGAAAATGGCAGTATTAAAATCTATTGGGGTGGCGCCGACAAAGTGATGTGTGTGGGCACAGCCAATATAGAATCTCTTGTTGATCATTGTTTGAAAAATTCAAGAAAAGCATTATAGCTATCAGTTGAAATTAATAAAAAGACTGTTAACCTGATTAATTCATAAACTTAAATATGAAGATTGCCATTTTATCACCTGTTGCATGGCGAACTCCTCCCCGAAAGTATGGACCTTGGGAACAGGTTGCTTCAAATATTACTGAAGGCCTGGTTGAAAACGGAATTGATGTAACCTTATTTGCAACAGGAGATTCAGTAACAAAAGGCAAGCTGGAATATATATGTGAACGGCCTTATTCGGAAGATGCCGAACTTGATCCTAAAGTTTGGGAGTGCCTGCATATAAGCCATTTAATGGAGCAGGCAGAAAAATTTGATTTGATTCATAATAATTTTGATTTTCTCCCGCTAACTTATTCGCGTTTGATTAAAACGCCTATGGTAACTACTATTCATGGGTTTTCTTCTCAAAAAATTCTTTCAGTTTATAAAAAGTATAATAGTACTAGTCACTACGTTTCTATCAGTAATTCTGATCGAAGTCCTGAACTGGATTACACTGCTACCGTTTACAATGGTATTAATACAGATGAATTTACATTTCATTCTGAACCAAAAGATTATCTGCTCTATTTCGGAAGGATTCATCCCGAAAAGGGCACTTCTGAATCCATTCAGATAGCAAAGCAATCGGGGAAAAAGCTAATCATTTCCGGTTTAATACAGCATCAGGAATATTTTGACAATAAGATCAAACCATACATTAATGATGATGACATTGTATATGCCGGCAATTCAGGACCAGGGGAAAGGGACAAACTCCTTGGTGAAGCTTATGCACTTTTACATCCGATTAGCTTTGAAGAACCTTTCGGATTAAGTGTTGCCGAATCAATGCTTTGCGGAACACCCGTTATCGCATTTAACAAAGGCGCTATGCCGGAATTAATCCTTGACGGGAAGACGGGGTTTCTGGTTAATAGTATTGACGAAGCAGTGCAATCAGTAAATAATATTAAATCTGTTGACAGAAAACACTGCAGGACCTGGGCAGCTTCAAAATTTACCCTTGAAAAAATGGTCGAAGGATATCTGGAGGTCTATAAGAATATTCTGGGAACAAGTAAGTAACAGTCATATCAACTGCCATTACTAATGCTGCTGTTTTGAGTTCTTAAGTTCATCAAGGAGTTCATTTAAATTAACAGAAGCGTAAGTAGATGCACAGTCTGACATTCCATAAGGAACAATCAGATTGCCATTGTGGATAATAGAACCGCAGGAGTAAACAACATTGGGCACATATCCTTCCCTTTCTTCGGCATTTGGAGACAATAAAGGTGTCTTTAACCTGCCAATTTCTTTTTCAGGATCATCAAGATCATATAATGATGCTCCTAATACGTATTCCCTCATGGGCCCTACTCCGTGTGTAATAACAAGCCAACCGTCTTCCGTCTCGATTGGGGAACCGCAATTTCCAATCTGTATCAGCTCCCAGTGAAATTTTGGTGCCTGAATAAGTTTGGCTTCACGCCATATATTTAATTTATCTGAATAAGCTATATAATTATTCACTCCATCTACCCTGCACAGCATGGCATATTTACCTTTAATCTTTCTGGGGAACAGCGCCATCCCTTTATTCCGGGCAATTTCACCATGAATGGTTAATGCTTTGAAGTGATAAAAATTCTTGGTCTCGAGTAACTTTGGCAATATTGTTATACCATCATAAGCAGTATAGGTAGCATAATAAATTATTTCACCGTTATCTCCTGTGAACTTAACAAAACGTGCATCTTCAATACCATTTCGTTCAGTTTCGGAGGTAGGAAAAATAACTCTCTCGGAAATTGCCGAATCAAGTGAAAAGTCAAGTTCATAATGAGATTTAGCGAGCCACATCATTTGATTGATTATTGATTCTTTATTTGGCGAAAGATCATGTGTTTTCCTGGTCTCTTCCACGGCTCTTTTCAATTCGCCATAAGTAAAAGTGTCGCCCAGTCTTTCCAATACAAAGACCGGACTTATTTTATTATCGAAATCCCGCATTTCATCCAGTTTCTTAATAAATGATTTTTTATTGTAATTATGCCTTTTTATGCGCTCTGCTTCTGCCAGCATAATTCCGACAGGTTCAACAGTCAGGTCACTGTTCTTATCAATAATACCTGAACGAAAAACAATGGATGAAATATGTCCTTCACCGGTTGCCCTGAAACTAAAGATCACTCTTTTTTCATCCGGACCTAATTCCGATTGATCGGGATCTTCTACAATCGATGGATTAAAAAAAGCTGCCGATTCAATGGAATATTCCATTGTGAAATATGAACCTATAAGGGCTTTCCGCGATTTATCATTATTGTTTTGCTTTATTTTCAGCTCTTTAAACAGATGATCCAGCTTATTATAATGTGTTTCAAATATTGATGAAATATTCCTGTGACGCCTGGCATAACCTCTCAGCACCTGGCTTAATGCTATATTTACCTCATCATCAGACATAGCTATCACATCACGAATAATATCTTTACTTCTTTCATTGGTAGTATAAAGAAAACGGGCGATTACTCTGCTGGGATCAGGGAGAAACTTACTATCCTTTCTGGTTACGGTAACTTGCATACTCCAAAGTTTATGATTTACAATCAGGCTACAAATATATATAGACCAGGGAAAAATTAAGAAAAATAACAACTCTTTTGTAGTTTTTTGGTTTAATATTACTATATAATACAAAATCCGGTAATTATGACCACCTTTGGCCGGCCAGATTAATTATCATATATAAACACCAAGTATTTAACTTCAACATTTGTTGGTCAATTCATTTCGGCCAACTATGGTCAAGGTCACTGACTTTTCCAATAAGAAGAATGATCTAAATGATTTTTTTGTGAAGCTTTGTGCCTTTGTGTCTTGGTGGCTGAAAGGAAATGCCACAAAGGCATCAAGACACCAGGTTTCTAGTCTTCGAAAAAAATATAAGAAGTGATTATTACCCGGTCTGATTCCCTCATTTAAGCTGGATAACTATAACACCGTTTGCCCCTTCCATGCCATACACTGAAGCTGATGGCCCCTTTAGCACCTCAATTGATTTCACCATTGCCGGATCGATTCCGCTGATCGATCTTACTACAGTTCCATTGACAACAAATAACGCAGATGTATTTCCCGTAGACTGAACTCCTCTTACGGTAACATTACTGCCGTTTACCATAACACCTGGAAGAGTCCGGATCATCTCATAAATATCGGAAAACGATGTATATTCTTTACCGCTGACATCAGATTTAGTACCAGGTTTTGTCGTGTCCTTTTTTTTGGAAACACCGTAACCGACGTTAACGACCTCTTGTCCCGAATCCTTCGAGTCAGGACCTGTTTGAGGAAGATACTTGTCGAGATTGAAATTTACAACTGTTCTTCCATCAATAGGTTCTTCATTTGCTCCTGTGATAGTTGTGAAAACACCTATCTGCAAAGCCGATGGTTTAACTTTAATTTTATAATGTCCTTTACTATCAGTTTTCTGCGTGGTGGTTTTTCCATCAACCATTATAAAAGCCCCGGAAACCGGGCTGTTGTAAAAGTCGGTTACTATCCCGGTTATGGTAATTTTTTTATGGCTTTTCTGGGCAGAGATATCAAAAAACGCAATAATAGATAAAAGTAACAGTAAGAATAATCTGGTTTTCATTTTAATGATTTTTTTAGATCATAAAGATAAGCTTTTTATTTCACTCCGAAGTCAGAAGAAATTTTAAAGTCGCCATCATATAATAGATTGTTCAGCCTGCACTGTGCAAACTGCAACAATAATTTCCATGTCATTTATTTCGCCTTTTAGAACAGAATTAGTACTTTCACTTCAAAATTTCGTTGCTATGGAAAAATATCTCATCTCATTATTTGTCCTGCTTTCAGGCTATGCAGGTGCTCAAATTACACCTGCAAAATATCAGCAGATGGTACTATCTTCAAACTTCTTGGTGCAAAGGATCTTGGTGTTTCCAATGATTATATGAAAGAGAAGATGCCTGCTGTTAACGTGGATATGCTCGATGGCGAATTGGCCTGGCGACAACACGATGGAGGTCATACGGATACACCAAACATCAGTCACTTTATCACCTGGGCAAAAAATAAGTTTAAGCCATAATTATAAACCTCTTAAAAGAATTCTAATGATTAAGGAAAGAACCCTGATTCAAATATTTTTCTTATTTATTTTGATAAATAACAGGGTACTTTGCGACAATGCCTGCATATCTCTTACTTATATAGCAAACTGCGGATTTTTGATAGAATTAGATGACCGGAAGATTATCATTGACGGATTATTTAAACTTGGCCACAATCGTTATCCTACACCAGATACAAGTACACAAAGACTTCTGGTATCAAATCAATATCCGTTTGATAACATAAACCTGATATTAGTTTCTCATACACATGAAGATCATTTTGATAAAGAAATGGTTTTGACTTGTATGTTGAATAATCCATCTGCCAAATTAATATGTCCGCAACAAGTAATTGACAGCCTTAGTGAAAATGAGACTATCTATAATAAAATAAAGGAACGTATAATTGAATGCACTCCTGAGCCTTATATTTCACAATTAGTTCATATTGGTAATATTGAGATACATGCTTGCAGACTTCCGCATGTCGGGGAGAGATTTAAAGACGTACAGAATATTGCTTTTCTTATTTGTTGTAAGGGCAAATCGATTTTTCATACAGGTGATACCGATCCCTTTCAGACTGATAAGTATACCGGTATAAAAATTAGTGAATTAAACGTAGACATAGGCCTGATCAATGAAGATTTTGGAAAAACTGAAAATGCAGGCTTAGCCAGAGAGTTTGTCAATGCAAAATACAATGTGGCTATGCATTTTCCTGATTCTGTAGCAATTGGTTGGTTAGCTTCATTAAAGGGCAGACCGGATTTATTTCCAAATCCATTTATTTTTACAAAAAAAATGGAGAAAAAAATATTTTGTACAGGACAGGAAGAATAAGCGAGAAAAACATTACAAAAAAAGGTGAAATTTCATTGAGATTAATAGATAATGATGATAAGCCGCTCCCGATTGATTATGTGCATATTATCCCAAACACGCCTGTTGCTACACGACATCCACGAAATCCGTTTCGTTAAAGAACAAAATTTATCAAATGCTATAAAATTTTCAAGAATACGAGTATATTATTTGAAAATGTTTGGTATTTAAGGAAAAAAATATATAATTTAGTGTATTATTTTGTTACCGGGTTTTAAATAGGCTAATTATTGATTCTTTATAAACTCTTAAAATACTAACCTTCAAATCTTTGCCTATGGAATATAATTGCCCTACTTAAATTCAATTAATCGACCTATTCATTTTCTTTAATTCCATTGGTTAGAATTATTAACTAAATGGACGTATTTTTTAGTATGTAAAATTCTTTAAATAACTTAAATCTACATTATGAAAAAAATCAGTTCTCTACAAAGGGCGGATTTAAAATCTCGCTTGAAGATCCTAAACAGGTTCTGGGCTCTGATGGGCTTTATTGTAGTTTTGGGTTTCTTCCAGAGTAATGTAAGCGCGCAGGATTCTTACGTCGCTGATCCGGGTACAATAGCGGTTGTCAGCGATAACGGAAATGCTGACTTAAGCGCTATTCAGGATCAAAGGAGGATAACCGGAACAGTACGAGGCTCAGATGGCGAACCTCTGGCCGGCGCCACGGTGCAGATAGCAGGGACGACATTAGGTACGCTGACAGATGCGGACGGTAAGTTCAACATCACGGTACCCGACGAGAATGCCGTTCTTTCGATATCATTTATCGGATTTGTATCGCAACAAATACCGGTAGCCGGAAAAACTACAATTGAAGTGACTCTTGAACCGACACTCGAAAGTCTTGAAGAAGTAATAGTTGTTGGTTACGGTACTCAGAAAAGGACAACAATTACAGGAGCTGTAAGCGCTGTTAAAGGCGATGTGGTTTCAAAAGTCCCGGTATCAAATATTACGAACGCAATGGCAGGTCAGATTGCCGGGGTGCTTACAAGGCAGAACGGCGGACAGCCCGGTTCGGATAACTCTGATATTTATATCAGGGGTATTGCCACTACCGGTTCGGGTGTTCCCCTTATAGTTATTGACGGTATAGTAAGAAGTAGAGCCGAGTATAACAGAGGTCTCCAAAAATATGTACTTGTAAGTAACCTGAACCAGATTGATCCTTCAACTATTGAATCAGTTACTGTACTTAAAGATGCCGCTGCAGTTGCACCATACGGGATGGGAGGTGCAAATGGTGTTATACTTATCACCACAAAATCAGGAGCAGCAGGCTTGCCGACGCTGACATTCAATACTTATTATGGCTGGCAGACACCCACATATTATCCAAATTTGCTGGATGCGGTTGATTATATGAAACTTCGTAATGAGGGAGTCCGCAACGTGGACCCGACTGCTCCCCTGACATATGCCCAAGATGTCATTGATAACTATGCCAGCTTACACGCCAGCGATCCTGACAAATACCCGGACAGCAATACCAAAGAACTGGTCAATTTCAACATTCCGATCCAGAAGCACGATTTTCAGATATCCGGAGGTTCAGAGAAAATGAAATATTTTGCAGGTGTCGGTTACTTCGGTCAGGCTGGTCTGTTTGATAAGGTTGATTATAAGAGGTACAACTTTAATTTAAACCTTGATACAAAAGTCACTAACACTACAACAATTACAGCTTCTTTCATCGGATCTTATGAAAGAAGGAATGACCTTGATGTTGCATCATCGGCAAACCAGCTTTTCAGGAACAGTTACAAGTTCATACCGACAGAAGCAATCTGGTATTCAAACGGCCTGTGGGGCCAGTTTGCTGGTAACTCACCAGTTGCAGTGCTCAAAGGCGACGGTTACGAATTTGACGATAATAATACTATCCTAACCTCACTGTCTATTGAACAGCAACTTCCTTTTATTAAAGGCTTAAGCGTTAAAGGAGTATTCAGCTATGATGCAAGGTTATTATATACTAAAGGATGGCATACGCCTTTCTATTATTATATAATCGACCTTAATGCCACTCCGCGTACCTGGTCAAGATCGATATCCACACAGGAAGGTAACGTTCCGGCATATACATACCTGACTCAGCGAGATTCAAGATGGAGGACTTATACCTACCAGGCTTACCTTAATTACAGCAACTCGTTCGGCAAGCACAATGTTACAGGCCTTGTAGTTGCAGAAGCAAGGAACGGTGATTATGACTATCTGGAAGCTCGCAGGAATAATTTTGGAGTTCCAGTCGATGAGATGAGCCTTGGAAGTTCTAACAAAACTGATTACGACAACGGAGGTTCGTCAGAGGTAAACGCGCAGATAGGATACGTCTACAGGCTTACATGGAACTACGACAACAGGTATATGGTTGAGGCATCAGGGCGTTATGACGGGCACTACTATTTTGCACCCGGTAAAAGATGGGGATATTTCCCGGCCTTTTCGGTTGGATGGAGAATTTCGGAAGAGAGCTTTATGAGTGGTCTTGCCTGGCTCACTAACCTGAAGCTGCGGGCATCATGGGGTAAATCAGGTAACCTGGCAGGTTCGGCATACCAGTATCTTTCCGGTTATACACTCGAAGGAAACGGTTATGCTTTCGGAACCGGAACAATGGTTCAAAGAGCTTATGTCAATACTGAAAATAACGCGAATATCACATGGGAAGTTTCTCAGAAATCAGACGTGGGTTTTGAAGCTTCTTTGTGGAAGGACTTAGTAAGAATTGAAACAGACTTCTTCTATGAAAAGAGGAGCGGTATGTTGTTGAGCCCTGCAATTACCGTACCTTATGAGTATGGTTTAGGACTGGCGGAGGAGAATGCAGGTAAGATGGATAACTTCGGTTTTGAATTGACTCTGGGCTCAAGGAAAGAATTTCAGAACGGTCTCAGGCTGGATGTGAATGGTAATATAAGCATAGCAAGGAATAAGATGGTTGAAACATTCGAAACCTCTGCCACTTATGATAATCCTAACCGCAGGCGTACAGGAAGAGCTTACGGTACTGTCTTTGGTTACAAAGCTCTCGGTTTGTTCTCAACATCCGAAGACACAAACGGCGATGGTATAATCAGCACATCCGAATATCCTGTAACCCAGTGGGGTATATTGCATCCGGGTGACATTAAATACGAAGATATCAGCGGTCCGGACGGGGTACCTGACGGCAAAATTGACAGCAATGACGAATGTGAGATTGGCTATCCTCGCGATTATCCGTTGATGACTTTCGGAATAACCGGAACCGCTAACTGGAAGGGATTTGACCTCAGTCTGTTCTTCCAGGGAGCAGGGATGACCTCATATAATATTCTGAACTTTATGACATTCCCGTTCTATAACAATAATAGTAACGCCGATTATGAATATTATAACGACCGCTGGACAGTTGATAACCAGGATGCCAAATACCCGATCTGCTGGCCCAGCCCTGTTGCCAATAGCACGCAGGGAAGCTCGTTCTGGCAGAAGAACGCTTCATACCTGAGACTTAAGAATGCCCAGTTCGGCTACACTCTTCCGCAATCGGTTTTGCAGAAATTGAAGATCAAAAGTATCAGGGTTTATATTGCAAGCCAGAATCTGTTAACGATAAGTGGACTTAAATTTATGGATCCGGAAGTACCTTATAACTTCACTGATGGTACTGGTTATCCTACGATGAAGTCGTACACAATTGGTGCAAATGTAACCTTCTAATTATCACTTCTAAAATTATAATACTATGATAAAGTTTAAAACAATAAGGAACATTGCATTTATAGGATTAATACTATTAAGTAATTATTCCTGTAATCAGGAAGACTACCTCGAAACTACCGATAAATCAAGGCTGATGGAAGAAACGATGTGGGGTACCGAAAGTTACGCAGACATATACCTGAATAACTGCTACGGTCAGCTTGAGGGTAAGGGTAATCAGCCTGATAACCTCGATAACTTTACGTCTGACAATGATGCAGGTTTCTATTATACTTCCTATAACTGGAAGAAAGGAATAGTTGACCCTGCAGGCGGTGCCGGTGGTTCAGTATGGTTTGGGACAACCGGTCCTTCCTCCTATGTAGGCTGGCAAACCATTTATACCACGGTCAGGAGGCTCAATACGTTTATGGCCAAAATAACTGAAAATAAGGCAAACTACTCAACAGATTGGTACAATAAACGTATCGATGAGGCAAGATTTCTGAGGGCTTATTTTTACAGTGAAATATTTATGAAACTAGGGGGTCTTGCATTGGTCACAGAACCGCAGGACAGGCTGACAATGTCCGAGGACGAGATGTTAATTCCGAGAAGCTCATTCGAGGGAACCTTCAATTACATCATCAGTGAGTTGAGCTCAATAGTTACTAATGGCTACCTGCCTGTAAAATACACAAAAGGTGATGCAGATGCAGGAAGAGCCACTCTTGGTGCAGCTCTGTGCCTTAAGGGATGGCTCCAGCTCTTTGCAGCAAGCCCGGCATATAATTCAGACGATCCGGCTGTTCCGCGTACTTCCGATAACCTGCAGGCTTTTGCGGATTATCAATTGTCACGTTGGGCCGATGCAGCTGCAACCAACAAGCAGTTCATTGACACATACGGGCATAAGGGTACCGGAACGTATCAACTGTTCTCTCCTATGACTCTGTTCTGGCATGAAGCCAATGAATACAATTCAGAGGTTATATGGGACAGACAGCACGTTCCAACAACTATGGCTCAGACCTTCGATACATACGGAGGCCCGGTATGGATTCTGGGAACCTACTACACGTGGGGGAACTACTGTCCTACCCAGGAGCTTGTTGATGAGTACCAGATGGCAAACGGGCTTGATATTGACGATCCTGCTTCAGGCTATGATCCACAGGATCCTTATGTCGGCCGTGAAAATCGATTCTATGACTTCATCGTTTATGACGGAGCAACCTACAAACAGGACTGGATGACGGAAGCTGATGTAATTTATACCAGGATCGACAAGGTTCATCCTTCCAGGAACCAGATCGACTTTGGAGCTGATGATGTCGGCAATACCGGTTATTATTTCAAGAAGAGACTTGATAATGCTCATCCGAGAGGCGGTAACCAGGACGGAAGGAATTATGTATATTACCGCTATGCAGAAGTACTGTTGAACTATGCTGAAGCTCAGAATGAAGCAGTTGGTCCGGATGCATCTGTTTATGAAGCAATTAATGCCATCAGGGAGCGACCGGGAACAGATCTTCCTGCTCTTGCTGCAGGTATGACACAGGCTGAAATGCGTGATGCCATTAAACGTGAAAGGAGAATCGAGCTGGTATATGAAGGTCACAGGTTGTATGATCTGTGGCGCTGGAAGGATGCAATGACCGAGATGAACAAAGACCTTCACGGAATGCTTATCGAGAATACTGTACCTGACGATAACAGCGGAGTATGGACATATACACCTGTTTCACTTAACCATCCGCACGTATTTACGCAGAAAATGTATTTCAATCCGATTCCACAGGCTGCAATAGACAGGAATCAGAAGCTTATACAAAACTTTGGCTATTGATGATCTGAAAATGTTCATCCGATTTATATAGGGCCATAGAAGATCTTCTTTTATGGCCCTTATTTTTATAGACCTTTTCTTTAAGGTTAATTAACTCTTTTTAGCCCTGTAACTTCAACTATTTAATTAATTTTGATGAATTATTCACTGATGATACGACAGGTAAATAGCAGGAATATCAGATATATTCTTACAGGTATACTGTTTGTTATTTACTTCCTGTATTTTGCTTTATTAAACCCTTATCATATCCATTATCTTGAACAAAGCCAGCTATTTATCTGGAGCCTCGATTTTCTTAAAGAAAAGTTTTCCTTACCCGGAGTTTTCGCAGATTATTCAGGCAGCTTTTTCACTCAGTTTTTTTATTCTTCATGGGTGGGGGCATTTATCTATACACTGAATGCGTTTGCTGTTTTTATTCTTTCATTTTACATATTTAAAAGACACAATTTAAATAATGTAATTATATCTTTTGTTCCGGTGTGGCTTCTTGCAATATTGCAGAGCAGCGAATTATTCACATTTAACCAGGCTATAGGCTTCTTATTACTTTTATCTTTTTTTGCTTTATATATTACAGTAAAGAAGACCTCAAACCGCTATATTCTCTTTTTTGCGGGTTGGCCCGTTCTATACATACTTGCAGGAGGCTTTTCTATTTCGGTAATAATATTGTGTATACTGCACGAATTGCTTTTCAGGAAAGAGAAAAAACGTTATATCATTACTATTTTATATGTCATAACGGGAGTACTGATACCTTATTTATGTGCCCGGCTTATTTTTTATATCCAGCCCGATAAGATCTTTACCTATCCTGTTATTTCTGAATTGCATTCATTATTCCTGTATGCACTGATTTTGTTATTTGCCTGGACACCAGCCATGTTACTGGCAGGTTTTTTTATTGATAAGGCTAAATCCCTGAAAAACCGGTTATTACCATGGAGTATCATAAATGTCGCAGCAGGTATTGTAATAATTGTCCTGATGGCTTTTGTGATCTACAAGCGTGCTTATAATAAAATGGCAGATATGATGCTGGGAGTTGATCATTATGCTCAGCGGGCTGAATGGGATAAGCTTCTTAAACTGTCAGACCGTTACCCGGGATATAATACTCTCGTAATTTATTATACCAACCTGGCTTTATATAAGTCGGGGAAACTGATGGACAGGATGTTCTGTTATCCTCAGATCGGTTCGCAGGGATTAAGGCTGAAATGGCAGCGTAATTTAAATCTCTTCTTCGGAGGAGAAGTCTTTTCCCGGTTAGCGTATAATAATGAATCAATCCATTGGGCTTTTGAGGCTCTGGTGGCAAAAGGCCTGAATCCGCGTTCCCTGAAGAAATTAACTGTCGGGTGTATTGTAAATGGAAATTATGACATCGCACAAAAATATCTCAGCCTGCTGAACAAAACTCTTTTTTACAGGAAATGGGCACAGCAACACATAAGATATCTGTCTGATCCTGACCTTATGGGAAAAGATCATGAACTATCCGAGTACCGTGATTTGCGGGTCAATACCAATTTCTTTTCAGCGGTAAACGGGTTGAATCTGCAGGATCTTCTGGAAAACCATCCTGAAAATAAAATGGCTTACGAATATCTGCTGGCTTCCCTGCTTCTCGACAGGAACCTTGATGGTTTTGCCAGTGCAGTTCAAAATCTGAAATATTACGGCTATAACAGAATGCCTTTACATATTGAAGAAGCATTGATCTTTTATAATTTCTATGAAAATGAAAATTTTATTCCTGAAGGATATTCATTCAGGCCGGAGACGATTAACAGGTTTAACGATTATGCCAGGGCTTACACCGCATACAGAAGCGACCGCAAGGTTGCTGCTTATGGACTAAGGAAAAAATACGGGAATACTTACTGGTACTATCTGCAATTCCCCCAATAACTGACTATGATGACAAGAAAGAGACTTACAGCGGCAAGGATTGCAAAATTTTATATGTTTTGTTTTATCATTCTTTTTACTGCAACAAGCTGCAATGAAAGAATGCCTGCTTATGATGAATTAAAACAGGATGCGGTTTTAAATCCGGATTATACATCAGTTACAATTCCGCCAAATATTGCTCCCCTGAATTTCGTGGTAAATGAAACCGCTGATAAATACCTGTCCAGATTTTATAACTCAAACGGGATTGATTTTATAGTCAGTTCAGGGAATGGCAGTATAATCATTCCTGAGAAGAAATGGCACAGACTATTATCGGGTTCAGTTTCGGGGGAGTTCTTCGTGGACATTGTGGTGAAGAAATCCGGGAAATGGGTGAAATTCAATACAATTACCAATTATGTTGCACGGGATTCCATTGATAAATACCTGGTATACAGATTAATTGATCCGGAATTCGAGACCTGGAACATAATGGGAATATATCAGAGAAATCTTGAAAGCTACAAAGTCACACCGCTTATACTTAACCAGGTGAGTGACGGTAACTGTATGAACTGCCATACATTTTGCAAAAACAGCAGCAAAACCATGATGTTTCATATGAGAAGTAAACACGCGGGAACTGTCATATATCGGGATGATAAACTCTCTAAAATAAACACTAAAACCAATAAGACAATTGCCAACGGGATGTATCCTGCCTGGCATCCCTCGGGAAATTATATTGCTTTCTCTGTGAATAATATCGTCCAGAGCTATCACGCAATACCCGGAAGAACTGTAGAGGTTTATGATACCCTTTCGAATATTGTTCTATACGATATAAATAAGAATGTTATAACCAGCTGCAATGCATTGTCTGACCCTGATCGTCTTGAAACATTTCCTGCCTGGTCGCCTGACGGACGTTATCTGTATTATTGCTGTGCAATTAAAAATGTCCTGAAGCAACCTGATTATAATAGTTTTATGGATGTGCACAGCCGGATCAGGTACGATCTTCTCCGTATCGCTTTTGACGAGGAGAGCCGAAGTTTTGGAACAGTTGACACTGTGCTGACCGTTTCTGATTCGGTAAGCAGCGTCTCCCTTCCAAGGATCTCTCCTGATGGCAGATATATTCTTTTCTGTAAATCCGAACACGGTAATTTAACAATATGGCATCCCGAAACTGATCTGTATCTGCTTGACTTGAAAACAGGCATAGTGTCCAGACCGGACATCAATTGTAACAAGACTGATAGTTTTCATACATGGTCGTCCACCGGAAGATGGATCGTATTTAGCAGCCGCCGGGATGATGGCTTATTATATACACGACCTTATTTTGCATATTTTGATACATCGGGGCAGATGCATAAGCCATTCGTACTGCCTCAGAAAAGCACTGAACACTATTTTAAAATAATGAAATCCTATAATCTGCCTGAGCTGGTAACTTCCAAAATCGAGTTAAATCCA
>Ga0307432_1000783_pt1 | contig 21860 bp, 22 predicted proteins | sample SalMarWE160150MG_FD_202158 | JGI IMG/M metagenome (GOLD analysis project Ga0307432, IMG submission 202158) | Salt marsh sediment microbial communities from the Plum Island Ecosystem LTER, Massachusetts, United States - WE1603-150 | ecosystem: Environmental > Aquatic > Marine > Intertidal zone >...
CTCAACCTCCTGCGAAGCGACAAAACGTGCAAGGCGGGTATCAAAGGAAAACGACTCCAAGCCTGCCTGAAGGAGGAATACCTAATCCGAGTCCTCAGCAAAGGAATTTAGATGCGATTGCCCTGGCCTCCGAGGCCGCCATTCGGCCGAATCTTTACCCGATTTCAAGACCGAGCGGACATTCTGACGAAAATGCGTGCGTTTGAACGCCAAACCCAACCCATTTCCCCTCGTGAGGGTACTGCGGCGGGCGTTGACCCGTCACGCGGTGCAGCAGCAACCGTTCCCTGGCCGGGATCGTCATGTTCTTTGCCCGCAACAGGTTGGCCGGCTGCAATGCGTGAGGATTGAAACCGCAGAATGTTAAGATAGCCAAACTTACGCGATCGCCTTGGCTCTGTTATGTAAACCGGCATGCAGCCAGAGGAGGCGAAGTCGCCAGGTGCGTTGATCGACGCTGCGGTGCGGGGCGAATTGCACCAAGGGGAGGCCCTGCGGCTATGCAAGGAATGCCCCGAGCTTGTCACTTTAGCGCTGCTCGCCGCGGCAAAACGCATCGCCGAGCAGGACACACGGATTGTCGAACAGGAAGCGAGCATCGCCGACGCCCACAAAACCTACCTGACAACCGGGAAACTCCCGCAGTTACCCGAGTAAGCCGTTGCAAACGGCTGAAGAGTTACGAAGTCATCTTATTCGTTTAACAACCGACCACCTTGATTAGCTGACGGGCGTTGTCCACGGCGTGGCCGTCGATATCGTTGTTGTAGTACACGAAGACGTCCTTACCCGCCCGCAGCCATCCGCGGACGCGCTTAGCGTCGGCCGCGATGTGGGATGGTGGATAACATCCCCTGTAACGGTTACCGGGACCGTGTCGACGCATGTACACAAAAGACACGTCGTTCGGCTCAGTAATCGGACATCGCTCCATGTCAGCCAGGCACAGGGCGGCTTTGTGTCGCCCCAACAGCTCATAGACTTCCTCGCATAGCCAATCGGTATTGCGGAACTCGATGGCCACTTTCCACCGTGACCGCCCTTTGACCCTCTTGAGCTCTGTCAGAAATGCGTCAAGCCGGTCCGCATCCTTCCGCATCGAAGGTGGTAGTTGCACGAGCAAAGGCCCACGCTTCGGTCCGAACGGCCCGACAACGTCAAAGAAGTCGCGCAACTCCCGCCCGCAGTTCGCAAGGCGCTTCTCGTGCGTGACCCGCCGCCACAGTTTCTGGGCGAATCGGAATCGCGACCCGGTCACCTGCCGCCAGCGCGAGACCACGTCCGGTTTGGGCAAGCGATAGAACGACGCATTGAGCTCGACGGTGCCGAAGTGCCGGGCAAAGAACTTTAACCATTCCCCCTGTTTCAATCCTCTGGGGTAGAACCGTCCCTTGGCCCAATGGGTATAGCTCCAACCGCTTGTACCTATGTAACACTTGCCGACAGGCATGGTGATGTCGCTACTCTGACACCGTGTTTCGCAAACAGTGTGACGATGATCATGGCCGAAGCACGCTGTCAAGGAACGCTGCGGACTCCGAGCGTCTCCGGGGCTTTGTAACTCACGATGCACTCATCAGTGAGGTGTTCGCCGAACGGTGACGTGTACGTGACCGCCAGCACATATTTGTCCGCCGGTGGGATCTTCGCGGCGTCAATCCCCAGCGGGAACTCGTACATCTGGGCAAGCCCATTCCAATACGCCTTTTGCTGGTCGGCGGTTGTCAGATCGATGTTCCAATGCTCCAGTCGGCGGCCCTTTTGATCCCCGCTGGCGCGCACGTATTCATATAACTCCACCCGTACCCGGCCCGCAATCATCAAGCCGGGATTCTCCAGAGAATTGACAGCCTGGAGCAAAAGCTCGATACCATCCGGTGTGGCGTTGTCGTCGAAGCTCTTGACACGGGTAAACGGCCTGACGATCTCGATCCGGCCCGGCATCAGCAGTGCGAGCATCTCGCGCTCGGCGCTGTCGCCGAGCTCAAGAGGCGGCGAAGCGCAACCGGAAAGGCAGATCAACAGGATCAGGTTGAGTTGAACGAATCGAGCGTGTCTCACGACAGGTTTTACCTTATGAGATTTCCTGCATCGGCCGATCACACGAACAACTTCAGAGTATCGGGCATTAGTAGCCTCCGTCAACCACCCGGTAGCGTCGAGGCTGCCGCGGCGATCCTCCGGATGTTCACGCTGGGCGCCGTGCCGCTGCTCGTGCCTTGCGGCTGTGCGACGGCACCCGTCCCGACGGCGGATCCCTATCTGATCGCGGTTGCGTACGACGTGGAACCCAGGTTTATCGGCTTGGAGCACGGTGAAGCCATCCACGCGATCCGCCGGGATTTTCGCGCCATCGCCGGGCTGGGCTTTGACGGGGTGGTGCTTCGCCACGTCGAAGATACTGATCGCCTGACCCTGTTGGACATTGCGTATGAGACCAGCCTGGCAACGCTCGTCCCCGATCGCCGTTTCGAGCACTTCGTGCTGACCGGCACATTGCCCGCTGCTTGCGCCGACGCAAGCAGCTTGACTCAGACCCTGCTGCGGGGAATAGCGGACCATCCAGCCCGCAGCGCCTGGGTGATTCATCCAGGTCGAAGCGCGGCTGCTGCCGACCATGCCGCCGCCTTGGTTGCGTCCCTGCGCGAGCGTCGATCGAGATGCACTCTGCTCGATGGCGACAGGTCGGCGGAAGACAAGGGGGGATTCGCAAGGATTGATCCAGCCGTTCTGGACACAGAACTGGAAGGTTCGCCTCTGGAGCGATTGATCGCCCAGTACCACGCGGGCCTAAGCGCCGGCCGCACCGATGGCGTAGTGGTTGATCCTTATCGCCGGTTACCGGGAGACACCCACGGGCTGACCTCATCGGATGGGCCTGTCGCACCGGCCCAGACGGCAGCTATCGGTGCATTGGTAGCCCGCGCACGGCATTGGGGCCCGAGACTCCGCGGATTCACCGCTCAACCGATCGCCGGTTCGACGACGCTTGAGGGCGACCTTCAGATTGCGGTGTTGATTAGAGGCGAGCGGCGGTATGTGTTAGTGTTCAACCCGGCCGGCGACATATACGCCCGAAGTGACGTCGTGCTTCCTCAATCAATCGGCGGAGCGGTTGCATCCCGAGCCGTCGAGGTTCCTCCGTCAACCGATCGCACGGTCGGGCGTGTTGTGGACGCGGAACGCGGGCATATCATACTCTCCGTCTCGTTGAGGCCCGGCGACGCCGCCCTCTTTGAAATCTTCTGACTCCGGCGGTACTCTCACAGCGTGAAGATGTGAGCGATCGCGGGTGGGACCGCACTGAAAGGCATCAGGACAATGGCGAATGTTCTCGTGACGGGTGGGGCCGGCTTCATCGGATCGCATCTGGCGACGGCGCTTGTAGAGCGGGGCGACCGGGTGCGCGTTCTCGACGATTTCTCCACCGGACACCGCGAGAATCTCGCCCATCTTGGCAACCGATGCGAGCTGGTCGAGGGCGATATCCGTGATCCGGCGCAGTGCCTCGACGCCTGCAGGGGCATCGAATTCGTGTTCCATGAGGCGGCAGTGCCCTCCGTCCCAAAGTCGATCGACGACCCGCAAACCAGCCACGACGCCAACATCAACGGCACGTTCAACATCCTGCGGGCCGCCGTGGAGCAAAAGGTCCACCGGGTAATCTACGCGGCGAGCAGCTCGGCCTACGGGGATTCGCCGCAGTCGCCGAAGCATGAGGGTATCACACCCGAGCCGCTGAGCCCCTACGCCGTGCAGAAGTGCGCCAGTGAACAATACGCTCGCGCGTTTTTCGAGTGCTGGGGGCTCGAGACCATCTCCTTACGCTACTTCAATGTCTTCGGGGAACGGCAGGACCCAGAGAGTCAATACGCAGCCGCGATCCCGGCGTTTGTCACCGCGGTCCTTGGGGATAAGCCGCCGACCGTTTACGGCGATGGTGAGCAGACGCGCGATTTCACCTACATCGACAACGTCGTGCATGGAAATCTCCTGGCCATGGAGGTGGAGAAGACCTGCGGCGAGGTCGTGAACCTGGCGTGCGGCGATGAGATCAGTGTGAATCAGGTGATTGCGACGATCAATCAGCTTCTAGGAACCGACGTTCAACCTCGCCATGTTGATCCACGGCCCGGTGACGTGCGGCACTCGTGCGCGGACGTTGTGCTTGCGGGGAAGTTGCTCGACTTCAAACCTCTGGTGAGCTTTGAGGAAGGCCTCCGCCGCGCGATCGAGTACTATCGGAAGAATTGCGAAGGAAGAATGATGAATAGCGAATGATGAAGGATGAATGGCGAATTGCGGAGGATGAATAGCAAGTTAGAAGCGGGTTAGCCCCAGTCTTCGCTATTCTCAATTCGCCATTCGCCATTCGAGACGTGCCATGACCCTCGATGATCTGCAAGCCCTGATTGACAAGATGTACAGCGACAAGGACCGTGCGCGAGGCACGCCGGCCACGTTCCTCTGGCTCGTCGAGGAGATCGGCGAACTCGCATCCGTCCTCCGCGAAGGCACGCAGGAGCAGAAGGAGGACGAGTTCGCCGACGTCGTCGCGTGGATGGTCACGCTGGCCAACGTCAACAATGTGAACCTGACCAAGGCGTTGGAGGACAAGTACGGCAAAGGCTGCCCCGGCTGCGGCCACCTGGTCTGCACCTGCGACACAAAACCGTAAAGAACCGCGCCCGGTCCGCATCAGAGGAAATCAAACTGACCGGTTTCATCTCAGCGAGCCGCAGACTTTAGTCTGCGCGGTGATTCGAGTGTCGGTGAGGTTGATTCGGCAGTGGGACCTCCGCGCGGGCTGAAGCCCGCGGCTCGCTACAGCAGCGTTTCCACCCGGGGCGGATTTCGGTACAGTAATCCTTCAAGCGAATCGCAGACACATTGAACGTCGAAGGAGTGTCCACGCGGTACGGACTCGGTTGGCAGGCAGCCACGGCGCATTGGATCGTCAAGCGCCATCGCTGAAGCGCGACCTGGAAGACAACAAAGCGGGCGATATGTTTGCTTTCAACGGCGGGTAAAAGCACGTTCAATAATCTACCATCATCCCGCGGTCGCGCTATACTGGTCTCCCGTTGAATGGTGTTTACCTTAGATTCTCTACTTGGAGGAGGATTACTATGTCTCGATTCACGCTTGCTCTCGTTTCCGTCGTGTTGTTGCTATCTGGCGGACAAGCCGTAGGTGATGAAGTGGCGGTAGGTTCCGCTGTCGCATGGTTGAAATCGTTTCCCAACGTACCGCCAATACCCGATGGGTGGGTCGAATGTAACGGGCAAGTTCTTGACGACCCCAATAGTTCGCTCAACGGTGAAACGATCCCCGATCTAAACGGGGAAGCGGGGACGCAACGCTTCTTGCGAGGCAGCACAAGCTCAGGGACTATAGGAGGAACCGAAAGCCACAGCCATAAGATAGACTCTGGAGGCGGTGACCAGTGGACGTGGCGGGTACATGGGACCACATCGACGGGATACGAAGGAATCATAAAATCTTCAGGTGGCAACTCGCCGCAAGCATGGATGAAAGAGACGACGAATGCAATTGCAGTGCTTCCGTCTTAGTACGAAGTCGTTTGGATTATGAAGGTCAGAAGTCCCATACCTGAGGGCGTCCCCACGATCAGCAACATCTGCTTGGTTGTGCTTGCTGTGCTGGTTCTTGGTGCTGGTGCTATCGTGCTCGCAAGGCGCGGTCAGACCGTTGTTTAACACGGAGGTGTAGGGGCGGGGTACTACTCTGTCACTGGGGTAAACGGGGGACAGGTACATGTTTCTTATTGCTACTCCGTACGTTTCTTGTGCGTCACCCCCCCCCCACTTGTGTGGTGGTAGATGGGGGACGACCGATCACGCGGCTGGGACAGAGCAGATCGGACATGCGAGAGGATTCAACGGCCCGCGACGCGGCAGGTTAATTGCAAATGCGACGCCCGGCCTATGGCGTCGGGATTGCGGCACAGGCGTTTCTCGATTCCAGCCCATGCGCGCCGGGCCTGCTGCGTTTCGAGAAGATGGCGATGGTGACGCATCGGAAGGACCGTCTTGCCGATCAGGTCCAGGACCTCAAACCCGGCTGACTCCACGAGCTTCACCGCGTCACGCGGCCCGAACGTGACAATAGGAAATTGCTCCTGTTTCTCCTTTGTGAGCCAGTGCGTCTTGCCAGTCCGCAGGAAGCGGGACAGCTCGCGCGGATCGCCGCGCTCGAGGTAGTAGTCGACGCCGGCCAGTCGGTTATCAAAAGTCGCGATCAAGACACCGTCGGGCTTGAGGATCCGGCGGATTTGCTTCATGGCCCGCGGGGGCGAAGCGCTGCACCCGATCGGGTCGCCGAGGGCGATGGCCAGTGCATATCGCCCGGCGTGCAGCGCGGAGAGGTCGGCAAGGTCGGCCCGAACGAACGTGGCCCGAGCGGCGCCGTCCTGGGCCTCGATCTTGTTGCGGGCCTGGTCCAGCATGCGCTGCGAGATGTCGACGCACATGACCGCGTAGCCGGTCTTGATGAGCCTGGCGGCCCACTTCCCCGTTCCGCACCCGAGATCGACGAGTTCGTCGCTGATGTCGCGCGGGAGGTGAGGCTTGAGGTAGTCCCAGGTAAGGGCGTCGTGCCACTGCCAGAATGCGTCGTCGTAGCTGTGATCGTAGCGTGGGGCGACGCGATCGTGGTACTTCTGCACGGGTGAGGATCGCGACCTGGCCATGGGGTGACATTGTAGAGTGAGGGAGGTGACCTGCAATGATAGCCACCGTTGCGGCGGTTATCGAGGCGTGTCCGGCTGGATGGAGAGGGCTTACACGATGCTTTGCAGCCTCTGTGCGTCCTTTTGCGTATTGACATGGGCGCGTGTTGACCGCAGCACGCAGTTGTGCGACGATACACATGAGGTAGCAAAAGGCAGGGGGGAAGCGCCCATCGGCGTTTTTGGAGCCGCAGGACATGATCAAGGCCATCGAACTCCGCAAGGGCAGAACGATTCTCCACGATCAGGAGCTGTCGGTCGTGCACGACGCCAGGCACGTCGCCAAGGGGAACAAGGGCAGCTACATGCAGACCAAGCTCAAGAACCTGCGGACGGGCACGATCTTTGATGTGCGGTTCAACGTGAACGATCGGATCGAGGTCCCGTTCGTTGAATCGAAGGACTTTGAGTTCCTCTACAACGACGGCGACAACTTCATCGTGATGGACCTCGAGACCTATGACCAGATTCCGGTCAGCGCCGACCTCGTGGGTGACGTCGCCCAGTGGTTGACGCCGAACCAGAAGGTGGTTTGCCAACTGCACAAGGAGCATATCATCTCGATCGAGGTGCCGGTGACGGTGGAGCTGCAAGTGACCGAGGCGCCGCCGGTGGTGAAGGGTGCGACGGCCACTAACCAGTTGAAAGAGGTCGTGCTCGAGACCGGTGTGAAGGTCCGCGTGCCTCCGTTTATCGACACCGGTGAGCATATCTGCGTCGATACTCGAACCGGCGAATACATCGAGCGGGCCAAGTAGACGCCGGCCTCAAAGGCGTGTGCACGGTCGCGTGAAACGCTCAAACGGTGTTTGTAGCCGCGTCGGGTTGCGACTTGAGCAATCAGCGTCGAACTCATTCCAACGAAGCGCAAGACTCCCTGGGACGACTTCCCGAGCGTGCCGTTTACCGTGAACAAACATGGTTGAACGGCGCCTGGCGTTGTGGAATGCTCGTAGACCCGACGTTGCTCAAGTGCTTCGCCGGATTCACATCGTTCGGACCACCCGTCCAGCTTCTCGCCCCCACAACTTTGACGGAACCGCTTCATGTGGTGTGCATTCGGCGCCTGGAAGGCTTGATGTTTCGCGCAGCGCCGGCCTTGCGGTGCGGTGACGGGGTTCCGGATTCATGCGGCGGGTGATCGTGGATTTCGTTCAACGAGAGTTCGTCGGCAAGTCTTGGCAAGAAAAAAATCGAAAAAAATTCAAAAAATTTTCACGCTTCGCACGGGCTGAATTGCCTGTAGTCGGTCATGGTGCGTCATGCTGCACAACATGTCGTATGTCGCCTTCCTATTGATGCGATGTGAAAGGCGCCGACGATTGAGGCTTTTCGGTCGCGGCGGCACTTCGGCCTGTTTACTTGTGTCTCTGGCAGGTTGTACGGGTGCCGACCCTCAGTCACTATGTCGCACCGTTCTCGCGCTCGAGCGCGGATGGCGGCAGCCCAAGCCGGTGGAGAATAGGCGGTTTCTTGCGTTTTTTCCCGAGGTTTCTGGCAGCTGATTTCCCCTTGCAACGGGTGATAGATTGGATGATCCGGCGCCGGATGAAGAACATTAATGCCGGAAGATCTCAAGATGGATGGCGGGGGCGCAACGCTTGGACTTCTTGACGGCGTACGGTTCGTGACATCTAAATGGCAGGACGGTGGATGCAATCTTGGCAGTGCCAACGTGTGTCGTTTCTCTCTGAGTGTTCGAGATGAGGCGTGACTTGTGTCTGTCGGTGCGGTTCAAACAGCTCGTCAAACGCTGACGATCGCGAAAATGTTTTTGACACGGAGACATGTTAGTGTACGATTCCGTTCAGAAAGGAGGTGATGTCCATGGCCAAGAAACGTAAGGTCGCAAAGAAGGCGGCGAAGAAGAAAGCTGCCAAGAAGACGACAAAGAAAAAGGTAGCCAAGAAACGAAAGAAAAAGAAAGCCGCCAAGAAGACCGTAAAGAAAACCGCAAAAAAGAAACGCAGAAAAAAGAAGAAGTAGTGATGCACGGCCCGGCGGTGCAGCATCGGCGGCCAGCTTGACCAGCCCTCGCCACGGCGGTTGGTTATGTTCTCCGCAAGCGCCGAACGGGCACGGCAGGACATCACAGGGTGGAAGGTGCTTCTCGCCACGACAGCATCTTCCACCCCGTTTTTCTGCGCCGTGTCACACCGGAAAACCGTGCCCGGTAAGTTGCGGCGTGTCCACTCCCGCGCCGGGTGCGATGTCGTTCACCGTCGATGATCGCGCTGCTTGTTACCCGCAGCGGTCACGACCGCTTGAAATCCCTACGGATCCTCAGGTCTGCATGCTTTGCAGGGCGTGCGCCCGGCGGTTATGGCCTCGCGAGCCGTCTTGAAGTAGACGCGGTTGGTCGGCTTGATCCGTTCGGCGTGGCTGCAAGTGATCCGGTGGAAGACTGTCGAATGGCGGCTCCCGACAAAGCGTGCGGTCGGCGCCTCGGCGGCGGATACAGGCGGTGCGTCCGTCACCGCAGACGTATCCCACGCACCTGGTGCAGGACTGCCCGCTTCGACCCACGCGGCCCCGATCAGCTTGGCGCCCAGAAGCGCTCCGGCTTCGAGCTGCAACTCAATGACCGCCCCTGCGCGATCGGCCACTCGGTCGTAATATGCATCCAAGGACGCCGCGAATCCTTTTGCATCGGTGATGTCCAGGTCGGCGATGGCCTCAGCATCGAGGCTCAGCAATGTTCCCAGTGCCCGGTGTGCATCAAGAAGGACATCGAACGCCGCATCGACCGGATTGCCAATCGGGCCGTAGCGATCCGGCGCCACTCGCACCTCGTATTCCAGCCGCTCACGCAGCCGGTGGATCAAGCCCGGTTGGAGCCGATGTCGCACCGTGCTAAACGTCAAGATGCCGTGAGATGCCCCGGAGGCGGCGGACCAGCGAAGATGCCCCGTCGTTGCACCGTCGCGGTCGGCCGTCGTGTTAAACGGCAACGCCGCATCCGTTGTGAAATGAAGCAGCACGCCGGCTTCCTGAACGATCACGTCGACCTTGCCGTCCCGGAAGGCTTCAACCATCGCGCTGTACCGGTCTTTGATGACCCAAGGCAGTGATCCTCCGCTGCGCCGGCCATGTTTCTTGAAAAGCGCCACAGCGTCCTTGTGATCGTGAGGGAACGCCCGGGCTGTGGCGTGACGTGCAGCCGGGGTGTCCGCGTCAGCTGCAACATCAAGCATCACATAGTGCCAGTCCGGTTTACCAGGGAACGTTGCGGATGTCGATGTGTGTTCGAGTCCCGCCGTTGCGCGCTGTCGAAACGTCTCCAGGTGCGCCTCGAAGAAATCTCGAAGGGGCGGCGGCAGAACCGGAACCGCAGTTGCGACGGCAATCTGATAGGCCTCCGGCGCCTCATCGATGCCGGCTTGAGCGGGACTATACCCCACCACCACGCAAAAAAAGGCTGCAACGCTCGCAATCAGACGCATGTGCCTCTCTCCAGGTGCCCGGAAAGCCGCAGACCCGATCGATTCGGGCACTGAGCGGACCGAAGGCGAAACCATCACGCTGGTAGTCGGCACATCACCTCGGTCGTCGTGCATGCAGCCGGCGAAACCGTCACTCGTCGTCTGCGTGGTGGCGGTCGAGATCGCCTCCAGACCCGGCACGCTCAAGGATGGCACCAAGCAGGTACTCCTCCATGGCTGCGTCCCGACCCTGGTCGAGCCACACATCGTGCTCGGGCGTAACGCGCATCATCCCCGTCGTCGAGGGCAAGTTGTCGCCGAAATACTGATAGGCTGCGCCGGTGCTGTTGAACTGCCGGTCGGGCGAGGAAAACCGCTCCTTGTGCACGACCACCGCAAGCTCGTTCCACGTGTTGTTCTCACCGCGTGTCACGATGACCTCGACCCAGCGGCGGAGGGGATTGAGCGTCGCCTCCCAAAGATCCGGCCAACTGTCCACATCGTGCCGCCAGAATTCAAAGAGCGTTTGCGAGGTTTCGGGCATGGTTGTGATGATGCCGGCGCAGCGATCCACCCGGTCCAGGCGGAATCGATGTCGCCGTAGCGTGTCCTGGGCGGCCTCCCATAGTCGGTCGGCCTGCGCAGATGGATCGGTAATCGAAACTGCTTGCGACAATTGATAGTCATTCCGCCGCGGTCCGAGGCAGCCGATCGTCGCACCAACGAGCAGCAGAACCGAAACCAGCATGAAGCGATAAGCAGGCATTACGCAGTGATGGTACGTGCCAGGTACCGCCGGTCAAGCCCGAGCTCGCGGTCCCGTCATACCCCAGGTGTGGCTTGGGAGAATCGCAATCTCGATCATAGTCTGCCGGTTGTGGATGGATTCGGCGGCGCGGAGGGTTAGCAGACCGCCCGTTCCAGCCGGGAGACCGTCGGCGCTGCTCGATACGTGCATCGTCTACTACGGCGACTATCTGGACAAGCTCCGCAAGCTGGCCAACGCCGCTCCCTGGACAAGCTGATCCGCGACCTGAACAGTTCCCTCAACGAGACCTGCGGCCGACAGGAACGCGAAGGCTCAGCGGAGGCCCTTAGCCGACCGCGGTACCCGATTCTTCGATGGTCGCTCAGTGTTCCCTCAGCCCTCGCAAGGGCTGCATACCTACTTCTTCGAGAATCGAGTTCAGTACGTCGATCGCCTTCTGTCGTTGCCCATCCATCCAGTTTCCAAGTCCACGGTCATTCCTGAAGCCTTCCATGAGTTCGTCGAACTCACGGGGATGACGATGTGCCCCACGAAAACGAAACAGCATTTCATTCAGCCCAAACGCCTCATGAAAACGGCGCCGGATATCTTCGATCGACCTCGTGATCTTTTCAAGTTTCTCCCGCCACTCTGCATTTACGATACATGCTTTGCCCTTGCCTCTTTCGATCAGCGTCCCGTCCCTCGTTCTCCAGTATCCGGTATTGAGAGCGACAAGGGTGTCCTCCATCGCTTGGTCAAAATCTGAGAAGCTGCGTTCCTGATGGAAATGCGTTCGGAACGCGGGTCGATCCAAGCATTGCGAAAAGAAGGCAATCAGTTTCTTGTCTTTCCTCCAATCGGAGTTACCCTGCTTCCACCTTGCTTCGCGTTTCACTTGGTCGAGTGTGCGCTTGCGATGGAGCTTGAGTTCGTCTGGCGTGTAGCTTCGTGTGGTCCTGCCCGGAGAATGCTCCGTGTGAACTTCGTCGTGGCAGTTAGGACAGAGAGTAATGCCGTTGGCAATATTGTCATCATCGGGGATGATGTGGTGTACTTGAACGCGGTGCAGCTGACCACAGATGCAGCACCGTCGTCCGCAGTTGGCAAGAAGTTGCGCCACCTCGGTTTTGTCAAAGCCCACGTTTGTTCTCCTTTTCGTCGAGCATCGAACGCCCAGCATCACCCGCGCCGCGAAGCGCCGTTAGGTGCATCGCTTTGTTATGTGACCGGTTCCAGGGCTTTACGCTCCTTGTCCGCCAATCGCGCAAACGACGAAAGCGGTCTTATTGTTTCCCTGAACCGCGCAGCGAATGCGCTATCTTCATCGCCAAACATACTGATAATCTGAGGAAGCTGCAAATAGACGGACCGTTCCACTTCGAGTTGCAAGTTTGTACGCAAGATCGCGAGTTTGATCGAGACCGGAACTACCTTACCATGCGCGGCGAGAATGCCGTTAAGTTGGGTGATGACGTGCTTTATCGCTACGTCAAATAAGGAGACGTATTTCTTCCATTCGTCAACCGAATATCGATGCACTGCACACTCTGAAAGCGCGTCCCAAACGTCTCCACCACGTTCGGCCGAACTGTATCCAGTGTCCTCGAAGTGACCAGGATACAGCGTCATGTAATGCATTTTCCAGGCGTGCGGCGCAAGCCCGATTTCAAGCAGTACCTGTTGTTGATATTCAATTGACAGGGCCTGGTTACCACCTGACGATAACCTCGCACGAACAATTGCACGCCAACTCTCGTCGTATTTTCGAATCATATCCGGCGATAGATTGCGCGCGAATGCTTGGTCAGTGTGGGCTTCGCTGTGGTGGTCATTACAAAGGACAGCGAGATTCGAACGGTCGTTATTCGATGGGTCGCTGTCAATGTGGTGGATTTGAGTTTTTCGGTTCGGGTCGCGGCATACGCAACACGTACGATCCGAAGCGAACATGACTTCGGCGGCGAGTTCATCGGGAATCGGAACGCGCGTTTTTGCCATCACAAGTAGCGATTAGGACACCGAACAATAATCAGACTGATCCGCATAGCATCTGGGACTTTGGTTTTCTGTCCGTATAACACGGCTCTGGATCGTCTGCCAGAGGCGCTACTGTCCCGTCACAGCTCAAGTGATGGGTTTGGCCGAACTGAGCCGCGACCGTCAGGGAGCGGTTTCCTCGCTCTGCGGTGATCTGCGATCGTCCGCTCCCTCACGGTCGCGGCTCGGAACACCCACCGCTCAAAGCCCGTCGATCGGACTTAAGACCGACCGTATCCGGATTACAGGGGCTTTGCTGCATACGTCAAACTCGCGCCAGTAAAAGGGCTTGGTCAGGCGCCGTTGACAACAATCCACAATACATGTGCCGGCACTGATCTGTTTGAAATTGGACACATCCGTCTGGTGTCCCGTCATGTATTGGTCCGTCGTCATTCCCACTCGATCGTGGCCGGTGGTTTCGAGGAGACGTCGTAGACGACGCGGTTGACGCCCTGGATCTCGTTGATGATCCGGTTGGCGATCTTGCCAAGCAGGTCATAATCGACGTGGACCCAGTCCGCAGTCATGAAGTCTGAGGTCTCGACGAAGCGAATCACCACCACGTGTTGCCCCGCATAGCTGCGCCCATCTCCCATCACACCCACCGTGCTTATGGGCAAGAGCACGCCCAGGGCCTGAGCGATCTTGTTATACCAGCCGGCGGTGCGGATCTCCTCGATGATGATCCCGTCGGCCTCGCGCAGCAGCGCGAGTCGCTCGCGGTTTACCGGGCCTATGATCCGAACCGCCAGGCCCGGGCCGGGGAACGGGTGTCGCCACACTATCTCCTCGGGAAGACCAAGATGTTCACCGACGCGGCGAACCTCGTCCTTGAACAGATCGCGCAGCGGCTCGACAAGCTCAAAGCCCAACTCTTCCGGCAGTCCGCCGACGTTGTGGTGGGCCTTGATGTTGGCCGTCTTGCCTCCGACACTGTGACCCGACTCGATCACGTCGGGGTACAGCGTCCCCTGTGCCAGGAACTTAGCGTCCTTTAGCGTTTTTGCCTCCTCCTTGAAGACCTCGATAAACTCGTGGCCGATGATCATCCGTTTCTGCTGCGGATCGCTGATCCCCTCGAGCTTGGCTAAGAACCGGTCCGCGGCATGGGCGACGCGAAGATCAAGGTTGAAATGCTGTCGGAAGGTGGACTCGACCAGCTCGACCTCGCCGCTGCGCATGAGGCCGTTGTCCACAAAGATGCAACTGAGGCGGTCCCCGATCGCCTTGCGAATGAGTGCGGCCGTTACGCTGCTGTCAACGCCACCGGACAGCCCACACACGACGCGAGCCGAATCACCGACCTGTCCCCGAACGGCTTCGACCGCATCGTGGATCACCTGACTGACCTGCCAGTCACCCTTGCATCCACAAGCGTCGTACAAGAAGTTTCGTATTATCTGGTTGCCGCACGGTGTATGTGTTACCTCCGGATGAAATTGGACGCCGTAAAACGGCCTGCTACGGTGCGCAACCGCTGCGCAGGGGCACGCATCGGTTCTGGCAAGTGGAATGAACTCTGGTGACAGCTCGTTGACAATATCGCCATGACTCATCCAGACCGACGTCTGCGCCGGCATGTGGGCCAGCAGCACGCTCGGGTCGAGCACTTCAAGCTGCACGCGGCCGTACTCGCGCGAGCTGGTCGAACCCACCTGTCCGCCCATCATCTCGCAGGCGAGGTGCATTCCGTAGCAGATACCCAGGATCGGCAGCCCCATTTCGAGAATCTCGGGTCGACAGCGCGGCGCCTCCTGATCGTAAACACTTCCAGGGCCGCCGGAGAATATCAGGCCGACGGCATTGAGCTTACGCACTTCCTCCGGCGTGACGTCGGGACCGACTATTGCACTATACACGTGGTTCTCTCGCACCCGGCGCGCAATCAACTGCACGTATTGAGCACCGAAATCCAAAACGACTATGGTTGCCGGACGCATGGAAGCCACCATCAAAACTGCACGTCAAGTGCCGTAAACAGAGGATTATAAAGCAACTGCAGTCCCCACCACCAGGCCGCCGTAGTGACAGCGACGATCAGCGGCGCGCCGACCGCGAAGAAAGCGATCACGCGCCCACGGGTTCGCGCCGGCGCACTGGCGCCAAGACGCCAGAGCCAAAACCACCACATGACCATGCCAAACGCCGCAAGCACGCCCGCCGCCAGCACGAAGCCTTCCTGTAGCGGGCACCATGACCACCGTTCCATGGTGCCAACGTACGACACCGGCCTCAATCCCACGACAACCGCCGCCACGCACAGCGGGATGCCCCAGGCCGTGCTGTAATGGATCGCCGCCGTCATTCGCTGCTCCTTGCGATACGAGACGGCGTGTGCCCACCTTACACCAATCCGCACCAGCAGCAGACCCAGCCGCAGCACGAGAAGCCCGGCGAGTCCCGCCGCAACAACGACGATCACCATCTGCGCCGGATTCCACCATAAGTCGACGGCCATCTCCGCCGGTTGACCAGGTGGAAACGGCCTGGGCGCCGCCGCGACGTGAATCCATCCTTCGCCGGACGGATCCACCGAACCGGTCGGTTCGATCGTGGGGGAATCAGTCACCCACCGCCATCCCACGCCGGTTGCCTGAAACAGCCCGAGCCCTGTAGCCAGCAGCAGGATATTCAACCATGCAAACTGGCGCGACGCAGCCGACGCACGCATCAGTGTAAGGTGCTTTAGTCGCTCTCCGCTTGCGTACCAGACCCACTCAGCCATCCGGCGCCATCCCGGTTCGCCAAGTGAATAGGCCTTGGCGTAGGGCGTGACGTCCGCACCGGTGACGCGATCATCGCGGAAATCGAAGTCGCACAGAGGACAGCGTGGCGGAAGCGGCTGCTCCGCGCGTTGACCACACGCCGGACAGCGACGGACGAACGAACGACCTGCGTGGGCGGATGCCCTCACCGATCCCACCACCTCCATGTTGGATTGTGGAGCACTATCACCGCACACCTCGGATTGAGAGCCGGTGCCACGTTGAGCTGCACAGTTGCGACCCGCCCGACGGACTCGGGCGTCACTTGCTAACCTCGGTCGACTGGTCCGATGATGCGTCACCCTGCTCACGTTTGGACGCCTGCCCACCCGTCAGTCCATCGTCGGTCATTTCGAGCCAAGGCGGCGTCACAGCCGCACTGACCGGAAACAGCCCTATGCTCACCAGGAAGCGAGACGGCCCGTAGACGAAGTACAGATAGTCCTCGCCGGTCCAGGCGAATTGACCATCGTCGCACCCAGTGGTCTCGAACGGATCCTCGAAGTACAACGGGCTGTGCGTGACCACGCCGCTGGACACGGGGACCTCGACGCTCGCATGGGGTCGATGCGGCGCGCGCGGTTCCACATGGGCTGCCCGGACCGCATCCACCGATGGCGTTGTTACCACAGGCGCAAAAGCCAGTTCGTCCGTAAATGGATTCACCATGTGTTGACAGCCGACGGTGAGTGTTGTGATTACGGCAGACGCAACCACCGCACGAATCCGTCGCCGATCCGAGTACCGGTTACTCATGGAGATACTCCTGTGCGTAGTTCGGTGATTCCTTTGTAATGGTCACGTCGTGCGGGTGCGATTCGAAGAGGCCGGCACCCGTGACGCGGGAAAAAACCGCGCTTTCTCGCAACTCCTCGATGTTTCGCGCCCCGCTATAGCCCATACCGGCGCGAAGACCGCCGACGAGCTGATAGACGAAATCAGCCAGCGGACCGCGATACGGTACGCGACCTTCGATGCCCTCGGGCACGAGCTTGCCGCTGGGGCTGGAGGCCTGTTGTCCGTATCGGTCGGCCGAGCCCTGCACCATCGCCCCGAGCGAACCCATACCGCGGTACTCTTTGAAGCGCCGGCCTTTCCATGTAACCGTTTCGCCCGGTGCCTCCTCGAGTCCGGCGAAGAGCGAACCCATCATAACGGTGTGGGCTCCGGCCGCCACTGCCTTGGTTATATCACCCGACTGCCGTACGCCGCCGTCGGCGATTACCGGCACATTTGCCGGTGAGGCCACACGGCAGACGTTCATGATCGCGGTCAACTGCGGAACGCCGACGCCGGAGATCACACGGGTTGTGCAGATACTGCCCGGACCTATGCCCACTTTCAGAGCGCTGACGCCGGCGTTGATCAGGTCCTTGGCCGCTTCACCCGTGGCGATGTTCCCCGCGATGATCTCGATCTCGAATTGCTTGCGAATCTCCTTGACGGTATCGATGACGTTGTTTGAGTGGCCATGGGCCGTGTCCACAACAATCACATCGACATCATTCTTAATCAGCCGTTCGACCCGCTCGAAGTTGTGAATCCCAACAGCCGCCCCAACCCGAAGCCGGCCTCGCGTATCCTTGCAACTGCCGAGGAACTGGCGGCTACGATCGATGTCGCGCATCGTGATCAGCCCGGACAGCCTACGGTCCTCGTCGACGAGCAGCAGCTTCTCCACCTTCGCGCGTTTGAGAATCTCCGAAGCCTCTTCCAACGTCGTGTCGGGTGGGCCGGTCACCAGATGCTCCGAGGTCATCACGTCGCGGATCTTGAGGTCCTCGCGCTGAAGGAACTTCATGTCACGGCGTGTGATGATCCCCACCAGCCGCCCCTCGTCGCCCAGAATGGGCACGCCGGAAATGTTCTGAAGCGACATGATCTCCTTCGCCCTGGCGACTGGCACGTCCGGTCCGAGAGTCACCGGGTCGAGGATCACGCCGCTTTCCGAACGCTTGACCTTATGGACTTCGCGGCATTGGGCCTCGATGCTGAGATTCTTGTGGATGATTCCGATCCCACCCTCCTGGGCGAGCGCGATCGCCAGCCGCGATTCCGTGACCGTATCCATCGCGGCAGAGACTAGCGGGATGTTCAGCCGGATACCACGCGTCAGAAGCGTGCTGACGTCGATCTCCTCCGGCAGGACGGATGAGCGGCCGGGAATAAGTAGAACGTCGTCGAATGTCAAAGCCTCGGCGATCGTCTGCTGATCACCCGAGGACGTAAGACCGGGGCTCTTTGGCATGGGGGGCACCTTTCGTTGGAGTACCTGGAATCCCTGTTTACGATGGCGAGCCTCGCACGTCAAGCCCCGCTGCCGCTCTGCCCCGCCTCGCAACCAAAAAGTTGCGGGTAAGGATTAGGAAAGCACCTGCCCCGCGTACGGAAAGACCGCCTAAAGTGTCACGTACCATGCCCACACGCAGACGATCGGCACATGTTGGCACGCGGGGAACCGTTCGTGTACCCTGTGCTGAGGACGCATCGAGATCCAACGCCATGCGAAGGTTCGTAAGACAACCGCTCGACGATCTGGCGGCCTCCCTGGGCCACCTGGCGGACGCGCAGCATCCGCTCAGGGCAATCTGCATCGTGCTTGTGTCGCTCATCGTCACATGGTTCGTCTACGTCCCCGTGCACGAGCTGCTTCACGTCGGTGGTTGCGTGGTCTGCGGCGGCACCGTGACGAAGCTGGAAGTCGCTCCGCAGTACGGCGGTGCGCTGCTCGCCCATTGGTTCCCCTTCATCGTCAGCGGCGGTGAATACGCCGGCCGGCTGTCGGGCTTCGATACAAAAGGTTCCGACCTGATCTATCTAGCCACCGACTTTGCACCCTTTCTTCTCTCGATTCTCTTCGGCGTGCCGCTCTTGCGGGCGTGCGCGAAACGGCGGCGACCCGTGCTCTTTGGCATCGGGATCGTCGTCGGCCTGGCGCCGTTCTACAACCTCATCGGCGACTACTACGAGATGGGGTCGATCATCACGACCCGCGCAGCCACCGTTGTGGGCGGTGGTGGTGAGGCAATCGCCTTTGTCGGCATCCGTTCCGACGACATCTTCAAGTTGATCGGCCGCCTCTGCTCGCAGCCCGGTGAGCTTGGACTCCACGGTGCGACTGCGATTACGCTCGGCGCCGTGCTGGTCGTCGTATCACTCACCATCGGCGTGGTTCTTGCGCTGGCTACTTATGCATTGGGGGACGGACTCGCACGAATCTTCGTCGGTTCGCCCGCACGGGATTAAGCAGACCGGTGATGTCGCGGAGTTGCGAGGAACTGATCGGCGCCCTTAGGGCAGGATCGGTATTACGCCACGTCGAAGTCGGGTGAACGGATTACGCAGACCTCAATATCTTTCAGACGTGCCAAGCCTTTGCGCAACGCCTCGCGAGTTGAACGGGCAGACGGGCTGTCCGGACAAACGAAAACCCCGCATGGTGTCGCAACTCCCTGCGGGATTTGCACTAGCGTTATCGAGGCCGACGGGACTCGAACCCGCAACCACCGGATCGACAGTCCGATACTCTAGCCAATTGAGCTACGGCCCCTCTTTGACGTACTCCTCCACGAACCCACAACAAGCCGAGGGCTTCAGCCCTCGCGGACCTTCAGCGCATCCGGCTGTCCGGTGACCGGAAACATCGCGCGGACCGAAGTTGACGGCTCGCATTCCTGCTCCGTGCGCCGTTGACCCAACGCACCCCGGATCGTGCAGAACATATATTCCTATCGGCAAAGCTCCCGCAAGTCAAGATGGTCAGCCGGCCCGGATGGGTGCATCCCGAAAATGGTGGTAGAAATCGGCGAGGGTGGAATGGGTCCGCGCCAGCGGATCCGTTGGACTGGCACGACGCGCCCGATAGCACAAATGGTATTCCACGGGCCAACTCGAAACGTCGGATCGAGGCAACACCGCAGCGTCGTACGGACTGTGTCCCCTCAGACCACTCGGTCGCCCGGCGCCGCCTCGGTTGACTTATTCGATGCCCTGGCGGGTCAGGGTACGATATCCGGGTCGCCCAGCCGCTGATCCACCCGGTCAATAGGCCCTCACCCCTCGAAGGGTTCGGGATCGAGTTGGTCCTTCTTGTCGTCTTCCTTGGCGGCCTCATCCGCTCCCGGCAACGGTTTTTTCTGCGAATCGATCGCCGGCCAATCGCACGCGTATCTGGCGTTGATCTCGATGTATTCGTGCCACTTCTCGGGAAGATCCTCCTCGGAGAAAATGGCCGAGACGGGACATTCCGGTGCGCATAGCCCGCAGTCTATGCAGGTCTCGGGGTCGATGACGAGGAAGTTCACACCCTCGTGGAAGCAATCGACGGGACAAACCGCCACGCAGTCCGTGTATTTGCAGTTGATGCACGGCTCGGCAACAACATGGGCCATCAGACTGACCTCCATACCAAATAGAACACTTGAAACACGCCATCCGCATGTTTCATATGCTTGCATCAGTTTGTCAACAGGAATAATTTGAAATAATCTGGAAACCGGGCCTTCACTCGCCCGCGCCCGAAGGGCCGAGCGTGCCGCCAAATCTGATCGCCCGTGCAATCCTTGCCGCCGTCACACACCCGCCTTATGGTGCCGTCAATGGCACCGTCCAGCCGATTCATCCCCACCGCCCGGCTGATCGCCGTGCTGACGCTCGGTTCGCGAGTGCTCGGGCTCGCGCGGGAATGCCTGTTCGGTTACTTTTTCAGCACCAGCGAGCTGCTTTCAGCCTTTCGCATCGCCTTTATGCTTCCCAACCTCGCCCGCCGCCTTTTCGGTGAGGGAGCTCTTTCATCTGCAATGATTCCGGTCCTCACTGAAACCCTCCACACCCGCGGAGAGGAGTCTTCCCGGCGCTTTGTCGGGACGCTGCTTACCGTGCTGGTCGTGGTGCTCGGCGTGATTGTCTTGGCTGCGGAGGCTGTAATCGTCGTCTGGCGTATGATTCGGGACGATCTCGCCCTGGAGTTCGCCGAGATTCTGATGCCCTACATGGGGCTGATCTGCACCGTGGCGATCGCCAGCGCGGTGCTCAATGTCCGCCGACACTTCGCGACACCCGCCGCCGCCCCGATGATTCTCAATGTGGGGATCATCGTCAGCACCGTTGGCGGCGCACTCGTGGTGGGCCTGACCGGCACCCGGTTAATGATCGCCGTATGCGTTGGCGTCCTGACAGCCGGCGTGGTCCAGCTCGTCGCGACGGGGGTGGCCTTGCGGGCGGTGTCCTTCTTTCCCATCTTCGGCGGACGGTGGAGCGATCCGCAGATCCGGGCCGTTGGCGCGCTTATGATGCCCATGATCCTCGGGTTGTCCGCGATGCAGATCAACGCGCTGGTTGACTACCTGATCGCCTATCTGTTCATCACCGTGGAGGGTGAGCGGGTCGGCCCCGCCGTGCTCGGGTACGCCCAGTACCTCTACCAATTGCCGCTGGGGGTGTTCGGCATCGCCCTGGCGACAGCCATCTTTCCCGTCCTGTCAAGTAAGGCGGCTAAGGGCGATCGTGCCGGGCTGGCGGACATCCTCAGTCGCGGGATCCGACTGAGCCTTTTCATCGCGTTGCCGGCGTCCGTTGGTCTGATGTTCGTGGCGAGACCGCTCGTTGCAACGCTTTACCAGCGCGGCGCCTTCAACGCCGCGGATACGCAGCGGGTCGCCGGAACCCTGTTTTTCTACAGCATCGGTCTTGCAGCCTATTTCACCCAACACATTCTCGTCCGCGCGTTTTATGCGACGCACGATAGCAGGACGCCCGCGCGGGTGGCTATGGCGATGGTGGCGGTGAATTTCTCGATGAACCTGTCGCTGGTATTCGTGCTTCAGGAGCGAGGCCTGGCTTTGGCGACGGCCGTCTGCGCGACGATCCAGGTCATCTGGTTGTCAGTCAGTCTTGCCCGCAAGCTGCCTCAGATCAATTGGCAGACCATCGGGCGCAGCGTCGCAAGAATGCTCGCCGCGACTGGGATCATGGCCGTTGTGCTGGCCGCCGCATCATGGCCGTCACTTGTGGGCCATTGGATTAGCAGCAACCCACCCGCTCGCCTTGCGATGCTCGTGATCGTCGGCGTCGCCGGCTATGCGTTGGCCGCGCACATTCTGGGGATCAGCGAGTTGAGTGCGGTACTCCGT
>Ga0307432_1000786_pt1 | contig 21829 bp, 14 predicted proteins | sample SalMarWE160150MG_FD_202158 | JGI IMG/M metagenome (GOLD analysis project Ga0307432, IMG submission 202158) | Salt marsh sediment microbial communities from the Plum Island Ecosystem LTER, Massachusetts, United States - WE1603-150 | ecosystem: Environmental > Aquatic > Marine > Intertidal zone >...
AATCCTGTGAACGCATTGGCTTCGCCGAGCTCGTAAACTCGATTCCCCGTAGCTTGTCGCTTACGCCATAGCTATAGCGACGGAGCACTGCGGGGCTAGCGAACACAAAAATAATAAAAAAAAGGATGGAAGATTACTCGCCACGCTCGTGAGAATAGTTCCTCGTCGCTTGCGGCGAGGAGCTTCAATATAGCTCTGAGGATAAAGAAAAAAAGGTGCCGTGAAAAGCACCTTTATTTTATGCATGTATATTTCTTATTTCATACTTTTTAAATATTTATACAATTCACTATCCGTTGAAAGAATTACAGAAGTTTGATCATCAAACGTTTTCTGGAATGTTTCCATAGACTTTAAAAATGCATACAATTCTCTTGAGCTGGAAGAACGATCATATGCGGCAGCATAAATGGCAGCCGCTTTAGCATCAGCCTTTCCCATTATTTCTTCTGCTTCTTTAAATGCCAAAGATTGAATGGATTTTAATTCTCTTTCTTTTTCTCCGTTGATCTTTGAAGCTTCACCCTGACCTTCCGAGCGAGATTTGTCAGCAATGCGGTACCTTTCGCTGTTCATTCGATTATAAACCTGTTCACGTACTTTTTCTTCGTAAGTAATCCTTTTAAAACGAAAATCAAGGATTTCAATACCAAGATCTTTAGCTTTTTCATTTGAAGATTTAAGGATCATACCTTGTATTTTTTCCCTGCCGACTGTTATGTTGGCAAGTGAATCACCGATTTCTTCACTTACAGCTCCTGAAGAAACCGGCACCCTATTGCTGCTGCGAACCGTTTCAACAAGATTGTGTGCAGCAACATGATCACGTGTTTCACCATCAATAATATCGTCGAGTCTTGATTGAGCACCTCTCTCATTTGTCATCCTTTTAAAAAATTGTAACGGATCAGTAATTTGCCAGCGTGCATATGAATCTACAAAAATGAACATTTTATCTTTTGTGGGAACCAGATTTGGATCTCCGTCCCATTCCATATAGCGCTTTTCAAAAAAATTGGCCTTCTGAATAAAAGGGGTTTTAAACTTAAGTCCCGGTGTTGTAATGGCATTTCCAACAGGTTTTCCAAACTGTGTAATAACAACCTGTTCTGTTTCCTGAACAATAAATGTACTTTGTGTAATAAGGATAAGTGCAAGTACTATTATTGCTAAATATAGAATGAGTTTTTTGTCTTTCATAATTTATTCTTTAATGGTTTTTTCATTCAATTGCATTTGTAATAAGGGCAATACATTGCTCCCTTTTTCATCAGTGATGATCTTGGTTCCTAACATAGGAATAACTGTAGCCATTGTTTCAAGATAGATTCTGCGCTTTGTAACCTCAGGGGCTTTAACATATTCAATATACAATGCATTGAATCGGGCAACCTCTCCTTTGGCATTATTAACCCTTTCAGTAGCGTAACCTTCGGCTTTTTGAATTGTTTCCTTGGCCTGGCCCCTGGCTTTTGGAATAACCTTATTGTATTCTGATTTTGCCTGGTTGATAAGGGTTTCTTTTTCCTGTATTGCTTCATTAACAGCATTGAATGCCGCCTTGACCGGATCGGGTGGGTTTACATCCTGCAAGACAACCTGATCTATCCTTGTACCCAGGGAGTAATCATCACATATTTTTTGTGCCATTTCCTCCACTTTGGTTGCTATTTCTGTTCTACCCACCGTAATTACTTCATCAACTGTCCGGTCACCTACTATTTGCCTGACTGCTGATTCAGAAATATCACGCAAAGTACTTTCCGGTTTTCTGACTTTAAAAAGAAATTTGTATGGATCATCGATACGATATTGAACGACCCATTCAACATTGGCCAGGTTTAAATCTCCGGTTAGCATAAAGGATTCATTCGAATATCCGGATGTCGAATAATCAGTTTTTACTCCGGCTCTAATTGTACGGAAGCCAAATTCCAATTTTTGCTGCCTTTCAACTGCGACTTTTTGTACCTTTTCGAAAAATGGCAACTTAAAATTAAGTCCGGGATCTACTTTTCGGGTATATTTCCCAAATCGGGTAACTATACCTACTTCTTCAGGTCCTATCTGAAAAAAACCACTCCATGCTATTATTAACAGAATCAGGGAGATGAGTATTGTTCTCCAGTTTTTAAGCAGCTTCTTTGCATTTGGAGATAGATTTAAATTATCAAATTGATTATTAGTCATTTATTAAATGTTTGATTAATACTAAGCAAATATAGACATTATATGATTGGAACAGGGGTAATGATAAATGAAAAGGAATTTTAACTTTGAATAATACAAGTTACTGTTTAAAAAGGAAAGCTTTTGTTATTCAAAACAAAACCTCCGGGAAATTCCCGGAGGCTTATAATTTACAAGTCATATGTAATAATTGAGTGCAATAAAAATGCACTTGAAAAAATTCCGATCAGTATTTCAGAAAGCAACTGCTATTTATCAGCTTTTCTGATCTTCTTTTTTGCATTTGAAATGGCTAAAAGAAAAGTATGCTGGTTGCATTGATCAATATCGATATCAAGCCCCATCTTTTTTCTTACTCCATTAATCCTTTTTAAAAACTCTATTTCAGCACGACTAATCATTTTCCCAAATTTATCGTTGTACTATACAATATTACGTATACTCAGTAACCAGTGTTAGTGATAGTAGTGTCCATTATTGTTGTATAAACGCGCATTTTTTAATACGTATAAACCGACATAGTCTCCTTTCTATTTGCTATAATACAAATTATGTTCCAAACCGATCCTTCCTATTTGATAAATAGCCCTATATTGTTGATAACGCAATATAGTTGTTACTTATATGTTTTTATATTGCTGATTTAATAATTTATTAACAGGTTATTGATAACGTAAATAATTGATAATTAATAAATTAATAATCATTAACCTTTTTTTTTGGCAATTTTGTCGTGTTTTTCTCTGACTCCTGACCGGAGCAAGTGATTAGTGATTGGTGAATTGTGATTGGTGAATTGTGATTGGTGAATTGTGATTGGTGAATCGTGTAATTGCGTATCTGTTGGATCGTGTAATCGTTAAAAATGATTAATCGATGAATCGGGCAATCGATGAAATGAAGTTAATCAACCAACAGAATGTTTTTTATATAACATCAGTTAATCAATTCATCAGTTTCCCAGTTAATCTTTTGTATTGTTTAGAGTTGGGTTGTTCCGCCTTCGCATAATCCTGCTTACGGCAGGCAGATGACCTTGGTAAGCGAAGGTTGGATGAAATGAAGTTTATCTATTGGTATAGTGTCTATTATTAAACTTCAGTTCACCAATTAACCGATTTACCAGTTTATCAAGTATATTCTTGATTCGTGATTGGTGATTCAGTAACCAGTAACCAATAACCATCACCTCATCATTATTAATTATTAATTTTTAATTCTTAATTATAAATTCCCACCGCCCGCCGTATTGATCTCCGGCCATAACGATTTCGTAACTTGTCCATTGCTTTATAGAGATTTACGGTTTTGGGTGTATCATCAAACATATTCAATTGCTGTACTCCCTGTACAAGGTGACTGAAACGCACTCCGATCAGCCGTATGAGCATACGCCGCTGGTACAGTCTTTCAAAAAGTTCTTTTGTGACAGGTATCAGCTGGTGGTCAAAAGCCGTGTAGGGAACATGCTTCTGTAAGGTATGGGTGTCGAAATTTGAATACCGTATCTTTACTGTTATACACGAAGTGAGACGTTGTTTCCGGCGCATTTCAAAGGCCAGCTTTTCCACCATATTTACCAGGATCTCTTTCATTTTTATTACGTCAATGGTATCCTGATCAAATGTAGTTTCAGTGCTGATTGACTTACGTTCTGAATAAGACCGGACAGGTGTATTGTCGATGCCATTGGCTTTTTTCCATATCACAATGCCATTTTTTCCAAGCACTTTTTCCATCATTTCAACGGGGATCAGGCTTAACGTTCCGATGGTAGCTATGCCCATGGAACGAAGCAGATGATAGGTTTTTTCTCCGATCATAGGTATTTTATTGATAGACAGAGGGAAAAGAAATGGTTTTACAATGCTGCAGGGTACTTCTTTTTCCCCGTTGGGTTTGGCCTCGCCGGTAGCAATTTTAGATACGGTTTTGTTAATGGATAACCCGAAAGAAAGCGGCAAACCGGTATTTTTTATGATGTGCTGCCGCAATTCTTTTGTCCACTTCAGACATCCGAAAAAACGATCCATGCCTGTAATGTCAATAAAAAATTCATCAACAGAGGCTTTTTCATACAACGGAACGCGTTCAGCTATAATATCCGTAACCAGGTGCGAGTATTTGCTGTACAACTCCATGTCGCCGCGAATTACCACTGCATCTGCACATAGCAGGTGGGCCATTTTCATGGGCATGGCTGAATGTATTCCGTAAGTACGTGCTTCATAACTGCAACAGGATACCACACCACGATCGGAAGTGCCTCCGATAATAACGGGTTTTCCTTTCAGCTTGCTGTTTACCAGGCGCTCAACCGATACAAAAAACGTATCCAGATCGAGGTGCACTACATTTCTTCTGCTTCCTTCTTCTGCATTCATTTTTCTTGCTTAAATGCTAATCAATCTTCAAACAATAATATACGAATTGTTGATTAAAAAAACAACAAACAGTTGCTTATTATGTAATCATTTTATATATTGCAGAATACAGGATTGAGATTTATTCACTTTTAATACGATCCTGAAAGCAAATCTTATATCAGATAAGAAATTGATAATATATATTGAACTATGAAAACCTATTTTAGCAGCAACATTAAATTTCTGCGCAAACGCAGGGGACTTACCCAGGATGAAGTAGCGGAACGTCTCGGGATGAAGCGTCCAACATTGAGTGGATATGAAAATCAGGTAAGTCAGCCGACAATTTATGCCCTTCTTTGTTTTTCAAAGTATTACAGTATTGCTATTGATACTTTGTTGAACATTGAAATACAAAAATTATCCGAGCTTCAGCTCAGGCAACTGGAACGGGGAGAGGATGTATTTATCAGGGGAGGAAAGTTGCGTATTCTCGCAACTACCATAAATGCTGATAACAACGAGAACATTGAACTTGTAAATGAGAAGGCGAAAGCTGGTTATGCCACGGGATTTGCAGATCCTGAATTCATAAGTCAGCTTCCCAGGTTTCAGCTTCCTTTTCTTTCAAAGCAGAAGAAATATCGCACCTTTCAGCTTAGTGGCGATTCTATGTTGCCAATTCCGGAGGGTGCATGGGTAACCGGAGAGTATTTGCAGGACTGGAGCAACATTATCTCCGGACAGGCATACATTGTCTTTACCCTTGATGATGGCATAGTATTCAAAATAGCCGAGAATCTGTTGAAAGAGGAGGGTATACTGCGATTGTATTCTCTGAATCCTCTTTATGAACCTTATGAAGTGCCTGTCTCGGAAATCAAGGAAGTATGGAAGTTTGCTCATTATATAAGTGCCGAATTGCCTGAACCCATCCTTCCCCAGGAAGAGTTGTTAAAGACTGTGGCCAACCTGAAAAATGATATGGACAAGTTGAAGATGACTGTTCTGAAACCAGGGAATTCTCAGGGAGAAGCGGGAATTGTTAATTAATAATTAAAAATTAATAATTAATAATGAAGAATGTAAAGCAGAAGTTGGTGAGTTGAGAAGCTGAGATGATGAGATTATAAAAAGTGAAACTAGTGACTTGAGACCAGAGACCTGAGACCTGAGACTATTTTTCGCTTACCGATTACCCTTTTCCCTTTTGCCTTCTGACTTATGCCTTTCCCCTTCTGCCTTATGTCTTCTTAGACCTTTCAATTGCCTGCTCAATATCCTCAATTATATCATCAATGTGTTCCAGGCCAACCGAAATCCTGATCAATCCGTCCGTTATACCCACAGCTTTCCGCTCTTCCTCAGTGAGTTTCGAATGAGTGGTTGTAGCCGGGTGGGTGGCTGTAGTTCTTGTATCTCCAAGATTTGATGTCAGGGAAAGCATTTTAAGTCGATCAAGAAATCGGGTACAACGTTTTATTCCTCCTTCAAGTTCGAAGGTTACCAATGCTCCTCCGTAACGCATTTGTTTTTTTGCAAGCTTTGCTTGTGGGTGCGAGGACAGAAACGGATATTTAACGATTTCCGTATCGTCTGACTTATCAAGGTAGGTTGCCAAAACAGCAGCATTGCTACAGTGTTTTTCCATTCTTACAGCCAGTGTTTCCAGACTCTTTGATAATATCCACGCATTGAAAGGAGATAATGATGGGCCCGTTTGCCGTGCCATAAAACGAACATCTTTGATAATATTTTTGGGGCCCACTATAGCTCCACCAAGAATACGGCCCTGTCCGTCAATAAATTTTGTTGCGGAATGGCATATCAGGTTTGCACCGAAATCAGCTGGAGTTTGCAAATAAGGTGTTGCAAAACAATTGTCAACAACAAACAGGCAATTGTGCTTTTTTGCCAGTTTGCCAACAAATTCAAGATCGCATAAATCCAATCCCGGATTTGAAGGAGTTTCGGTAAAAAGCAATCTTGTTTGAGGCATGATGGCTTCTTCCCACTCCGAATTCTTCCGGATATCAACATAAGTATGAGTTATACCCCAGCGAGGCAGTATGTTTGTTATAATTTGGTGAGTGGAACTAAAAAGACTTCTCGAGACAACGATATGATCACCTGCCTTAAGATGTGAAGTCAGAGCAAGAAAGATAGCGGCCATCCCTGTGGCTGTCGATTCCCCGTCTTCCATCTTTTCCATCAGACAAAGTTTCTCGATAAATTCATCATTGTTGGGGTTGGAATACCTGGAATAGATATTGCCTCCTTTTTCATCTGCAAATACTGCTCTGGCTTCTTCAGCATTATCAAAAACAAAGCTTGAAGTAGCAAATATAGGAACACTGTGTTCTTTTTGTGATGAACGTTTTACCTGGGTTCTTACAGATATGGTTTCAAACTTTTTTCTTTTTTTCATTTTAGGCAGATATTATTGTATAGCTATGGGTGATATTGGTATTTTCTTTCTTCCGTATCATTTGGTATTGACGGTTTCGTTTTTAACAATCGCATAATAATCAAGATACGGTCTTTTTTGTTGGTTTTTCATCCTGCGGCAATTATTTCCGGTTACTATCGAGCAAGTTATTTAGTACATTTGATCAGCAAATTTAGAATTATACTTTAAAATATACTGATTTCATGTTTTCAAAAAATGAATTGCCTTTTTTGGCAATACTCAGAGGAATTGAAGAAGATGACCTTAAACCCCTTGTTGATGTGCTTGTTGCAGCAGACATTCGTTTTCTTGAAATTACAATGAATACGCCCGATGCAACAAACCTTATAAGGCAAATAAATCAACTTGTTGAAAATAAATTGGTAGTGGGAGCAGGAACAGTATTAAGTTTACATGATCTTGAAAATGCCTTGTCTGCAGGTGCCGGATTTATTGTAACACCCTCGGTGATCGACGATGTGATCAATGCGTGTGTATCAGAGAATATTCCTGTTATTCCGGGAGCTCTCACACCAACCGAAATCCATAAGGCATGGAGTATGGGTGCAACGATGATAAAAGTATTTCCCGCATCGGTTTGTGGTCCCGGGTACATAAAAGCAATAAAGGGACCCTTTGATAAGATCAAGGTTATGGCTGTAGGTGGTGTTAATGAAAACAATGCAGCAGATTTTTTTCGGAACGGAGCAGATGCAATTGGTTTTGGAGCAGGAATAATCAGGCCGGAATGGCTTTCAGATCATCGATATGATCTGATTGAAAAGTCATTGCAGGAGCTGGTAAAAAAAATACCAATGAAATAACCGGCGAGGTTTTCCCGGCAAAATGGTTTTTTGGGTGATATATTTAACCTGAATATGATGATATAAATTACCTTTTTTAGCGATTACTCTCATGAATTCTTACGTATCAAGGGTTAGAAGGAGTTAATTAAATGAGGGTACCGGTTTCAATATTCCGATTTATGATCTGTTTGCTAATGCCCTTTTCTTTTCTTCAAGGGCAGCAGGCTTTTTATGATCATGATACAAAAAATCTCCTTGATAGTCTTGAGAACAGAATAATTGCCCTGGAAAAGGAAATTCCGCGTTTGGCAGAAAACAGGGCAACAAACTACTTCTTTGCAAAAAGAGATCTCGATTTTACTATATTCCTGCAGCACTATCACGAATATGTGTTTGATGAAGAATTAGACAAGGCACAGGATCTTGTTGAATCCAGGCTAAAAAGTGTTCAGAAACGTGGTGATAAGACTGCTGAAGACTTTTACAGAGATTATAAAAAAAGAATAAATAAAGAAATTTCCGAACAACAGAGACGTTACCAGGTTTTGTTTGAAAAGGAAAAGACATTCAAAAAAGAGTTTTATCGTTTTGTGAATGAAGGCGATGAATATTCCCTGAAGAGAGCTCAAAGGATGACAGATCTGGCACTGAAATATGCCCTCGAGAAAAAACTAAGTTCTGTGTATGGATATCTGTTTCACTACAAAAGTTATGTCAATTCACTTTTGTATGATTACTATTCTGAGTATGATCTGGCCAGGCTTACCAAAAGCGAAGCTGAATTCGAAAGGTACTTTCTTCCTCTCGTTGAATCGGATAGCCTGGATTTGATTCAACAGGCAGGAAAATTGGTTGATCACTGTTATAATTATTCATTGAATACTTCCTCCAGTCTTGATACAATGTATTTTACACAACAAAAAAGATTGGTGGCATCCTATATTTCAGACTATTATGACAGGGACGGTAGTTCTGAAGTATTTGAAGGGATGAAACAAACTTCATTCATTGCAAGACTGGACACTCTAATACGAGAAGGAATATATCAATGGAAGGATCAGATTATTGTAATAGGACATTTCAAACCTGAAGCCGCTAATAAAAATGTCAGGAAAGGAGAAGCGATATTAAATGCTGACCAGAGATTAATTCAATACATTCGTCTGAATCGTCTGACTAAGTTTGATAAAGAATTGAAAATGGGACAAACCTACCTGATTCCATATGTAAATAATAAACAGCTTGCTGAATTTATGTACAATCCATCTAAGAAAAGCTATCAATACATTGTATGTTATACCAAAGTCGAAAGTGATTATTTTACCAGAAAGCTTGGTCAGTATCTGCCTCCTTTGCAATTTGGAAAAAGCCCGGAATCGTTGTGATTTTAAATGAAAAAAGATCGCTAACTTTAAATTCAATTGATAATCGTTGGATTTACCTGTTATGTCTTATAAATATTCTTATCCTCGTCCTTCATTGACAGTAGATGCTATTCTGTTTACTCATTCAGGCAATCAATTGAAAGTACTTCTTATTCAGAGAGGAATAGATCCTTTTAAGAACCATTGGGCATTTCCAGGTGGATTTGTGAACGAAAATGAGCCTGCTGAGGAAGCAATTCTCAGGGAAGTAAAAGAAGAAGTATCACTTACTGTTGGCAATTTAAAGCAGTTGCATGCTGCTTCTGCTCCCGGACGAGATCCAAGGGGGTGGACAGTATCCGTATTTTTTATTGGATTTGTAGAGTGGGATAACAGCAGTACAATTGCCGGTGATGATGCGATAAATGCAGAGTGGTTTCCTCTGAATTCCGTTCCTCGCCTTGCATTCGATCATAAGGACCAGCTATCTCTTGCAAAAAAATACTTGAAGCAAACCATCAGACAATCAGTAATTGATAAAAGTCTTCTCCCTTCGGTTTTTCTTCTGGAACAATTGCATTCCATATATTTTGAGATTACCGGCTCGAGTGAAGAAACTGATGTTTTGATTCTCAGATTGATCAACATGTCTGTTGTAATCCCGGATGCTTATCAGGATTTGTACAGGTTTAATGAATCCTATTATGATAGAATCATAAACAGCGGTTTTCATCAAATCATTCGATGAAAAATCTGGTATTCGATCAATTCATAATGAATATCATTTCCGTTGTCTATCCGGAAATGATGTTGAGAATTTCAATAAAATAGTAACAACTTTTGAATCAAAATTGTACACATGAAGAAAAATGCGTATTTTTTGATAAAATTTTCTAATGGAAAAAAAGTTATATGATTCAGATACAGTTACGTTATCTTATTTCCAGGACGAATGGTTAATTCATATAACATGGAAAAAAAATGCTGACACTTCGGAATACAGGAACATTTTTAACACGATCATCGAATTTTCAGCAAAAAAGAAAGTAAAATACGTTTTGTCTGATATGAGGGAAGAAGGACTGGTGAAGCCGGAAGATTTGCAATGGATGGAAATAGAAGTACTGAAAAAGGCAGTTGAGCATGGAGTTCTTAAAATAGCTCTTGTAGCAGAAGATACCATATTTTCGAATATATATGCCGAGACCATAAAACGTAAGCTTAGAGAATCTCCAATAGATGTAAGGATATTTCAGGATGATGTCTCTGCAAAGGCATGGTTGCTGACAGGACATTAACAATGGTACAAACAATAAAATCTTTTCTATGAAGCTCAATTTAGTATATGGTGTTTTTACACCACTGATAATAGCATTATTTACAATCAATGCATTTACTCAGGAGGTAAATTATAACAAACTTCTTCCTGTTGACGAGAAGGTGAAAATTGGGAAACTGGAGAATGGGTTTACCTATTACATAAGAACAAATCACAAGCCGGAGAAAAGAGTCGAAATGCGACTTGCGGTTAATGCAGGATCAATACTTGAAGACGAAGATCAGCTTGGACTTGCCCATTTTGTTGAGCACATGTGTTTCAATGGAACCAAACACTTTGAAAAGAACGAACTTGTCGAATACCTGCAATCTATTGGCATTCGTTTTGGACCTGAATTAAATGCTTATACTTCTTTTGACGAAACGGTTTATATGCTTACCATTCCTTCAGATTCCACTGATCTTGTTAACAAGGGATTTCTGGTCATGGAGGACTGGGCCCATAATGTAACATTCGAAGACGAAGAAATTGATAAGGAGCGGGGTGTTATTATCGAGGAATGGAGGCTTGGACGAGGTCCATGGCAAAGGATGAGAGATACATACCTTCCGGTACTTTTCAAAGACTCAAGGTATGCCGAACGTTTGCCCATTGGAAAAAAAGAGATCATTGAACATTGCGATTACGAAACCCTGAGAAGATTTTACCATGACTGGTACAGACCTGATCTTATGGCTCTGATTGTGGTGGGCGATATTGATCCTGTGCTTGCAGAACAGAAAATCACGGAACATTTTTCTTCCATTGAAAGTCCTTCAGTTGTAAAGCCCAGAAAGGAATATGAAATTCCGGATCAGAAAGGCACATTGGTGTGTGTGGCCACTGACAGAGAAGCACCTGTAAGTCTGACCAATATTTTTTATAAAAGTGACACCATTGAATTCCGGACCTATGGTGATTATTTAAACATTCTGAACTTCTCTTTCCTCACTGGCATGATGAACAGACGCCTTGTTGAATTGACGGAAAAGGAGAATCCGCCGTTTGTAGGAGCAAATATTCAGTATGGCAATTTGTATGCGCGAACAAAAAATGCATTGCATGGCTATGCTTTGGTTGGAGAAAAAGGTATAGAATCTGGGCTGAAGGCTTATCTTGTAGAGGTCGAAAGAGTAAAACGTTTTGGATTTACTGACACTGAATTGAATCGTTTTAAGCTCGATTTATTAAAACGATATGAAAATGCTTATAATGAACGTGATAAAACCGAATCAAAACAATGGGCTGATGAGTACATAAGGAATTTTTTGGAAGATGAACCAATTCCCGGTATTGAGTTTGAGTACAATTTTGTGAAAGAAAACATCGATAAAATTCATCTTGAAACCATCAATGAACTGGCTAAATCTCTGATTACTTCAGATAACAGAGTGATTGTCATCAATGCACCTGAAAAGGATGAAGCGGAAGTGCCGGATGAAGGAGCTATTCTTGCTTTGGCTGATGAAGTGTTATCGATGGGTATTCAGCCATATGAAGATAAACTATCGGGAAGTGAGCTTTTATCAGAATTGCCTGATAAAGGCAGCATTATCTCTGAAAAAGTTCTGGATGAATTGGATGCACTTGATTTGCGATTATCGAATGGGGCCAGAGTCATTTTGAAAGAAACGGATTTTAAGAACGATGAAGTTCTGTTTTCAGCATTTAGTCGCGGAGGGCATTCTGTATACGGAGATGAAGATCATTTTACAGCCCTTAATACAGATGGCCTTGTTAAGGAAAGTGGCGTTGCAGAATATTCGAATACCGATATACGAAAAATACTTGCCGGAAAAACCGTTTTTGTTGCACCTTCAATTTCTTACGAAACCGAGACAATAAGTGGCCAGACAAAGTCATCCGACCTGGAAAGCATGTTCCAGCTGATCTATTTATATTTCACAGATCCCAGGGTAGATTCAGGGGCATTTCTCTCTTATATCAGCAAAAGAAAAGATCTTTTTGAAAACCTGGCAAAGGATCCTCAAAATTATTTCTTTGATAAATATTACAGGATCCTGGCGCAGAATCACCCAAGAGGCGATTACCTGCCTGTTCCGGAAGATTGGGGAAAAATTGATTTTCAAAGGGCAATACAGATTTATAAGGACCGCTATGCCGATCCGGGCAATTTCACATTTGTGTTTGTAGGTGCATTTTCTATTGATACAATAAAACCTTTTCTGGAACAATATATTGCTTCGTTGCCAGGCATTGAGCGGGAAGAATCCTATGTTGACCTTGGAATTCGTCCTCCCGATGAAAAGCAGATTCATACTATTTTTAAAGGGAATGATCCGAAAAGCATTGCAATCGTGTACTTCGAAGAAGAACAAGCATGGAACGAAAAGGATGCTTTTATGATAAGTGTACTCAACGATATTCTTGAATTCAGATACATTGAAAAAATTCGTGAAGAAATGAGTGGCGCATATACGACCAGGGTAAGTGCATCACTGCATCAGATCCCCTACGAATATTCTTCGCTCCAGATCATGCTACCGTGTTCACCGGAAAACGTCGACAGTCTTGTGTCTGTGGCCATTGGGGAACTGGATTCAATACGGCAACATGGAGTAAAACAGAAAGATATTGTCAAAGCAAAAGAAACCCGTCGCCGGCAACTGGAAACAAATGTGAAAAAAAATATGTTCTGGCTTTCTTCCATTCAAAAAGCCATACTGAATGATTTGGATCTGGATTCGGTTACTGACGAGGAATATATTGAACAAATAAGCAGCGAAGAAATACAGAGGGTTGCCAATGATTATTTTGACACTGATGAATATCTTGAGGTCGTATTGTATCCTGAAGAATATGAAAAGAATCAGGTGGAGACTGAGGCTGATTGATTATTTGTTTTTGGCTCTTTCCTCCGAATGTTTTTTAACTTCCTGAAGTGCATCCAGCGGGCCCATTGTCAGAAATTGTTTTATCAGCCAGTCGGGTATATATCCTCCGGGATTGTATTTGCCTTTCATATTAATTTTTGTGCGATTGCCGGACAATGGAATGAAATGATAAAATTCCTCAAATTCTTCAATACGTATTACATCCGGCACAACTGATTTATACCCGATTCCGGGTGTTGTATGAACATTGATGCTTCCATCCTGATTATGCGTTATATTAAGAACTGATATGGCATCTCTGTCATTAAACGGCCAGGGAATGTCATAGTATGCATAATATGCATATCGCTTGTCTTTTTCTTCAAGTAAGACTTCAATTTTATTACAACAGTAAACCCAATTGATGTAATTGTCAAAATCTGTAAGAAAATTGTATACTACTTCAATGGGTGCATTTATAATCGCTTCAGCACGATACGTCCGGTTTATTTTCCAGTCATTATGCAAATACACTTTGATATCATCGTCTTTTCTTGTCAATTTCCAATCATTATTCTGAGCCTGCAGTGTAAATGAAAAGAGATATAATAACATCCAAACAAAATGGAATTCAATCTGTTTATGCATAAATAGAATTACTAAAAATTGACAGGATCAAGATATGAATAATTATGCAAATTTGAAATACGGTCATTTTGGTCAAAAAGATCGCCCGTATGGTCTAAATTTCAGGAGAATTGTATGGATGATTCTCGTTGTGTTAATAAATTTAAATAATCAATCAGTAATCGCTTTAGATACTATGGTAAGCCAACAGGAAAAGAAGAATTTAGAAAAAGCAACATTTGCTGCCGGTTGTTTTTGGTGTGTAGAAGCCATTTTCGAACGTGTTCATGGTGTAACAGACGTGAAATCAGGTTATAGCGGGGGACATGTAAAAAATCCTTCCTACAGGGAAGTTTGCAACGGAACTACGGGTCATGCGGAAGTATGTCAGCTGACATTTGATCCGGATGTAATATCATATATAGAATTGCTGGAAATTTTCTGGCAAACACATGATCCGACAACTCTGAATCGGCAGGGCAATGATGTTGGTTCGCAGTACCGCTCTGCAATATTTTGTCACAATGCGGAGCAGAAACGACTGGCTGAAGAGATGAAACTTCGACTAAACAAAGAGAAAATCTGGGCAAATCCTGTAGTTACTGAGATTGCTGACTTTAAAGAATTTTATCCGGCTGAAGATTACCATGAAGACTATTATGAAAAAAATCCGGAACAGCCTTATTGTTCCATCGTAATCACACCTAAAATAGAAAAATTTGAGAAGGTATTCAGTGAGTACTTAAAAGAGTAAAACATTAGCAAATAAACAATCTTCCGTGCGGGTCCTGTAACATGAAAATCCACAATATTAATTTGATATATTTGCGTTTCAACTCACATTAGCTTGTCATTGTAATGAAATATATCATTTCCTTTTTCACTTCTATGCGCACTATGTTGCTGTTCCTGATAATTTTTGCATTCAGCATTGCTATTGCAACGTTTATTGAAAATGACTTTGGCAATGATGCTGCCCGGAAATTGATCTACAATGCAAGGTGGTTCGAGATACTTCTCATTCTTGGCATGATAAATATTGTCGCGGTGATTGTTAAACAGAAGTTATATCGACCGGAAAAACTAACCTTATTTGTTTTTCATGTTGCTTTTGTCATTGTCATTCTTGGTGCAGGAATTACAAGATATTTCGGAAGGGAAGGAATTGTACATATCAGAGAGGGTGACACTGCAAAAAACTGGATAACCACCGATACTTACCTGGAATTGTTAATAGAAAAAAATGGGCATCAGTATTATACCTATTATCCGGTTTTATTCTCAGAAATCTCGAAAAACAGATTCAGAAAGAAAATATCCTTTGAAGGAAGTCATATTCATCTCAGTGTGAAGAATTATATCCTCCATGCAGAGAAAAGAATAGAATATAAGCCGGGTGGCAAACCATTCGTTCATATGATAACTGCATCAGGGCAGCAAAAGATAATAACCAGTGGAGAGAAGATTGCATCAGGAGATGTATTCATGTTTTTTTCTGATTCCGATCAGGATAGTATTTTTTCAGACCTTGTTATCCTTAATGATAAGAACGGAGCAGTGACATTCATTGCTCCTTATCCTGTTATTCGTACTTCCATGGATGAAGGGATTACCGACACGCTTGAAGCAAATCAAAAGCACCTGTTTGTTCCGTTTATGCTGCACAATTTCCACAATATCCCTTTTGTTTTGAGAAATTATCTTCCTGAAGGACAAATTATTGCCAAACCTGCCACGGAACAGGATACTTATCTTCCTTCGGCTGTAAAGGTAGATGTTGATATTGACGGAGTCCATGATATCCTGTTTGCATGGGGTAAAAAAGAGCAGGTGGCAACCTTTACTTCAGGGAGTATACATGGAGTAAAAATTGGAATTCGTTACGGTGCTATACGGAAAGAGCTTCCTTTTGCACTTAAACTCAAAGATTTTATTATTCAACGTTATCCTGGATCACAAAGTCCATCATGGTTTGAAAGTAATGTGCAACTTCTTGATCAGCAAAAAGGAATCGTGAGGGAGGAAAGAATCTATATGAACCACGTCTTAAAGTACAGGGGATATAGGTTTTATCAATCTTCTTATGATACGGATGAGAAAGGGACTGTTCTTTCACTCAATCGTGATGGTTTTGGCACTGCTGTTACCTATACAGGATATTTGCTTTTGGCATTGGGAATGCTATTAAGCCTGATCAGCAAAAATAGCCGCTTCAGAAAACTTTCACTGAATAAAACACCGGCAAGTAGGGTCATAAAGATGATCTTTCCGGCTTTACTTTTTTTTAGTGCAAATGTATCCGGTCAATACAGGAATATGTCTTTACCGGAGATTCCCGGGAACCATGCAGATGAATTTGGTAAAATCCTGGTACAAGACAATGGAGGAAGGATTGAACCATTGAATACCCTAGCTTCTGAAATTTTGCGCAAGGTAAACAGAAAGGAAAGTTACAAAGGACAATCTGCAAACCAGGTATTTACAGGTATGTTGGTTTTCCCTGAACAGTGGCAGAAGGAGCCTTTCATTAAAACCGGTCATCCTGAAATTCAAAAACTTATTGGATTGCAGTCAAAGTATGCTTCTTTTCTGGATTTTTTTCCCGAAGAACACGGAGGCAATTATATTTTGACATCCTATGTTGAAGAGGCATATCGAAAAAAACCTGCCTACCGTAACAAATTCGACAATGAAGTCATCCGGGTTGATGAGCGGGTGAATATTTGCTACCTGGTGTACAGAGGAACATTGTTGAAGATCTTTCCTGATCCGAAGGATAGCTTAAATACATGGCATTCATTTGAGACAAGTTCCGGAGTGTTCAAAGGTGAAGATTCGTTATTTACAAAACAGATACTCAGATATTATATTGAGGAAACAAGAAAATCAATGGAAAGCGGCGATTGGATGAATCCTTCCGGGATTGTTAAAGCCATTGATATCTTTCAGCAAAATTACGGTCAATCGGTTATTCCTTCTGATACTCGTTTAAAGGCAGAAACATTTTATAACGATTTCAATATTTTTAACAGAATAACCAGGATTTATTTGTTTGCAGGATTGCTTCTTCTGATCTTTCAGTTCTTACATATTTTTGCCCCCCGTTTTCGGATAAAATACATCAGTGTTCCGGTTCTTTGGATCATTGCAATTGTATTTCTTCTGCATACTTTCGGCCTGGCATTACGCTGGTATGTTGCGGGTCATGCTCCCTGGAGCAATGGTTTCGAAGCACTTATTTTTATTGCATGGGCAACAGTTTTTGCCGGCCTGCTGTTCTCCCGAAAATCGGGGATTACGGTAAGTGCCACGGCTATTCTTGCTGCTCTTATATTGCAAACAGCTCATCTGAGCTGGATGGATCCCCAGATCACCAATCTGGTTCCCGTTCTTAAATCTTACTGGTTGATCGTTCATGTTGCAGTGATCACGGCCAGTTATGGTTTTCTTGGTTTGGGTGCTCTCCTGGCATTTTTAAATTTGCTGTTGCTGTTATTCGAGACGGCCAAGAACAAAAATGAACTTGAACAGCACATCACAAGACTTACTCAAATTATTGAGATGACATTGATTGCCGGCCTCTATTTGCTGACCATTGGCACATTTCTGGGAGGAGTATGGGCAAATGAATCCTGGGGGCGCTATTGGGGATGGGATCCCAAGGAAACATGGGCCCTGGTAACAGTAATTGTTTATGCTGTCATTTTGCACCTTAGACTGGTTCCGGGTTTTAAGGGAAGAGTGCTTTTCAATATTGTATCTCTTATTGGATTCGGTTCCGTAGTCATGACCTATTTTGGAGTGAACTATTATCTTTCCGGACTTCATTCCTATGCCCAGGGAGATCCACTTCCTCTTCCACCTCTTGTTTACTATTCGTTGGCAGTAGTGGTTGTGATTTCAGCTTTCGCAGTCACCAATCAGTACCGACTGAAGAATGAAATATCCGAAAATATGTAATAAGTACTTTCTTTTCAATAGCATATTATATTTTTTCTGAATACCTTTATGTACAATAAACCAAATTATACGAAATGAACATTTTCAGAAGTATACTGAATAAAAGGAGGCATTTGTATGAAATGCTTTCAGGAAAACTGTTTTTGAGGATCTCATTTTTTTTCCTTGGAATTGCATCTACTGCATGGTTTCTGATCAGGGTGATACCAAAGCCTTCCAGGGCAGGATATCCTTGCATGCGGGTAGCAACATCTTTTATGTCGGGTTTTATAATTTATCTGATATCGATCACAGGCTCGGTATTTGCATTCCGGAAGCTTGGCAAGAAATTAATATCGACAAAGTACATTGCAGCTTTTGGCTTTCTGGCCATAGCGGCAGCATCTGTTTTTATTGCCGGTTCGGTAAATAACCCGAGTAGCAATGCAGCAACACTGGCGATCCAGGAATCCTTAATAGCGAATGACCCAATTGGTGTTGCTACCGGATTAAAACCAGGAAGAGTAGTTTGGGTTTATAACCCCGGTGCCACCGACGAAAATTGCAATAACTCCTCGGGAGACTACTGGTATCAGGATGATAATACCAATCAGGACACAGTACGTAAAATGCTTGCTGATGGTATTATAAGGTATTCTGAAGCAGACGATCTGGCAAATGCCTGGAATGATTTATTTGAATATTTCAATGTACAACATTCAAAAGGAAATGTGGGCTATAGTGCCGGAGAAAAAATTGTCATTAAACTAAATATGACAAATATGGGCTCTAATGGTAGAACTTTGACTTCACTAATGAACTCAACTCCACAACTGGTACTTGCAATACTTGAAGAATTGATTGATAGTGTTGGCGTAGCACCGGCTGATATTACAATAGGAGATCCTTACAGGGGCTTTGGCGATTTTTATTGGGACAAATGTCATGGTAAATACCCGAATGTGCATTATATCGAAGGTTCGGACACTGATGGCAGACAAATAACTGAAATTTCTGGCGATGATGTGTTTTTTACAAGTGATGTTGATAACCCGTTTGCTTCAAGATTACCGCAAGCATATCTGGATGCTGCTTATCTGATCAATATGCCTTGTATGAAAAGCCATAATTCGGCTGGCATTACCCTTGCAGCAAAGAATCATCAGGGTTCTGTTATTGCACCATCTCAAAATGCCACAAACCAATATATGGGAAATGATTTACACTATTGTTTTCCGGATGTTCCCGAAAATCAGGTCTTAGGTATTTATCGTCATATAGTGGATTATATAGCTCATAGTAAATTGGGAGGCAATACACTGGTTTACATTGTAGATGCCATCTGGTCGGGAAGGAACTGGAACGGTTATGTTGACAAATGGGGTATGTCACCTTTTGACGGCGATTATACATCATCTCTGTTCATTTCACAGGATCCTGTTGCTATCGAATCGGTTGGGTATGACTTTTTGTACAATGAATACAACAATACCGAGTATAGAAACACATATCATGAAGGTGATGATTTTCCACTCTGGGTTGGTGTTGATGATTATATCCTTCAGGCCGCCGATCCAGCGTATTGGCCAAGTGGTATTGAATATGATCCCGACCATGCCGATCACAATTCACCTGTTGGGTCACTTGGTGTTTATGAGCATTGGAATAACATATCTGATAAACAATACTCGAGGAATTTGGGCACAGGAGATGGCATTGAATTGGTAAGTGTATTTGCGGGTAGTGAAGAACCAAATTTCATCCAGGATACCCGTAATAATAATTCAATAGCATCCATTTACAGTTATCCCAATCCGGCAACAGATGTTGTGTTTATTGAATACATGATCAATGCCCCTGGTCAGGTAAATATTGAAATATTTGCCATTGACGGGAAAAAAGTAGGGCAGGTTCAAAACAGGGATGAGATTGCCGGGACACACCAGCTAAGCTGGAATGTTGAACATTTGCAGTCCGGATCATATATTCTCAGAGTCAGCCATACCTCAACTGATGGTGTATCAACTTTGTTAAAGAAGTTTGAGGTATATTAACGTGATTTCGAAATAAGTTATAACTACTTAAAATAGCAATTATCAGATAATTTAGCTTGTATTCTCTGTTTATTAAAAATATACCTATGGTTTTGTCGCATACAATGTCAAATCCTCTGAATAACATGGCAGCTGCGACAATTAATAAGAACATGAATTAAAACCTGGTGCGTTGCACCAGGCTGAATTAATAAAGGCTTTCAGCCTTAACCGGTTATCATTTTGCCTGTAAGGCAAAAATAATTCAGCCCGGGGCCAGCCTGCCGGACTGGCAGGCATCGCCCCGGGTTATATGAAAAGAAAAATTTGGCGCATTTTATTTGTTATTTCGAAGAATTTAGTCTGTATGCGCCACAAAGACATAGTATATTCATGGAAGATCCCCATTTCTTATATCGAACTCATATTATATTAAGATTATCGAATGCATTGTACAATCAAAAAAAATTGTAAGAGGATGAAAGTTAAACACACTATTTTTTTACCAGTACAAATTTCTCGTTGAATTTGTTTATGATCTGGTTATAATAAATCTTTAATTTCCTATAATCTTCACTGCTATATACGGCGTTTTTAAATTCATAATGCCCCTTAACCATGATTTGGTTTTCAGAGGGTTGAGTTGCAGTATATTCCAGTTCCACAAGTTTGCCTTTCATAGACAGGTCTTCAGGTTTTTCTTCCAGTGTATAGCCTTCAGGAATTTCAAATTGTACAAAAAAGCTATGTATTGTTGGATACTTACGGTCAATAGGATACGTTCTGGTAGCCTCTTTAAAAGGATTTGTCGGAACCGGAAACTCAAGAAAAGGAGAAATATACAGTTTATTACCGATTTTTTCCATGGAATAAGCAGCTTCGGTGCTGATCTTTAATGGTTTTTCTTTCTCGTAATAATTATCTATTTGTACGGAATCCAAAAGAGTTAATTGTTTTTCTTCAAAATAATTTTCGAGATTAACATACGAGTTTTGATACATTTTTCTGAGTTCGACTGCTTCATAATTTGTTGAAGTTATGTCTACTTTGGTGATTATAGAATCAACGGTTTCATTGATTGAGCTTCTGAATACATACCTGACCGACGATTGCATTTGTGATGTCAGATCTATCCATGTTTCCGAGTTTTTTTCTATAACAAATCCCCGGTCATTCAGACAACGAACCGGTATAATATAATTTGGACAGTAAGGATCTGTAGCATCTGCCAGAATGTTTTTCCCATCAATTATCACCAGGACAATAACATCATTAAAGAATTGTGAAAACGGGAAATCCACCTTTATTTTTCCGTGATCACGTGTACTGAGAATTACCGGTTTCACCTGGAGTTCTGCTTCCTGAAGCATTCCACATAAAAAAAGATTTATTTCAGCACTATTACCTTGTTTTTCCGTGGCAAATTTAGATGCTGAATTGTGTGAAAAAAAAGACCGATAGGTATTCCAGTTATAATTTGATTTTATGAAATCGATAATACTGTTGAATCTTTCTTCTTCGTTCTTTTCACTAATGAGCGAATAGTCGAAATATTTTTTTGATAGCTTACCGCTTGAGTTTATGTATTTTCCAAAATCGGAATTTTTCAGTAAATCATTGACAAGTTTTGGCCAGGTTGTCAATACCTCGGTTTTTATCCCATAAACATCTGTCCATGCGATCATCTGGAAATCCAGTTTAATGATATAGTCTTCCACGGAAGTAATAAACTCTTCATCACGAAACGCAGGGACATCTTCCATCCTGTAAACATGTACAAGATCCTGGTATTTGACGCGACCCAAAATCCTTTCCAAACCTTGCGACACGTATGATGTATGATAATCAAATTTGGAAGCACCCTGTAACAAATAGGTATATTCATAAAAGGGGACCATATAGA
>Ga0307432_1000787_pt1 | contig 21806 bp, 19 predicted proteins | sample SalMarWE160150MG_FD_202158 | JGI IMG/M metagenome (GOLD analysis project Ga0307432, IMG submission 202158) | Salt marsh sediment microbial communities from the Plum Island Ecosystem LTER, Massachusetts, United States - WE1603-150 | ecosystem: Environmental > Aquatic > Marine > Intertidal zone >...
CGGTGAAGCTGACGACCCGAAGGGTTAATGAAAATATGTTTGAGTAACGCTATTGCGTTACGAGTTATTTTCATTGAGTCAGCGAACCGATAGTGGATCGCTGAGAAGCCCGGGCCTTGATTCTTTTACTTCCTTTTCTCATCAAGGAGAAAAGGAAGTGCCCGTCCGGCATGAGGACAAAAAAACTCGTTCCGTTGGGGAACGGAACGAAATAAAGGCTTGTGAGTTGGCGTTTAACAATTAATGAGTTGAGAAAAACTTGCAACTTGAAACTTGCGACTTGCGACTTAACATCTATTCTTCAAAAAAATAATCCGGAAAATTCACCAGGTAGACTTTCTCCGTTGCCCTTGTCAAAGCTGTATATAACCACCGCAGATGTTCTTTATCGATCCTTTCCCTGCTAATGTATCCCTGGTCTATAAAAACCGATTTCCACTGTCCGCCCTGCGATTTATGACATGTAATGGCATAGGCATATTTTACCTGAATTGCATTGAAATATTCATTCTTTTTCACACTTTCATATTGTTTCCTTCTGGATTCAATATTGGTATAATCCTCAAGAATTGTATAAAACATTTGACGGTTTTTCTCTCCCGCCAGCGCAGGTGTCTCTTCATACAACACATCCAACATCAGCTTCACCTCCACCTCAATATCATAATCAATCAGTCTCACAATGCAATCGGCATATTTGAATCCGTAAAGATCCTGGTATTTCAATATTTTGATTACTTCAATAATATCTCCGTTTGCAATAAAATCAAATTCGGATTCATCCCTCAGCCAGAAATAATTGTTTTTCACCACCATCAACAAATCCCCGGGCACCAATTCCTCCTCACGACCAAGAATAGATCTTCGTATTCCTTCATTAAATCCGTTCGATCGTTTGTTTGAGCGGTTGATAATGATTGTTTCTTCCAATCCAAATGTATCGTAGCTATCGGATATCGCATCAACCAGTTCTTCTCCGTTCAATCTGACAATGTCAGCAAATTCTTTTAAGCGGAACAAAGGTGTTTTAAAAATGCCCTGCTCAATTTTTTTTCGGATCAATGTGGCATTGAATAAGATCCCTGAAGTACTTTTTTGTCTGACAACTTCTACCAATTCTTCTTTCAGGATTGTATCGGAATACCTGTTCATTTTAGAAATATCAAGGGCCGGACTTATGTCCAGTCCGACAGGAGGCAATTGAGCCGGATCTCCTACCAATATTAGTTTACATCCTTTCCCGTTGTAAACATATTCAATCAGATCATCAAGCAAATAGCCCGAGCCAAATACGGCTTCCGTATTTTTCTGATTTGCTATCATGGATGCCTCATCGACAATAAATATGGTTCTTGAATGCAGGTTTTTATCCAGCACAAATTTTCCAAAGCCATCTTTGGAAGATTTTTGGCGGTATATTTTTTTATGAATTGTATAGGCAGCACAATTTGAATAGGATGAAAAAACTTTTGCTGCTCTGCCTGTTGGTGCCAGCAAAACAGATTTCATTTTGAATTCATCTAGCATATTCACATAGGCGCTTAAGGTTGTTGTTTTGCCTGAACCGGCATAACCGGCAACAATAAGCAAAGCATCTTCTTCTTTCTGAAGGGTATAATGAGCCAGAGCCTTAACAAGCTTTTCCTGTGAAGGTGTCAGTGTATTCTGTAAAAAAGAATACAATTTCGACGCAATATGATCAACCAACATTCGTGTATCAATTCTGATAATTAAACATCTAATCTAATTTTTTTTTATAAATTCGCACCATCTGCAATCAAGTACTAACAAGTAAAATAATAGATTATGTCCTTTCTGATAATACTCATTCTGCTTCTGGTTGTAATTCTTAGTATAATTACGATAATTATTGTAAACAAAAAACCGGGATCAAAAAAACTCTTTCAATTTATTTATGCCATACTCATTGTAGTTTTGGGCCTGTTCCTGGTAAAAAACATACTTGATCCTATTTTTTTCAAACAAGAAAGAATGAAGAGAGAGAATGCTACGATTGAACGTCTTAAAGATATCCGAACCGCACAGGTTGCATACAAAGAAAAGTATGGAAAATATACCGGTAGTTTTGACACATTGATACATTTTATTAAGACAGATTCTTTTGAACTGGAAAACATTATCCAGGTAAGACCATGGAATCAGGATTCAATTACAAAAAGGGAAGCATTGCGGGTTGGGATCCTCAAAAAATCAACAATTTATAAGCCGGTTCTTGATTCACTTTTTTCAAAAGACTATAATGTAAATGAATTAAGAATTATACCTTATACCAGCGGAGCGGAATTTGTAATGGCTGCGGGCGAAGTTGAAACCGGCTCGCAGGTAAAGGTAAAAGTATTTGAAGCATACGCACTCTATGATATCTTGTTTAAAGGCATGGACAGACAAGAGGTGATAAATTACAAAGACGAAAGATACAAGCTCACTGAGTTCAACGGAGTGAAAGTTGGTTCTCTCACCGAAGCAACCAACAATGCAGGTAACTGGGAAAAATAAATTCATAGATTCCTATGCCTGAAATCAACCTGGTTGATCGATCATTACAAGATTATTACAACGAAACAGAATTATCCATTCAGGTTAGCCCGGGTGGATTTTCTTTTTGCATTTATACGACCCATGATGCATTGATCAGAGCTTTTCGTTATTACAAATTTACCAATGCAGTTTTACGAGAGGATATTCTGAATCATGTAAATGATATTCTGAACAGGGATGATCTTTTACGATTGCCACAAAAACAAGTAAAAGTCATTTTTACCAGCAGGAAATCAACGATGATTCCAAATGAATTCTTCCAGCCTGAGCAACTGAAAACATTGCTTGAATTTAATCATCCTCTGGAAGATCTTGAAGAGATCCATTACAATGAAATTCCATTTTGTAATTCATACATTTCTTTTGCAATACCTTCCTATTTTGCCAGTATGGTCACTGCAAAATTTACCAATGCAGCTTTTTTCAATCAGGCATCGCCATTGTTGTTATTTGCCGGTGAGCTGATCGATAAGGAACAGAACGACTGTGTGCTCATAAATCTGAATAAGGAATTCTTTGATATTCTTGTCGTGCAAAACAATGCGCTAAAATTCATCAATACCTTTTTGTATGTGAATTCAGTGGATCTCTTGTATTTCATACTTTATGTCTGCAAGCAACTGAAAATTGATGCCCGTGCTATTCCTTTTTATCTTACAGGAGAAGAATCAATTGATGACAATCTGATCGCCGAATTGTCCAATTTTATTGCAGATCTGAGCACCCCCCCCTCTCTCGAAGATCTCAAATTAGCCGATAGTCTGAAAGATATTGATACGGCAAGACATTTCCCCTTGTTATATCTGTTAAAGTGCGAATAATCAGCGGGAAATACAAAGGTCATCGTTTCCCGGTCAGAAAAAATTTTCCTTCCCGACCAACAACAGATTTTGCCAAAGAGAATATTTTCAATGTCATTGAAAATTATTTTAATTTGAATGAGTGCAAAGTGTTGGATCTTTTTGCCGGAACAGGCAGCGTTGGTTTTGAATTTGCCTCACGCGGAGCTACCGTCGATCTGATAGAGAACGATTTCAGATCGATGGAATTTATAAAAAAGAATATTGCTGCGCTGAAAATCACATCAATCAATGCCATCAGGGGTGATGTTTTCAGACTGTTACAAAGAATGGATACAAGCTATGACATAGTGTTTGCCGATCCGCCCTATTTGTTAAAGAATATTGATGAATTGCCTGAATTGATCTTTCAGAACAAGCTATTGAATCGTGAGGGGTGGTTCATACTCGAGCATTCTGACAAACATTCATTCTCCGGTCAAAAGCATTTCCGGGAGCTGAGAAAATACGGCAGTGTACATTTCAGCATCTTTACAAACGAATAAGAACGGAGCGAGTTCGAAATTGTTTAACTATTGAATCGTTTAATTGGTAATTCGTGAATGGTGATCAGTGAATTGTGATCAGTGAATTGTGATCGATTGAGGAGTTTAGTTGTTGATGTTGCTGGGTATCGGATAAATCCGCTTTGAAAAAATGCGGCTTCGTAACGCTATAAATTGGCCATTGGCTTCGGAAGCGAGGACCCACTCGGTGAAGCTGACGACACGAAGGCAAGAATCGGGTATTGGTTGCTGGTTGATAGTTGTGCATAGCTGATCACCAACTGTATAAAAAAAAAGGACTGGCCTATAAAAAATCCAGTAAATAAATCATTGCGAAGGCTCGATGCAAAGGATTTTCAAGTTCCGCGGAAGTGAAACGTCAGCGGAACGACACGAAGAGCCGAGCAATATGATTTATCTGGATTTTTTATAGGCCATGATTTCTTTGGTTCCTTTCTTCATCAAGGAAGAAAGGAACTCGTTCCGTTAGGGAACGGAACGAAATAAGGGCATGTGTGCTGGAATTGAGAAAATGAAAAGATGAGAAGTCCACCTCACACAAAATAATTGTCTTTTTCTGCTTGGATGAAATAAAATAAGCATTATTTTTGCAACGCTTTGCTGAAAGAGTAACAAATTGTTGGAATTTCCGGGCTGTTGTCCGGAAGAGCAAACAAAAGCAAAAGATAATTTGGTCTGGTAGTTCAGCTGGTTAGAATACGTGCCTGTCACGCACGGGGTCGCGGGTTCGAGTCCCGTCCAGACCGCATTATTTAAAATAAAGTCCTGAAAATCAGGGCTTTATTTTTTTATACGTACATATTTACGTACGGTTTAATTAGATTGCCCTCCAATAAAAGTCCTTCTCTTCTATTAAATTATATGTTAATGCCGCTTTGTGATGATAAAAATGTCTATAACAACTTTACATGAAATAATAATTTTGATAGCAATCAAAAAACTTCTCATAGTCACAAATTATAGAAAATTAAAGGTTTAATTCACAAATCTCACTTTACTTGGGAATGCTAAATTCATTACTAGACTTATTATTATAATAAAAACAGCCGAGAATACTATTAAATTTGTATTTCCAATTGCATTCCCCCATATAAATCCAATGATACCAATGAATGAACCAATAAAACCAAGAAGAACTCCTTTAGCTGATAGTTTATCCCAATAAAGTCCTAATATTGTTGGAACCACAGCCATTGACGCAATTGCATTAAATACCCACCAAAGTTTATCCAAACCGAAATTTGGTACATATTCTACAATTAAGGCTACAACTAGGCCAATAATGGCTAAACCAATCATTGCGTATCTTGCACGTTGTGGTGTTTTATGGTCTAATTCTATTTTAATTTTCTCTTCTTCACTTGAAAGTACAGTGCCTAGTCTTTCTTTTCGTAATACTTCTTTTTCAGATTTTGACAGTCGTACACTATCTATGGCCCACAAAGATGCACCTGCAGCAAAACCCGAGTCGAGGGTTGAACTTAAACCACTCATTAACATTATTATAAATAAAACAGCAGCCCAAGTGGGTAATAATTTTCCAACTACAGCAACACCAATCATAGGTAATTGCACACTTTCTGGCATTTTTATCCCCAAGTCAGGATTTGCACCCATAAAACCTAAAACCGAAAGAGTTAGAGGAACAATTCCAAAGAGAATACCACCCCAAACGAATGATTTTACTAAATGATTTTTTTTAATCGCAAAACTCCTTTGCCAATATTGTTGATCAGAGATAGCACCAGCAATTAGACCTATTGTAGAAACAATGCCAAAAGAATATACAACACCCCAATTAAATATGTTTGAGTTATTTGCAAGCCCTCCAAATCCTTTCTCAACAGTTTCCCAACCTCCTCCCGATGAGATAGTCCAGGGAATTATTATAATTCCAACACCAAATATCATTAACATTTGTAAAAAATCTGTGATTATAGATGCTCTTAAACCAGATATCAATGAATACGATAAACCAATAAGCAATAAAATGATCATCACATAGTTTAAAGGAATTCCAGTAAAGAACGAAATTAAAAGACCACCAACAAAGATTTGAATAGTAACAGCCATCACTTGATACCAAAAGTAGATGAACAGGTATATTTTATGGATCCTTTCATCTTTAAAACGATACCTAATCCAATCAGGTAAGGTATAACCACCAGGTAATCTTTTACGAATTTTAGGAGCAAGCCAAGCAAATATCAACAACGCAAGAATATTTGGAAACGTAAACCAGAACATACCTGACAAGCCCAATTCGTAAGATTTTTGAACGCTTACAAATAAAGCAGGAGCCCAAATCCAAGATGCAGCAATGCTAAAAGAACCTATACCCCATGGTACTTTTGATCCTGCTTTTAAGAATCCTATTTGAGTACTTGTCCATGATTTGTTCTTGGAGACAAGCAATGTAAGTGCAATCATTGCAATTGCAAATAATGCTAGGAATAAATAACCTTGACTTTCAGTTAATATATTCATTTTATTATGCTTTTAATGGTGTTTAGATATTCTTTATTATTCATATTTTTTGCAATTCTAAAGCCAACATCCAAATTTGTATTCTCTGGATATACTCGATCTTCTCCATCAAGGTTGAAGCCTTCAATTCCCTTTCTCCATGTTGAACCTTTAATAATTGAGCGAACTCTACAAACTTGACCTTTTCTTATGTACTCATTCATATGATCTTTAAAGCCAATTGGAAATATATAATCAACTTTTCTTTCATCTACCCATTCTCTTACATTTCCAACAATACCGTATACATTAAAAGTATTGGGATTATCCATCTTAACTGGCATCAATTCATATTTGGGTTGTAGTAATTTGTTTTTATATTCTCGACTTTCTTTGGTATGCCTACCGTTTTTAAACAGTATTTCCCATGGATATCGAATATCTTTACCTTCAGTTGCTAAATAATTCCACTCATCTTCGAAAGGAAGCCTATATCCATTACCTAAACAGTTTTTTCTTATTGCTGCTAATTTTTGTTTTCCTTTATAAGTGGTGAAAATATATTGATAAAACAAATCATTGTATGATACATTATTTATTAAAGAGAGCCAATTGCAGAATGCAGCAGCTGCAAACCATGATATGTAAACAACGGGTTCTCTAGCAAAATTCCTTGAATACTCTTTGCTGCTTAGATTAAAGTAATGATAATCATTGATAACAAAGGAAAATGGATTATTATCACTATTTTTCCTATTATCTATAACTTTTGGATGCCAATACTTACCAGAATATATTGCGTACTTATCATTTTTCTCAAAACTTTTATCATTTAGGAATTTTAAATACTGATTGTTTGTAACTTCCGTTTCACATACATAGAAAGGTTTTATTTTTAAAACATTTGGAGTAATTAATCGAAAATTAATATTACCCTTAAGACTATATTCCTTTTTAATGTTTATTTTTTGAATTCTATTTTCAATATTATCAATATGAATATCAATGTAGTTTAAATTTTCAATTAGATAGGGTACATTTATTAAAAAAAGTGCATCACATTTTAGATTCTCTTGAATTGATTTAGAAAACTTAATTTTTAAACTTTCATTCTTTTTTAGAAGTACTTTTAAAAAAGCTGCTATCCGCTCACCTAGTTTATTATCACTAAAACTTTTCTTTCCAAAATATGCTATATTACTTAAGTTGTCCTTTTTAAATGATGTTATTAATGAAGATGCAATGTAGTACGCCAGTACTCCTTGTGAAAGAAATGCAAAATTCTCTCCTTTATCCAAGGTAAGAACAGTCTGGGTTTTTATATCATTAATTAAAATTTCATAATCCTCAAAAAGCTCAGGTTTATATTCAGCAATTTCTTTAAAATTAAATTTATATTTTTCAGTTTCAAATACGTACCAGGCTAGATTTTCCAGAATGATATTCTTCTCCTCTAATTTAAAATCTTTTGGTTCTAATTCTCCCGCTTTCCTCTGCACTAATACATCAATTGCTCTTTGGGAATCAATGTTAAAAGAGATTACTGAATCGATGAGGCAGTCCTCAAAAGTTTTAAGTAAATTGTCTTCACTAAATCGTTCAAAGTAATTAATCAGGTAATCATAAAAAGCTGGATTTTTTGATAATTCAAGTATTTCATATTCAATGTTTCCAACTCGCTTATTTCTTTTTAACTTATTTATTATTCGAATACCTTTTCCTAATTTATCTATACTAAGATATTTACTATGTAGAGTTTTTATTTCAGTTGCTGAAAATGAATTAAGTTTAAATATATTGAACGAATGGACAATTCTATTTAAATAATCAGGAATATATCCATCTTCAGTCTGGGTTGTATCAATTGAAAAATATTTATTTATTTGATTTGTTGAATAGAAAAATGAAGTTCTTGATGTTAAAACTATATTATTTGTTTTTTCATAAACAGATGATAAATCCCAAATCTGTTTAAGATAAATATTTTCATCTACCTCTTGAGACATTTCGTCAAAGCCATCAAGAATTAATATGATATTACCATTTCTAATCAATGCTTCCCAGAAAAAATACTCACCAAATACTTTGATTTTGTAAAGATTCTTAATATGAAAAAGGAGAATCTCGAATAGGCTGGATTTGCCAGGAATACGTGATGATAACAATCTTAGATTAATATATATAGGAATTGGGTTTATCCATTTATTTCTTTTATGTTCCTCAAGTTGTTTTAAACAGTATCTTTTCACAAACCAAGTTTTCCCAAAGCCTCTTTCACCAAGAATTAAAATTGGATGCTTTGTAACTTTTCTATTTTTCCCCCATTCTTGTATTGACTCTATTGATCGATTGCAGTTAAAACTATCAATTTGATTATGTACGGTTAATTTCCGACTAACAAAAAGCGATTTTAATTTACCAAAATCTTCATCCTGATAATTAATATTTCTATCATAAGGACTAATATCGAATAGAAAATCAAAAAATTCATTTGGAGTCAGACATTCATTTATATTTAAATTTTGAAAAACATCTATAATATAAAATTTTGAAAACTTTTGTTTGCACTGGTGTGCGACTTCTTTAACATCAATTGACATAGATATTGGAAGAAGAAAACCAATCTTATTATGATGAGACTTTGGTAAAAGAATATTATAAATTAGAATTGAATAATCTTTTGTTGTAATGATCTCAATTATCTCACTGTTTTCAAAGAGAGTATTTACTTTGTCGTAAAAACTAGTTATTATGGAAATTGTGTTATTTATATCTTCCATTCTAATAAGATTTAACAATTTCTCTTAATTCATTTATAACAAAATTCTGAACAATAAAGTTATAAAAACCTCTAACATCCTTTCTGTTTGAATTTTCAATATATTCAAACAATCCCGATTGCTGCATAAAACTGTTTTGAGAATGGTGAATTGATTTAGTTGTGAATCTGTTTTTTAATTGAAAATTTATGTGTTGTAAAGTTTCTTCCTTTTCTGCGTTATTTGTGTCTTTCCATAATTCAATTAATTTTTGCATCATTACATTAAAACTATCTCCATTATAAATCCACAAATTTTGCTGACTATAAATACTGTAAATTAATTCAACAGGATTATTTGTAATTCCAGATCCGCGGGCAATAAAATATTGAATTATAGAATTTATTACATACCAGGGATGTCCATTGGTAAAACCATGTATTATTTTTGCTAATTCCTTTTGATCCTTTTTATTTGGCAATTCTAGCGAAATATTAGTTGAAATTATTGATAGAATATCATGAACATTAAAGGGGACTAAATTTATAGTAAGACTTGAAATCCATGCGCAAGGTATATATCTTGACGTCACTAATAATTTAATCTTAGTATGTGTTAATCTCTTATTGATATTTAATATATCTGTCCTGAAATTTTCTATTAATTCATCTTTTAAGTGATGAAATTCCTCAAGAGGTATTGATAAAACTGCAAAATCATCAATTAATGGATGTAATAAAGAATCAACCCAATCGACCATCCATAGTAAATAGTTTTTCGTATTATTCTCATAAAGCTTTAACAATTCATTAGTTATTTCTCCCTTTTGATAAATGAAATAATCAATTTTATCAAATATATGATAGTTTGATTCAGTTTTATCTGCCTCATAATATTTATAGGCATTCCTTAAAATATAATGTGCGATTAAAGAATAAAAGTCTAACAAATCATTTAAATCGCTTCGATGTCTATTTCGTATATAGATTGGATCAATTAGTTGGAAGTGAATTTTATCATTCTTAGTTTTTTCTTCAATTTGGTTAATAAAAATTGATTTGCCAGTTAACAAAGGTGATACAATAAATATAATCCCGCTTTGCTTCAGTGTTTCAATTGTATTATTAATTAGTTGGCCGTTATAAACACATATATCACTATTTAGTAGTTCCTTATTTTTTTTATTGATATCAATTAATATTTTGGAGTAATTTTTTAAGATATTAAATTTAATGTGAGGAAATTGCAGAGGGAATGATTTTCCTCCAAAAAATAAATATGCTTCTTTCGAAGTATTAATTTCTATTAATGTCTGTTTTATAAACTCATATAATTTTGATAGATTGGGATTTCTTAAATCAAGCTCAGATTCATTGATATGCTGATAGAAGATTTTAGAGAAATTTATCGCTTCTTTATCTACTAATAGGTCTTTAAAACTCAGTATAATTTTTACTTTTAATTTAAGTTTTTTTGCTATTGATTCTGAATGACATGAATTAAGTATCAAGAAGCTGATATTATTTGAGTTTTCTAGGCAATTTTTGAATGAGTTTACTTTCATTAATTCATGATTACCGTCCTTTTTATCTGTAAATAAAACTCCTGATTCATTGCTGTGACCAGAGTAATGCAATATATCAATATGGCTGTCTTTAATTACTTTTTTAAATTCAGTTTTACTTAAATCATAAGAATGAGTAACACGATATTTCTCGGAAGAGAGAAGAACTTCTTCTATTGCTTCATATTCCTCCTTAACAGACAAATATTCTTGATCCCTTGGAATAGCACTGATGAAAGAAATAATTGCTTTAATAGAGTGCATTACAAAATAATTTTTCTTGAAAAATCGATATACTCTTTTTCTTCGGAATCCCAAATACCATCAGTAACTTTTACAGAACCTGAAATTCTGAGTGTTAAATGTGTAGTTTTTTTTGGGATTGATATTATTTGGATCAATAGGTTATCTCCTAAAAGACGGTTTGTTGTTCCACTAGGATGTAAAACCCATGTGGCAGAATTTGTCGTCTTACCCATAGTTTGTAATATAGGGCTTTTTAAAGAGTAATTGATTCTACCAAAGAAACTGGTATTATTTGATAGCTGCAATGAAATATCTCCATGGATATTAAGTAATTCTTCCGATAAAAGTGAAGTTGCTCCTTCTGGTATTTTGGTGGATACAGTACCATTTGAATTCAAGAAAAGACTTGTTTCAGATCCAATTTTAAAGTGCTCTTTCATTATAAAACTCGGGATTAAATCAATTGTTTGAGTCTCAGGCGGGTCTGTGATTATTACTTTAAATTGAATTTGTTTCAATTTATTTCTTCCCTGTGTCCTTATTGCACCTATATTATGAACTAATGAGAGAACTTCACTTTTTGTATATAAATCCTTGTAGTTAAAAGGCATTTCTTTTAATCTGTCCACTAATATCTTACTTAGATTTGTAATTATTGGATTCGTAGATGCAATAACATTTATGCCTAACAGTTCAAATTCTGTAGCTCTAATTGTTTTTTCTTTATCGTAGGCTAACTTTGTTACTTCATCCTGAAATTTAACAAACTCAAGATGTTGACTTTGCATTTTTAAATCGTGTTCTGGCATAATGTTTTATTATGGGTAAATGGATTTGTGCAATCTAATTATCTTATTTTTATCGATAATGCAATTGATTTTAAGATAAATCTACAACTTTCTTGTTAATTGAATACTTAGAATAAATTAATTTAAAACCATTTCTTCTCATAGTGGCATTTCATCCCAAGTTTGTCCTTCAAGTAATCTGCCGTTCTTTTTTTTATTTACTCCACCCCATTGTTTAAAGAAGAAAGGAGTATCTTGATTTAAGCATTGCTCTTTTAACTCAAGAACCCAATCTCTATGCATTGGTCGTGCCCCAGGGCCAGATTCTCCTCCTACTATTACCCAATCAATATTTTCTAGATTTATTTTACTTAACCGACCAATTAATGGCTCAATTGAAAGAAACTTAACATTTGCATTAATACCTCTTAGCCTATCTATCCTATAAGTGTTCTCTTGATCTTCAACTGTCACACCCATCCAAATATTCTTAGTCCATTTTAAAAGACTTGAATAATCCAATAATATATCGGCACGCTTTGTAAGAATTTGAAAAGTATGGATAGGATTCTCATTCATTACTTTAAACACTTTTTGAATGAAGTCCAATGGCATATCTTCATGAAATAAATCACTCATCGAGTTCACAAAAACTGTTCTTGGATTTTTCCAAGATTTAGGTTCTTCAAGGACGTCTGGATGCAATCGAAGTTGAAAGCCATCTCTATATTTTTCAACCCCCATTGCTCTCAGACGTCTTGACATTCTTTCAGCATAACAATTTTTACAACCAGAAGATATTTTCGTACAACCTGAAGTAGGATTCCAAGTTATTTCTGTCCACTCAATTTTTGTTTCAGCCATATCATCTTATATTAAAATAATTGTCTTTGACCATCATATTTTATTTTATTTGCTTTTTCCCAAAAAGCCAATCCCCTCTCATGTTTAGAGGCAAACAATAAGTCATAATAGTGTTCAATTCTCTTAAAAGCAAAGTGCTCATAACCAATAGTATTAAGGCTCTGAGTGTAACTATCTCTAAAGTTATTTCTTAAATCCATATTCCTCTTTTCAGTTGCAAATTTAATATTGACAGAATTCTTAAAAAAATCTGCTGAACCCAGAAATCTTGTATATTTTGATATTGTTTTGGAGTAGCTTTCCGGTTTTAATAGAGCATTTATGATGTTCCTATTATAGTCTGTACCTGAGGCCAAATTGATTATTAAATCTGCATTTGGTAAAACTTCTTTAATATTTACAATTAGAGAAAATGGCACACTACAGTCTGTAGGGTCTATAAAAACAAGGTTTAAGCTATATGGATTAACTACATGTTTGATTTTATCACATAGGATTCTTGGTTGGGAGTAATCCCCAATTAATGCCTGTGCATTAGTAATCCCAAGTTTTTTAATTCTCTGATTTAATGTGTCAATAACCACGCTGCTAAAATCAAAGAACATAGCTCTTTTTATATTTTTAAATGCATCGTGTTTAATTATACTTAATGCAGTGCCGTCAAATTCAAGACCGTTTTCTCGTGCAACGCATCTACCTGGTCCGCTGCAAATCTCAATATAGTTAAGCTCTCCTTTCCATTTGTCCTTCATTCCATTTGAAAAGATACCAAAGTATTGTACTAAATGATAGATTTTTTGGATTGCCCATTTTCCGACACATCTAATTGGTAAATTGTCAAGGCTAGAATCAGTTGCTGTGCATAAATCATTTTCGGTAATTTCCTTTCTATTGATTTTATTACAACCCTTATGACAATTCACGTTCTGAGTATAATCTAACTCTAATCTGCCTTTCATATTAACGATATTAGTTTGGTGTGTCCCCAAGAAATAGCTCTTTTGTAAACTGAAGCATCAGCTTACGTGTTGAAGCAAGTAAATATGTTATTTATGTGTTGGGTTTTCATAGTATTTCGCTTGATTTTCCGCTCTCACTGCATGAACGTTAACATTCTGCCAATATGAAATGTAGCGGTTTTCAGAGGGTTTTTGTCTCAAGATACAAAATACTTTTAGTAATTGTACAAAACCCTCGCAAACCCTTTCCCCAGCTATGGTTTTAATTTTTGTGAGTCGTATTTATTTTAAAATTCTAATTATTTCTTCTAGCAATACATCCATATCATTTCTAAATTCAATCTGAGTTTCATTTGGAAGAGACTCCTTATTTCTAATAGTCAGGTGTAGATAACTATCAGCAATGTTCTTAAGTGATTTATTTAAATGAGTCATACTCCTTTTAAAACTTATATTGTCTTTTGCACCACCATAATTATTTGAGACCTGGTTAAATTTATCAAATCCAAAAATTGGTGGAATATGATTTATTATTGTCCTTCCTAACATACCAACAGACAAATAATTTTCATGGGTGTAGTTATGATTTAACTCTTCGCATAATTTAATTAAACGTATTAAATCGAAATCTTTATGCTTAATGTTAATTAGTGTGTTAATTCTCCCTTGATTAATAAAAACTTCATCGGAAGACTTACCATTTCTTTTTATAAGTAGTTCACCAAATTCACAGTCTCCTATGAAGTCTTCTGTCACTTCTTTTCCTATAAGTAAAAGAGTTTTAGGAGGAAGATATCTAGTTAAAATATTTTTTCGACTGAAATGTATATTACCTAAATAATAACTAACCGATTCTTGCCAATCATCCTCCTTATCACATGTGAAAATCCGAAATTCATTAACCTCGGAGAAAGAATATTTTTTACCTGATATTGTATAATTTTCCCTTCCATGAAGATAGTAATTGATGATCTTTCTCAATTTATCATCCGGTTGGCCAAAAATGTTATAGCCACCTCCTTTGTATGATATGTAAATATTATAAATCATGCTTAAATATTAAGCACAACATGTTTATAGATGAGAAAAAATTATACCTATATTTTAATTTCCATTGTATAAGCAAAATTCTTCTTTGCTCAATAATTATATTCAATTTCCAAATTTATTTTCTTTTATCCAATTTTAATATTGAAGATCCTTCAGTTTTCATTAGAAGAATTGAAAGAACTTGGCTGCATAAAGAGTGTGGATACTTAAAAAAGATCTAATCATTAACAATTTAAATACCTTACATATTAAGAATCTTTATTTAATTAAATCCTAAACTTATGTTTGATGATAAAATTAAAACTCCGGATCTACTATGGGGGCTGAATTATCATAAGAGAATTCTAAATGAACTCTTTAAGGAACCTCATGAATACAACCAGTTTTTAAATGAAGTCCTTAAGGATGATGAATTCTTTGAATCGACTAGGACTTCTGTGAAAGATGTAGCTCGTCGATTACAAATAAGCCCAGCCAAGATTCGTAAATACCTTGAGCATATCTATGATGATATTGTAGAATTATTAAATGATGAGAATAGGAAACCGTTTAACTTAGGACGCCCATTATGCTCAATATCTATTCAAGATAGGTTTAATAAATACTTTTACATTGAAAATATCCAATTAGATAGTATACCCAGGATTGGTGAAACTATAGAACTTAGATTTCTTTATCCATTTTTTAGGCACTCTTATTTTGAAGTTTATAAAGTATACCATGAAATAGATTACGACACTCACTTGATTCATATAAAGCTGAGACATAAATTGAACCGGTTTGCAGAACTAATAAAGGATGAAGATGACTACAATAGTGATAAAGAATATTATGATAAAGAAAGGGATTGGTTTCATCATGAAAAGTACTTGACTTTTAAAAAAGGGGAATGGAAATGTTCTTAAATGGTTCATATCAATACGCACTCTTTAAATGACTGCCATATTGGGCAGAGCTGTTAGATAAAGTGCATTATATTAATATAGTTTTGTATTTAAAAAGAGAATGTTCGTTTTGTGGAACTATTTTAATGTTAGTCCAGAGACTAACTTTTATAAAAAGCGAAGTTATATATTTTGCTTAGCAGCGGGATCTTTATAGGATGGAGGTTTTAATGAGTAATCATTTTTGAAAAACATTTTATAACCTCTGTAGAACCTATATATCTGCCAGATTGCTATACCCGATAAAGAAAAAATGAATAACAGATTGTTTTCAGGATTAACGTTATAATCTGCAAAAATTAAAAAAAGAACACTTAATGCAAACCACAGAAATAAAAATCCTCTATCCTCAATAAAAAGGTTGAAACGAAACTTATATAATTCCTTATTAAGTTTTTTATTCTCCAATTCCCTTTGAATTCGGAAATCCAAAAGATGATTTATAATACCTAAATTCTCAGGATATAAATATATACAGGGAATATTGTTTTTTTTATAAATCTCTTTCTTTTTCTTATAATTCTGTCTGTTCTCTTCAGTAGCATTCCATAATCCAAAAAACTCAATATAAATCTTATATTTTGGAAGATAGAAATCAGCAACCCGAAAGGATTTATCATCTTCCTTTAAGTTTTCAATCTTTTTTTGAAAATGATACTTTATTCTTCTTTCATTTAAATATTCGGCAATAAAAATTTCTCCTTCGGAATATTCATCAATATAATTCATATTAGTTGTTTTAAAAATTTTATAATTCACTTTTTACGCATATAACGCTAACATGATAGCGTTGGTTTTGTGGAAATTATTATAATAATTTAACCTGTCCGTTTAGATTTTATCAAAGGATTTAATACCCTCTCTAAATATATCTCTACAGCCGCTACCCAATGTGCATCATTTCGATCAATAACATTAAAAAGAATTATTTCGGCGTCTTTATGGTTTTTAATATCAGTTATTTTATGATCTTTATTTCTAGTGTTATCCTTAATATGTTGAAGTACTCGGAGTCTACTATTTATTAAATGTCTCCCGATACGATATACATTGTCATTACCATAAAAAACATATACACCAGGGTGCGCAATAATATTTTTATTTTTAAATATATATTTTGCTTCTGAAATTAATTTACTATCCATTTTTTGCCCATTCAGTACCTTAATTATTTTAAATTTTTTAAGAATAGGATTAAATTCATTCTTAAATTGTTTGACTACCTCCTCTACTTTCATTATTAATATTCTTTGACTATTTTAATATTACTTTGTGAGTCTCAATTATCTGGGTTTTGTGAGACTCCAATTCAACGTTCCTTGTGTATGATGTCGTTTGGCCCTTCAAAGCTCTTCACTATCAAACCGCTAAAAAGTTTAGTAAATGAAACCAAGCCAAAACATTTGTACGACACGCCAAATGCACTATGCACGAGTGTTGGTTGCAGTTTTTATTTCATTATTTTTTCAAGTAATTGATTTGGGAAATTTACAACTCGGCTTTTTAACACTTTTAACCATGTGTCTTCAGTAATCTTTAACTCATTTACAAGTTGTGAACTTATTATTATTATCAATACACTTATCGTAACAGTAGTAATCACCAAAAAAGTCTGTATAAATGGTAATCCCATTAGGGTTATCAAATAGGTAATCAATGTTAAAATACCTATCAAGAAAATAAACAATATCAAATAAATTAAAATTATCGAAAAAGTTGATTTTGAGTTGTTTATGTTGTCCTTCTTATTTGGATTTAAGCTATTTTTTATACTAAAAATAAGTTTATCTAAGAACACCTCATTTCCCTTATCTAAAAAGTCCTTAGCACCAAGTTGCATAGCCTCAGCAACAATTTCTGTAGTTTTAAAGCTTTTGCTAGTGATGAAAATTGCTGGAATTGATTTGTGTTCTTTAGTAAAACGATAAAAATTTAATCCCTCTAAGCTTAAAGTAGGAGGAAGCATCAAATCAATCAATAATATATCTATATGTTTCTCAATAAATATCTGTTTTGCTATTTCAGCATTAATAGCATATTCAACTTGAAAGCCATTTTCTAAAAGTATTTCAATACAAGAATTTGCAAAATTCCTATTATCTTCAACTAACAAAACTGTTTTCATAGGCTAAATTCTATTTTATTAAACGCTGAAAGCAAATTAGCAATTTTAAATTGAAAATCAATTGAATAGTCTTTAAATGAGTCTGATGAACTCAGACTTTTAATAAGTTCATAAGATGTCTTCAAATACTCATATGAAGAATTTGCTCTATAATTATTTTCAGCATAAATAGGTTCGTTAGAAATAAATATTTCTCCTTTGTTCCCATCTATCAGGATAAAACTATTTTCCTGATAGATTTTATTACCAAAAATTAATTCTTTCCTTTTATAATCTATTTTAAATGGAGCACCTGTAACGGCAGGTTTACCAATTTCTCTTGAAACCTTTGCTAAATGCGAAGTCATGCCGCCTCTAGCAGATATTCCCCCTATGGATTTATCCAATTTTTCTAAATCTTCAGGTGTTTGCTCAATACAACAAAATATCGAATCTTCTTTAAAACTACTAATATCACTAAAACTAAAAACTAATCTACCCAAAGACATCCCTGGAGAAGCAGGTAAACCTTTTAATTTTGAGATAGAATTACCTGATTCGCTAATTGGTTTGATACCGCTTCTTTCAAATATCATCTGAGGTTCCAATAAATTGATATAATCCTCTTTATTTATTAATCCTTTAAAAAATAAGTCATTAATAGCATTCCATTTAGCTTTATTAGTCATCAATTCATTTTCAACATTTCGAATTATAATGTGATTATTTTCAGTGAAATATTCAAATTTCATAGGTGCTTTTAATATCTTCTCTATACAAAATAGTAGTTCTTCATGCTTTTTTCTTATTGTTTTTACAGTATTATGAATATTATCAATATTTGTTTGATTCGTAATTTGACCTGTTTTTGGACATCTGGTTACGAATGAGTCTACTTTTGAGCGATTAGGTTGTATATAAATTGCAGGAAATGTATTTTCCTCAGGTATAGAATAACTTATCCTATATGCTTTTGCTTTATTATCAAACCATGAATCAAAAATTAATAATATTGAGGCTTTGATATTCTCTAGTTCAATCGGTATTTTCTTTAGGTTTGGTATTCCAATGATATAAGAATATAAACTTACTGATATATCAATAAAATCATGACTATTAAATTGTTCAAATATATATTTACTTACGTTTTCTATATCTAATAAATTATCTCGATTTGAATTTTTGTAATCTATAAAACACTTATTAGAAATAACAATTGTTGTTTCAATATCGACATTACTAGAATAAAGTCTAAATAAATTTGAAATATCTATTCCATATTCAGAAGCACTTGGATTTTTAATATTTTGAACATATTCCTGCATGCTGTTCTCTAAAATTGCAACCAACTTCTTACGTCGAAACGAATAATATCGGTAATTTACACAATTTGATGTTTACCCAAGTACTAAATAGAGATAAATAATAATTATACATTAGCTTTTTAACTATCATCACTTTATTTATTCCTTACTCTCCTCTTTTTCCCGGTAAACGGATTATTCTTCGCATATTCCAGGTACCGGTAGTAAGTCGATTTGCTAATGTTTAACTGTTTGAGTATATCGATTACCGGAAAATCCTGCTGACTTAAGTGGTAAGCAGCATAAGCGGTTTTTACTGATTCTTTGGATAAACCGGGTTTACGGCCTCCAATCCTTCGTTTTGTGTGACTTTTTGTTTTTCCTTGGAATCGATTTAGCAGTTCTGTTTATTTTATTAATTCGGAGTACATATCATCTAAAGAACCAATATCTTGACCTTTTTTATCTCTATCCTTAATATATTCAACTATATCAGAATATTCACTACTCCACAGTTTAAAAGGATATCTTGTTGAACAACCTTCTCTTAATATTTCTGGACAGAAACATTCCCAAATAAATTTTAAGATTTCAGTTCCATTTATCCATATTTTTGAATCATGGTTTGATTTACTTTTCTCAATAGCAAATAGTATTGGGCGAATGGTTATTAAACCATAATTGCTTTTATATTCTATCTTTCCAAAAGAATCATTTTGTTTGGTTCCATTTTTATTTGCTAGGTCTATTAAATCCGAAATTAAAACATCAAAATCCTGCTTTTTAAATAAACCAATCCAATTCAACATTTGTGTCCAATTATCCTTTGCTCTTTTCTTTGTTTTTGTTATAGTATCATTAAAATTCAAGGAGTTATTTTTAACTTCTGCAATTATGAGATCAATTGAATCTTGAGGAATATTTAGTACTGAAGAACATTTTATTTCTCGTTCTTCTTGAGAATGTCCAGGAAATCGCAAAGCAATTCTATCAATATCTGTTCCAGCTTCACCCCACTTTGCAGAATGAGGTATGTATCCACTTTAAAAATAACTATTTAATCTAAAATACAAATTAACTAATCTCTCTTGAAATTGACTTTTAACCTTTTTATCCATAGCTCTCAATTCGTATTAGTAGGTCTTTCTCAAAAAGTTAAGATTCGTCGGTATGGTATCGTAGAGGTCGTATAGCAATGTTTTTGTTTGTTTTTTAGAACTAGTTAGGCAGTAACATTTCTTTCTTTTTTAATTCCTTAAGTGTTATCCAAAACAACTTTTCCGATAAAGGTATCTGTTTCCCAATACCATCTCCTTCCAAAGTCCCATTTACAAGATAAAAGGGATTCTCATTTTCACTATCATCATAAAACTGAATATTAAGATTAACTATCGTTTTACTGATTTCTTTTGTTTTTGCTACAGCGACATTTCCTGCCGGTACCATAGTCGTCTTTGATCCGGATTTATATCCCTCAGAATTATAAAGTATAACAATAAAGCAATCTATCTGGTAGATCTCCAGTTTTTCATTAATTTCTTCTTCTGTGTAACTTTCTTTATTAAAAACATTCTCATAATCAAATGCAACATATCCGGTTTTTTCTAATAGTTTTTTAAATATTTCCTTTATTTGGTCTGGTGCATTGGTCTGATATAAAATTTTATTATAAGGTTTTGGTTCATACTTTTTTAAATATTCAACCTCAATACCGGGATAAAGTATCATGCTTCCATAATGGTTTAATTCTAAATTACTATTAATGATCTCAGCTAATCCGCTTTGTCCAAATAAATCAAGACTAATAAATAAAGTGAAGACAACTAATAGATTTCTCATAACATAGTTTTTGCCAACAAATTACAACAAAATTCTGTATCAGCGATAATAATCATATTGGGATTGGTGGGACTTTAATATCGTTAGTTCGTAGACCTAGCTACTGCAGGTCAGCTAAACCTTTACAATAAACATAGATACAATCTCGTCTTAGCCTGAGAATTGAGTTACTTAAACACATTCAGGAATAAGTACTTGCATATAAATCCAGTTTTCTATTTTCCAAAATTATAATCGAAACTCAATCAATATCTAAATAAAAAATCCATTTCGAATAGTAATAAATAGATTGCGTTTACCCTACAAAATTAAGGCAGTTACAACGATAACATCGGTATGATGTACTACCATAAAGTTGTGTTTACCTTACAAAATTAAGGCAGTTACAACTTAAACATTCAACAATATCCAATATGAGAGGTTGTGTTTACCCTACAAAATTAAGGCAGTTACAACTATTCATTAAAACTTACGACAATGAAAAACGTTGTGTTTACCCTACAAAATTAAGGCAGTTACAACTGGCAGAAAACACAGTATTATTATTAACTAGTTGTATTTACCCTACAAAATTAAGGCAGTTACAACCACTTTGTCTTTCGGGCAGAATACAATAAGGTTGTGTTTACCCTATAAAATTAAGGCAGTTACAACGATGTCCAAATATTTGATTTTGAAATCGGAGTTGTGTTTACCCTACAAAATTAAGGCAGTTACAACCATCTTTTTGTCATTGAAGATAGTTCTTTAGTTGTGTTTACCCTACAAAATTAAGGCAGTTACAACTATTTCATAATCACTATTAAATTAACTTAAATTGTGTTTACCCTACAAAATTAAGGCAGTTACAACACCGAAAGCAACGGAGATCATTCCGAACTAGTTGTGTTTACCCTACAAAATTAAGGCAGTTACAACTTTAGCAATATGATTGAATTCGGGATGTCTGTTGTGTTTACCCTACAAAATTAAGGCAGTTACAACTGTCTGAGGG
>Ga0307432_1000789_pt1 | contig 21732 bp, 12 predicted proteins | sample SalMarWE160150MG_FD_202158 | JGI IMG/M metagenome (GOLD analysis project Ga0307432, IMG submission 202158) | Salt marsh sediment microbial communities from the Plum Island Ecosystem LTER, Massachusetts, United States - WE1603-150 | ecosystem: Environmental > Aquatic > Marine > Intertidal zone >...
TGCCAATTTGGGTGTGGTGAAAAACTGTGCTTATGGTTTCTGGTATCAGTTTGGCGGTTTTACTTCCACATATGGCGGTTTGTGTGATTCTGCCACTCAGGAAGCAATCAATTTGACTTATGGAGAGGTAAAACATAATAAGATTTTTGATTTAGAAAACTCAAAATTGATAATATTGTGGGGCTCAAATCCCGCCTATACTAATATTCATATAATGCATCATATAAATAAGGCGGTGGATAAGGGAGCAAAATTAATAACTATTGATATAAGAGAAAATGAGTCGGGGGCTAAGAGTCATTTATATTTAAATCCTCGACCGGGAACTGATGGCTGTCTTGCTCTGGGGATAGCCAATCAACTCATTGAAAATAAATTAATAGACTATAATTTTATTAACCAACATACTTTTGGTTTTACTAAGTTTAAAGAATTAGTGAAAAATTACCCTTTGGATAAAGTTTCTGATACAACCGAAATTCCTCTACATAAAATTAAAAGCATAATAAATTATATAAAGGAAAATCCTGAGTATGCCCTTATCTGTGGGATGGGAGTGCAAAGATATACTAATGCAGGACAGACGGTAAGAACTATTTCTCTTCTGTCGGCATTAACCGGAAGCATCGGTAAAAAAGGTTGTGGATTTTACTTTAGCGATAGACAAGCACCTGAATTAAATTGGCCCTTTTTTCCGGAAAAACCCGATAGGATTCGTAATTCCATACCAGTAGCAAAACTGGCTAGCGGAATGGATAATCAAGTCGACCCTCCGGTGAAAGCTATGTGGATTGAGCAGGCGAACCCTATGACCAGTAATCCTAATATTAATCAACTTTCCCGGGCGATGAATAAATTAGAATTTATCGTGGTTGCCGAACTTTTTTTAACTGATACCGTCAGAATGGCAGATATAGTCTTGCCCGCAGCTTCGATGTATGAGTATTTTGATCTGATAAGCGGGTATGGTCATTCTTATATTCAGCTTCAACAAAAAATAATTGACCCCCCCGGTGAATGTAAACACGAAAGTGAAATATATAGACTTTTAGGTAAAAAAATTGGGTTTAATTTAGATTATTTACCAGAAAATAATTTGGATACTATAGAAAAAATAATTAGCGGCTCTAATTTAAATACCAATATTAAAGAATTAAAAGAAAAGCCCTATCTTCATTCCGACTATCAAGAAATTGCCTTTAGTGATTTAAAATTTAATACTTCTACTGGTAAGATAGAATTTTACTCTCGACAGATGAAAGATCGATGGGGACAAAATTCCTTACCTTTTTATTATGAACCAATGGAAAACAAATATTCTTCCCCCAAGCTTTATACTAAATATCCTTTAACTCTTATAAGTACTCATTCCTTAAATAAGATGAATTCTCAATTTTCAAGTAGAGAGATTTCCAAAGAAGAACCCTTCATCTGGATTAATCATGAGGATGCAGAAAACAGAGGAATTAATAATGGCGAGAGGGTAAAAGTATATAACGAGAGAGGTAGTCTAATTTTAAAAGCCATTCTTACCAAAAAAGTTCCCTCGGGAATTGTGCATATTTATTTCGGCTGGTGGGATGGAGTACACCACGCCAACCTCAATAAACTCACCGGAGAATATATAAGTGATGTAGGATATGGAACAGCATTTCACAATTGCTTAGTTGAGATTCAAAAAGTGTAAAAATACAAGGGACATTCCCTAAAAAGGAACGGAGAACCGTTCCCTGTTCTTGTGGAGGGATTTGATGAAATTTTTAGATTTAGTGAAAGCCAGACAAAGTGTACGAGGATATCTAAGCAAAGAAGTTGAACGGGAGAAGATCGAGCGCTGTCTGGAGGCAGCGCGGCTTGCACCTTCTGCCAGTAATTCTCAGCCCTGGAGCTTTATTGTAGTAGATAACCCAAAATTAAAAGAAGCAATGGCCAGAAAGACTTTTGATAAAATCATCTCTTTCAATCGGTTTTCCTTACAAGCACCTGTTTTAATTATATTAATTTCGGAAAGACCAGGCTTCTTAAACAAAGTTGCGGAAGCAATCAAAGATAAACAATTTAGCCTTATTGATATCGGAATTGCTGCTGAACATTTTTGCCTTCAAGCCACAGAAGAAGGATTAGGTACCTGTATGTTAGGATGGTTCAACGAAAAGGGAGTGAAGAAGCTACTTAATATTCCCCAACAGAGAAGGGTTGAACTTATTATAACAGTAGGTTATCCCAAGTCGACAATAATATGTCCCAAAAAACGAAAGTCAATAGACCAAATAAGAAGTTATAATAGTTACAGGTTACAGAAATGAAAAATTGACTCGATTTCCCCCAAATGATATTGTATGGAAAAAATAATAGAAGAATTAATTTATTAAAATTCGTAAAGTAAGGAGGAATAGAAATGAAAAAGAAACTTATATTAACCTTAGTGCTTTCAATATTTTTACTTTTCACTTTAACCTTAATGGTTCAGAACAATCAAGATGAAGCTCCGCTTATACCCATGAGAGATTTTTTTAAGAATCCTGAAAAAATAGGTTTTTCCTTATCTCCTAATGGTGAGCATTGGACATTTCTTCAGCCCTGGGAAAATCGCTTGAATATTCATGTGCAGAAAATTGGAGAAGAAAAAATTACCAGAATTACTGAAGCTACAGAAAGAGATATTGCCGGATATTTATGGGCTAATGATAATCGAATTGTATATGCCCAAGACGAAGCAGGAGATGAAAATTACAAAATCTATGCCGTAGATATTGATGGCTCAAATAGAAAAACATTAACCCCTTTTGAAGAGGTAAAAGTTCATTTAATTGATGACCTTGAAAATAATCCAAATGAGATGCTGATGATGATGAATAAAAGAGACAAAAGATTTTACGATGTGTATCGCATCAATATTAATAATGGGGAGATGGAAATGCTTGCCGAAAACCCGGGAAATATTGTCGGATGGATAACTGATCATGAAGGGAAACTTCGGGTTGCCACTACTAGTGATGGTGTAAATACCAGTATCTTATATAGAGAAAAGGAAAGCGACCCATTCAAGGCAGTTATCACCACCAGTTTTAAAGAAACCGTAGCTCCCTTGTTTTTTACTTTTGATAATAAATACCTTTATGTTTCTTCAAATGTTAACAGGGACAAACGGGCAATTTTTAAATATGATATCGCCAATGCAAAATTCTTGGAAAAAATATACGAGCACCCGGAAGTGGACGTGACAAGCTTGTTAAGATCGAAAAAACAAAAGAAAATTACAGGGGTCGCTTATTTTACCGATAAAAGACATTATCATTTTTTTGACCAGGAACGTAAAGAATTACAAGAAGACCTGGAGAAACGCTTACCCGGATACGAAGTTGCAATTACCGATAGGAGTAGAGATGAAACCAAAATAATTATAATAACCTACAGTGATAAAGGTTTGGGAGCTTATTATTTTTATGATCTTAGCACAGGTGAATTTAGAAAGATGATAGATATTAGCCCCTGGCTGGAAGAAAAATATATGGCGGATATGCGACCAATCAAATATACCTCACGGGATGGTTTAACTATCCATGGATACTTAACCATTCCCAAAGGTTTAACTGCAAAAGATTTACCTGTAGTTATTAATCCTCATGGTGGTCCCTGGTATAGAGATTATTGGGGATATAATCCTGAAGTACAGTTTTTGGTCAATCGTGGTTATGCCGTATTGCAGATAAATTTCCGGGGATCTACCGGATATGGCCGCAAATTCTGGGAGCTCGGATTCAAAGAATGGGGCAGGAAAATGCAAGATGATATTACTGATGGAGTTAATTGGTTAATCGAGCAGGGCATAGCAGATTCTCAGAGGATTGGAATTTATGGAGGATCTTATGGAGGATATGCCACCTTAGCAGGTTTGGCCTTTACTCCGGATTTATATGCCTGCGGAGTTGATTATGTGGGGGTTTCTAATATCTTATCCTGGTTTAAGGCAATACCTCCTTACTGGGAACCAATGCGAGAGATGTTCTATGAAATGGTGGGCAATCCTGAAACAGATAAGGAATTACTGGAAGCAGCATCCCCGCTCTTTCATGTTGATAAAATTAAAGTACCTCTTTTTGTCGCCCAAGGGGCTAATGATCCCAGAGTCCCTAAAGCTGAATCTGATCAAATGGTAGAAGCATTGAAAGCTCGAGGTATTGAAGTTCCTTATATGGTCAAAGATAATGAAGGTCATGGTTTTGCCAATGAAGAAAACCGATTTGATTTTTATCGGGCTATGGAAGAATTTTTAGGTGAGCATCTCGGGGGAAGGATAGAATAAAAAAATGACAGAGAACCGTCCCCTGGTACGTTTTTTAAGGAGAATATGCCGGGATAATTTAACCGACAAGAAAAATTTAATCATGCCTTCTTATTTGGATGGTAATACCCTTAAAAAAAGTTTATCCAGAGAGGGTTTTTTTGCGTTGAACCTGAATATCACTACTATTTTCGACCTGGCAAGGGATTATTGTGATGATTATATCTCTAAAAATAAATTAAAAATTTTAGATAACTCTTTAAGCCAGATATTCCTGCTTCAAATATTAAAGAAATTATCCCAAAAAAAATTGCTGGATTATTTTCAACCTCCTACCTTTTCTCCTGGAATCAGCTGCTCGATTTATCTGGCCATAAAAGAACTAAGAATAGCGGAATTTTCTTCCCGAAATTTTCCGCACCTTGCGATAGTTAATTCTAAAAAGAGTGAAGATTTGCGTAAGATAATGCAGGAATATGAAAAAATATTAAAAGAGCAAAATTATATTGATGAGGCGGATATCTATCTTCAGGCAATTAAATACAAGAAAAAGAGCCAACCGGAAAAGGAGACATTCATTGTACCCTCTAATATCGAATTAAATTATCTGGAGAAGGTCTTTTTTCGGAAAATTATACTGCCGGAATCAAAGGTTATCTATTTACCCGCACCAAGAAACTTAAAAAAGCCAGCCTCTTTTTATTTTTCTGGATCCTATAAAGAAGAAGAAAATTATCCGGAAAACTCGCTTGATTATTTATACGATATAGATAAAACAGCGTCCAATCTGCCCGGAAAACTTAATATTGAGTTAATCCAGTCTCATGGAGAATTCAATGAAGTAAAAACGATTATCCGAAAGATAAAATCCCAAAATATTCCTTTAGATGAAGTGAGTATTTTTTATACTGTTCAGGAACCCTATTCCCAATACCTTTATCAGCTGTCCAGACAATATTCCTTAAATATTACTTTTGGCAACGGGATAAGCATTAAAAATACCTCTCCGGCGAAACTATTTTTTGCTCTAATCGATTGGATACGAGATAATTACAGTATAGCAAAATTATACTTTTTGCTAACCGGGGGTAATTTTGAGTTTAAAAACCAGCAGTCGAACCCGGATATACCTACTCCCCAAAGAGTGGCTTCTTTACTACGAAATTCTCCGATTGGGCATAAAAGGAATCGATATATCAAGGGATTAAATTTAAATATAAAACACTTACAAAGAGAGATTGACCAGGTATCCAAAGACAGGCAAGAGAGATATCGCAAAAAGATAAAAGACCTATTCTGGATCAGAGAATTTATAACCCAAATTTTCCATGAATTACCTCAAGAGAATTTTAATTATACTATTTCACCAAAGCAGATTGCCCGGGGACTTATAAATATTGTTACCGATTACGGCAAAATAGATGAAGAAAATAATTTAGACGAAGAAGCGATAAAAAAGATAAAAGAAAGGTTAACTATTTTAATAGAAAGTGAATATCCTCTTCCCAATATGCCCGTAAATGAAGCCTTCACCCTGATAGCTGATTTAATCAAAAACGAAAGGGTTAATTGTTCGGAGCCGAGAGGAGGTTGTCTGCATACTGCCAGCTATAAAAAAGGAATTTGGCTTAACCGTCCCTATAATTTTATTGTGGGAATGGATTCTGCAAAATTTCCCGATTCAGCGCACGATGGATCTATTTTGCTGGACGCCGAGAAAAAAAACAGCGGTCGCATTAATCCCAACACAGAAAAAGGCAAAGAAAGTCGATACAAGATGCTTCAATTACTTGCTTCACTTAAAGGCAAAATTATTCTTTCCTATTCCCGTTTTAATACTCAGGACAATAGAGAATTAGCTCCATCGAGTTTAATGCTCCAGCTATACCGTTTAAAAATCGGGGGTAAGCAGAAAGATTATTCTGATTTTTATAAAAGCTTTAGAAGTACCTCTGGATTTATTCCCGGCAAGCTTAACGAAATCCTCGATTCCGCAGATTGGTTTTTATATTTTGCAAGACATAACCTTTTAGATATTGCTCCACTTTTTGAGCACCTTTACCCTGCTCTATCCGAAGGTTTTTATGCCGCCCGACAGAGAGAAAAAGAATAGCTTAACCGATTTAACGGAAAAGTAAAAGTAGATCCTAAGCAGGTAGATCCCCGTCTTAACCGGGGATTGGTGGTGTCAAGTTCCAGATTGGAATTGATTGCCTTTTGCCCTTATCTATACTTTTTAAAATATATCCTAAAAATAAAACCACCTCAAGAGATGATTGAAGACCCGGGTGTATGGTTGGACCCTTCGGAAAAAGGAATTCTATTTCATCAAATTTTCGAGAAATTTTATAAAAAGTTAAAAGAAATATCACCGGTCGGAACTTTTATTTCACCATCTTGTAAGAACCACTGGCGTATCTTAGAAGATATTGCTCTTTCTCAGCTGAAACAAAAAAGAAAGAGATTAGCCCCTCCCAATAATCTGGTTTACCAGCATGAAAGCAAAGAAATATTGGATTCCTGCCGGTTCTTTCTACATTGCGAAGAAGAAAAATATAAAGGAGAAATACCAACTTATCTGGAACTTGCTTTCGGCACCCGGGATAACCAGAACAAGGAATTAGGCAAGGTAAAAGCAGTAGAGCTATCTCTGCCCGGTGGTAAGTCGATCAGTTTTCAGGGGAAGATTGACCGTATAGATAAATTAAATGGGGATACATATCGTGTTATTGATTACAAAACCGGGACCCCTTATGGATTTAGTCGAAGCAAATATTTTCAAAATGGAAAACAGATTCAGCACGCCCTCTATGCCTTATCTCTTAAAAAAATATTAGCTAAAGCCGGAATATCTGCCTTTCCTAAAATCCAGAAAGCGGGCTACTATTTCCCCACATTGAATGGCCAGGGCAGGCAATATTTCTACGGAGAAGAAAGAAGAAATCAGGTATTGGAAATAATTGATTTATTGATTGATATTATTGCTCAAGGAAATTTTGCTATGATTCAAAAAGCGGATGATTTTATATGTGCCGATTACAGGGATATCCTGGAACAAAATCAAGTGATGGAAGTAAGCGGGAAAAATGCAAAAAAATACGATGAAGAATCTGCCCTTGATAATCTGAGGAGGCTGCAAGAAAGATATGAGTAATTATTTCCCAAAAGAATTAATTGACCGGAAAGCTCGAGAAAAAATTATTAAAGAAATAAACCGTAATATTTTAGTCGAAGCAAGCGCCGGGTCAGGCAAGACTTCCAGCCTGATTCACCGCATGGCTGCTCTGATTAAATCGGGAAAATTTAAGGTGGATGAAATTGCCGCCATTACCTTTACCAGAAAAGCGGCTATTGAACTAAAAGAAAGGTTCCAACAAAAAATTGAAGACAGTTTTAGGGAAACAGGAGACGAAAAAGAAAAAGGTTATTTAAGAGAAGCCCTTTCTAATCTGGAACAGTGTTATCTGGGGACTATTCATTCTTTTTGCGCCCATCTATTAAGGGAAAGGCCGATTGAAGCCGGACTTGATCCGGAATTTACCGAGCTTGATGACCTTGATGATACTTTATTAAAAGAAGAAGCCTGGGAAAGATATCTGCTTAATCTTAAAATAGAAGAATCTCCTTCTATGATACATCTGGAAGAATTGGGCATAAAGCCCTACGAACTTGCGGATTGTTATAAAACGGTATGCACTTATCCGGAGGTTAAGCCCTCTTTTCGGGCATCACCAAAACCGAATTTAAAAGAAGCTATCAAAGAGATTATTTCTTTTAGCGATGAAGCCAGCCAATATATTCCGGATGAAGAACCTAAAATGGGTTATGACAAATTACAGGAAGCAATCTTAAGCGTAAAGAGGATGAAGGGTTTTTATAATTATATTAAAGAGGATTATAATAAGATAAAATTACTGGAAAATTTTTCCAAATCAGAAAAGGTTACTTTAAACCGATGGACTTCCAAAGAAAAGGCAAAAGAGTACAGAGATTCCCTTGTTTTAGAACTTCAAGAAAAAGTTATTAATCCGTTCCTGCAGGGATGGCGGGAATACTGTTATCCCTATACCATCAAGTTCGTTCTACCGGCGGTAGAATATTATCATGAATTACGCCAGAAGGTTTCGATGCTTAATTTTCAGGATTTGCTCTTAAAGACCTCTTGCCTATTAAGGGATTACCCCGAGGTACGCCAATATTTTCAGCAAAAATATAAATGCCTGCTGGTAGATGAATTTCAGGATACAGACCCTATTCAGGCGGAAATAATTTTTTATCTTGCCGGTCAGGATGTTTATGAAAAGAACTGGCAGAAATTAATACCGCGCCCGGGTTCCTTATTTGTGGTAGGAGACCCCCAGCAGTCCATTTACCGGTTCCGCCGGGCTGATATAGCCATCTATAATCTGGTAAAGGGGTTGATTGAAAAAAGCGGAGGAGAAGTTTTAAAATTACAGTCTAATTTCCGCTCATTATATTCTATCGGTTTTTACCTCAATCCTATATTTGAAGAACTATTTTCAAGTGGTCAGGGAAAATTTCAGGCTGTATATTCACCGATGCAGACCGTTTGGGAAGATAATCCGCAATATATTTCCGGAGTAAGGCAGCTGATTATTTCTAAAGAGAGAAACAAAAGTGATACTATCAGGCAGGATGCCCAATGTATTGCCCGAATTATTCGCGATATGGTCGATAAGGGATTTAAGTTAGTACGGACAGAGGAAGAGATAAAGGTGGGAATTTCTACATTAGTTACCTATAAGGATTTTATGATTCTTTTGCGCTATAAAGGCGGCATGGATATCTATGCCCGCACTCTGGCAGAATATGGAATACCCTTTACGGTTTCGGGATACGCCTCTTTAAATGAATCACACCAGATAAAAGAACTGTTAAAGCTATTTCGCTTGATGAGAGATATAGAAAATCAGGTGCTTATTATCGCTGTTTTACGGGGAATATTCTTTGGATTTTCTGATGATGATTTATACCAGTTTAAAGGAGCAGGCGGGGAGTTTGATTTTTATGAAAAAATACCGGAAAAATTAAATCTTAAATTAAGGGAGAATTTTGATAGAGCTTTTTGCCGGTTAAGGCAATTTCACTTGTGGACTCAAAAACTGCCTCCGGTTACAGCTATGGAAAAGATTATTATTGATTCAGGATTGCTATCCCATTCCTGTTTAGAGGGTTACAATCTAAATAAATGTGGGGAGCTTTATTTCATTCTGGAAAGACTAAGAAAAGCAGAAGCAGGAGAAGTTATGGGGTTTGCCTCAATGGTAGACCAATTGGAAAAAATGCTGGAAGCCGGGATCGAAGAGGAGCTGGATATACTGACCGAAGAAAATACTGTCCGGATTATGAATTTACATAAAGCCAAAGGTTTGGAATCCTCGGTGGTATTTTTAGCCATTCCTTATAATATCACTACCCATGAACCAGCTTATTACATTGAAAGGACAGGTCAGGAACCGTATGGTCATTTTTTGGTGTGTCGTTCTAATACTTACAATAAAGGGAAAGGGAAGCGACTGGCTCAGCCCAAAAATTGGGAGGATTATTGCCAGCTTGAGGTCTCTTATAATGAAGCAGAAGATATCCGTCTGCTCTATGTAGCGGCAACTCGGGCCAAAAATCTCCTGGTTATCAGCAGTTTAAACCATAAAAGTAATAAGAATAATTCCTGGCTCCCTTTATTGAAAAATATTAAAGAAGAAATGAACATTACAGTTCCTGAAGTAAAGCTCCTTAAGGCGGAACCAAAAGGAAAAGAAGAAAAATCTTTGTTTGATGATTACAAGAAGATTCAAAAAGAATGCGGGCAATGGATAAAAGATTTATCAAGAAGTAGTTATTATGAAAAAAAACCGACTGATTTCAAAGATGAAGAGAAACACCGAAAGATTGCCACGGTTGATGTCGGCGGAACAGCCTGGGGGAGTGCCGTTCATAAAATCTTTGATTATTTAATTAAAGAGGACCCCGATGAACAGTTATTGTCTTTGCATATAGAAAAAGCCCTGCAGAAACAGGGGATATCTCTAAAGAGAAAAGAGGAATTGGCGGGGATTATCCGGAAATTTAAAAAGAGCGATTTATACCAGCGTCTGAAAAAAGCAGAACTTAAATATAGCGAAGTCCCCTTTACCATAAATATCGAACCCGCTCATCCTCTTTATGCCGAATTAGCAGGACAGGATTCCCGTACGGTGATTTTATCCGGGACTATTGACCTGGTCTTTAAGGAAGCCGATGGCTGGGTGGTGATAGATTATAAGACTGACCGACCGAAAAATGAGAAGGATTATCCCAAATTAGTCGAGGTCTATCAAAAGCAGATTGCTATTTACAGCCAGGTATGGCAGGACATAACCAGGGAAAAAGTGAAGCAAAGGAGTATATATTTTGTTAATTAACACAGGGGATTAACACAGGGGACGGTTCTCTGTATCAAAAGATAAAAATATAGCAATATGATATTATGATATAATGCTGTTAAATGGAAAATCAATTAAAGGTGGAACGAAGATTATTATGCCAAGAAAAGCTCGAAAATTAAGTTCAATAAATATTTATCATGTAATGATTCGTGGCAATCGAAAACAAGATATATTTCTTGAAGACGAGGATAGGTTCAAGTTCATAAAAGTACTGAAAAAAGTAAAACAAAAAAAGGAATACATGCTTTATGCTTATTGTTTAATGAATAATCATGTCCATCTGTTAATTAAAGAAAAAGATGAACAACTTTCCCAGACAATGAAAAGAATAAATGTAAGCTATGTTAACTACTTCAATCAGAAATATCAGCAGATTGGTCACCTTTTTCAAGATCGTTTTAAAAGCGAACCCATTGAAGATGAGAATTATTTACTGGCAGTACTGAGTTATATTCATAACAATCCTTTAAATGCTTTTATTGTTAAAAATTTAGAAGAATATACTTGGAGTAGTTACTGTTTATATATTAAAGAATTACCGCAGAAAAATTTTTTAATTGAGCGTGAAAATATCTTATCTTTATTTTCTCCTGATAAAGACAAAGCGATTGATTTATTTGTTCGATACCATCGTCAGAATAGACTAGAAAAAAACAATATCATTGAATTGCCAGAAGAAGATGAGAAACATGGTCACAGTTTGATTAATGAGAAAGGAGCAAAGCAATATATCCAAAATTATTTTAAAGAATATCGTTTTGATTTATCTAATTTAAGAGAAAGAAAGTATCAATCTTATAGAAACAAACTGATTAGTTATTTAAAATTAAATTCTACTTTATCCATTCGAGGAATAGCAAATATTTTGGGAGTTAGCACGATAACAGTTCAAAGAATAAAATAATAAAATGATACAGAGAACCGTCCCCTGTATCATTTAGAGATGGGGTGAGGATACTTTAAAATGAAAATTCAAATAAAATATTTAAATGGTATTCGCTTTAAACGTTTTATTATAAATTCTGCCCAACGAATAAATCAGATGGAACAGTATTTGAATGATATTAATGTTTTTCCGGTAGCCGATGGGGACACAGGCACTAATATGGTAACTACTATGAACAGCATTGTAAAAGGGATAAAAAAATGTAAGGAATCTTCTTTTACTAGAATTAGTAGTATTATTGCCGATTCGGCTTTGACCGGGGCACGCGGTAACTCCGGAGCTATCTTAGCTCAATTTTTTCAGGGTCTTGCAGAAGCAACTAGGGGTAAAGTTCGTCTCACAACAGAGGCTTTTGCTAATGCCGCTGTTAAAGCGACGGAGCAGGCCCGGAAAGCTATTTCTCATCCTCAAGAAGGCACCATCATTACAGTAATGAAAGATTGGGCAAACCATCTTACTGAACATGCTCCTCACACTCCTGATTTTGTTGAACTTTTTAAAAAATCATTATCTAAAGCAAAGGATTCCCTGGCTAAAACACCCGATAAACTTCTGATATTAAAAAAGGCAGAGGTAGTCGATGCCGGAGCCCAGGGTTTTGTTAATATATTAGAGGGGATAGTTAATTTTATTGAATATGGCAAAATTAAATCATTAAAAGCAATTAATTCTACTACCAATAAAATAAGGAATGTTAATTTAGATAAAGTTGATTCCGGAATTAATTTTCAGTTCTGTACTGAATGCTTGCTTGAAGGAATTGGCTTAGATCTAAAGACAATTAAACAAAAACTTTCTTTTTTAGGGGACTCATTAATTATTGCCAGTTCTAAAAACAAAGCTCATATCCATATTCACACTGATAAACCAGAAGATGTTTTTGCTGAATTGTCTAAATTCGGAACTGTAGTGAAAACTAAAGTTGATGATATGCAAAAACAGCATACTAAGATTAAACTTGGTACTCAAACAAAAAGTATCGGGTTGGTAACTGATTCAACCTGTGATTTACCGCCAGAGATAATTAAAAAGTATAATATTCAGATTGTGCCTGTAGTGATTCAAGTTGGGGAAAGGAGCTATTTAGACCAGGTAGATATTACACCAAAGGATTTTATTCAAATTTTAGAGACCTCCAATGAAAAGCTATCCACTTCTCAGCCCTCTCCGGCCCTTTTTAAAAAAGTCTATGATAAAGTTACGCAAAGATACAAATCAATAATTTCTTTACATATTTCGGAAAAATTAAGCGGAACTATTCAAGGTGCGCGTATGGGTTGTAAGGATATGGAGTACAGTAATAAAATTCACATTGTCGATAGCAAAACAAGTTCGGTTGCTTTAGGATTGTTAGTTGATGAGGCGGCTCAATTAATTCAAGAAAAGTTTAAGCTTGAAGAAATCATCAACCGACTAAAAATTGCTGCTGACAATGTTAAAATCTTTATCAGTATACCTACCTTAAAATATCTGATACGTAGCGGGCGCCTGAGTAAAACCAAAGGACTTTTAGGTACACTCCTTAACTTGAAGCCCATTTTGACTGTAAATTCTGATGGCAATATTGTAGAAGCAGCTAAAGTGATTGGGCAAAAAAGAGTAGTGCATAAAACTTTAGATTTGGCTATTAAATTTGCTAAAAGCGTTAAAAATCCTCGTTTTGGCATTACTCATGTATCTGCACCGGAGTTGGCTCAATGGTATGGTTATAAAATTCGCAATGTCTTTAATTCTTCAAAAGTAATAATTACTGAAGCGTCCCCCGCTTTAAGTGTACATATTGGTATTGGCGGAGCTGCTATCGCAGTCCTGGGGGATTCTTAAAAAATAACAGAGAACAACCGTCCCCTGTCATTTTTTATTACTGTTTATGGAGGTGATAAAGGAAAGGAAAAGAAATCTCCTGTTCGTTTTTTAATAATTTAAAATAAAGGAGGAAAAATAATTAAAATGTCAAGAAAAATAGTTATTTTGTGTTTGTTGAGTTTAATAATTTTAGTCAGCTTGACCACTTCAGTCCTGGCGGAAGTAAAGGGTCCTATTGTAGATAAGATTTACATCAACGCTAGAATGAAAGAAGAAATTGGTTTAAAAGATACAGCAGAAGGCCTAACTGATATCTTCTTCTGGGGAGTTAGCGGTCCGACAATTATGGGTTTAGATCAGGCCACCAGAGATAAGCTTGATATATATGCAGTACCTTCAGGCTCCTGGTCACTTAACTTTAACCCCGTACCCAATGCAGCTCCTTACATCGTTAAAGTAGAAGATAAGGAATTTTTCAATCCCTTTGCTATCAGGGAAGTAAGATTTGCCGTGAATGACCTCATTGACCGGAAATATCTTGTTGACGAGATCTTAGGCGGTGCCGGTGGTCCTATGTTTACTATGGCTACACCCAGTCAGCCAGGTACTTATAAATACAATTTGGTAGCTAATCGGCTGGGATTCACCCCGGAAGGGAACGAAAAGAAAGCTATAGAAGATATAACCGAAGCCTTACAGGCAGCAGCAGCCCTTTCAGAACTGAAGGGGAGATTGTTAAAACAGGGAGAATGGTGGACCTTTGACGGTGAGCCGGTAACTATCAATTTCCTGATAAGAGTTGATGACCCTCAAGGAAGGTTGAAAGAAGGACAGTATGTGGCCTCCCAGATTGAAAAAGCTGGAATTAAAGTCGAACGTTGTCTCTGGGATAGGGTAAAATGCATTGAAACCTCATATTACTCCGACCCGGCAGATTATCAATGGAATATCTACACCGAAGGATGGGGAGCCGGAGCAACCCGGGCATTCTGGGAACATATTGTCTGCCAGATGTACGCCCCCTGGTATGGTTATATGGCCGGAGGGCCGGATAGTAAATGGCATTACGAGAATGACGAAATTGACCGTTTAACCGAAAAAGCTTATACCGGAAATTTCCTGACCGAAGAAGAATACTGGGACACTGTATTGGAAGCTTTGGATCTGGCTTTAAAAGATGCCTGCAGGATATATGTAGCTTACCAGATGGATTACTATGCTACCAATAAAGACTCTTTTAACAAAAGAATGTGTTACGGTTTGGGTGATGGTTTGAATGAATGGTCAATAATTACCGCTGATACCAAGAATAAAGAATTAAGGGTTACCGAATTCTCTGCCAAAGGGGCTTTGTTTATGTCCGCCTGGGACCCCATCGGGACAGAAGGTTTTAATGACGAATATAGTCTGGTTATTGCCCAACCCATGTCTGAAAGAGGTTCATTTGAAAGTCCGGCCAGTGCAATTGCTACATCTTTAAGGGCAATCCCCGAAGATGTGGATACTAAAGTGCACCGGGATGAATCCGGAGAGGTAGTAGGCGATATTCCAGTTTCACCGGATGCGATTAAATACGATTCTGCCAGGAAAGAATGGTATAAAGTGGGTTCGGGAGTAAACTCAATGACTAAAGGCTCTTACAGCTTCCGTTTTGGTAATTTCCATCATGGTCAGCCAATGACTGTTGCAAATCTTCTCTATGCCGAAGCATTTAAAACCGAATGGATAAATAAAGATGGAGAAGACGATAAATATTACGATGCAGCATATGAGGATTACCATAGACCTGATCAGGAAATAAAACAGGGATGGTTATTAAATACTGATGGTACGATTACCAGCTATTTTGATTATAATTTCCCGCCATCCAAGGAAAGAGTTGCTGCCAATGGAGCACCTCAGGCTTATCTGTCCGGAAGATACATGGTATTACCCTGGGAAATTTTTGAGGTATTAGCAGAATTAGTAGCAGTAGGAAGTGAGTCAGGTACTGTGTATAGCTTTACTCCTGGTGAAGGGGTAGAACAGGTGGATGTATTAAGACCATCTTGCGTAAAAGATATCCGGGCAAAACTGGTAGAATTGAAAGATAATAACCATCTACCGGTATCTTTAAAAGACTATGTTACAGTGGAAGAAGCGAAAGCCGGATATGAGGCAGCAATCAATTGGATAGATGAAAAAGGTCATGCATTTATTGGCAACGGTGCTTTCTATCTGGAAAGATATGACCCCACTACTAATTATATAGAGTTAACCGCTTTCAGAGACCCGGAATATCCCTTTACTCCTGATTACTGGCCAAGCGTCTTTGCCACTACTACAGTACGTGTAGATAGTGTTGATGTACCTGCAATGTATCTTCGCACAAAGGAAGAAGATATGTCTATAAAGGTACAAGTATCTGAAGTATTATATCCGGAGGGAACAGCCAAGATTTCAGAAGGCGGAGAGGTCTCAGTTATGCTAATAACACCTACTGAAGAATTATCTTATAATGCTAAATTTTTAGGTGCCGGTTCATTTGAGGCAATTATTCCCGCAGATGATATTAAGGATTTAGAAGATGGTTCTTATACTATCTTAATCAGTGCCTCAATAGAAGGAGCCGTACCTGCCTCGGTTGCAAGCTCGACTGTGTTGTATTAAAAAGACTTAACTTTGCAGTGTCCTCTATATGGAAAACCATTCAATAGAGGGCACTGCCCTTTTATGATTTAATTAAATTTAGAAATTAAATGTAAATTCTATAGGAATTCCCTTTTTCTATAAGCCCTAGTTTGTATATCGTATCTCGTGATTCGTATCCCGTAATTAGTTAGCCGGTTGGTTGCCTGGTTAACTAGTTGAGGAATGAGTATATTTGAGTATATTAAAGAATTAATACTAAACTAATTAACCAACAAACCAGTTAACTAGCTAACCAAGCACTAACGACTAATTTATTAGGAGAAACAGCATATAATGTATTGGAAATACTGTATCAGAAGAATTATCTATGGTCTAGCTATCTTCATTATGCTTATCTTCATCTTTTCCGCACTCTTTAATACTACCATGGAGAGTACTTTAAGATCACAGATAGAAGAAGAAATTCGCGGAGAGACTTTAAAACTTGACACCCGGATGACTCCGGAAGAACTTACCAGTTATATAGCTGAAAGGAGAGAATTTAAACGAAAACTCTATCATTTAGATAAACCTATCTGGAGCCGGATTGTCTGGAGAGCTATTAATGTCCTTTCTCTTGATTTCGGTAAAGCCACTATAATGAGATCTTCTTCCGGGGAAGCGGACGTCTGGACAATTATCGCTGAATGTTTGCCCCGAACTGTACTACTTTTTACCACCGCAATATTTATTAATATTATTTTGGGATTATGGTTAGGCCTTAGAAAAGCGCAAAAAGCTGGAGGTTTAATGGATAAAACTACCTCTATCGGCACCATGATTGTTTATGGTATGCCTTCCTGGTGGCTGGGTATGCTGGTAATTATGTTCTTTGCTTATACTATTAAAATATTTCCTTCGGGGGGTCTGCATTCTGTTCCTCCCCCAACCGGCTTTGCCTATTATATAGACCTTTTTTATCATATGACTCTGCCGGTATTAACCCTGGTGCTTATAGGGTTTTGGGGTAGTGCCTTTCTTATTAGAAATATTGTGTTAGGTATATTACAAGAAGATTATATAATGGCTGCTCGAACCAGAGGAATCCCGGAACGAAAAGTGCTCTATGGCCATGCCATGCGGACCGCAGCTCCGCCCATAGTAACCATGGCCCTTCTTTCCCTTCTTGCTTCAGTAGGAGGCAATATTATTTTTGAAGGAATTTTTAGTTGGCCCGGTTTAGGAAACCTTTATTGGATCGCCATTGAACAGAATGATATACCGGTTTTAATGGGCAATCTTTTCATTACTACAGCTCTATATATAGGAGGATTAGTCACCCTGGACCTTATCTACGGATTTCTTGATCCACGAATTAAAGTGGAAGGAAAACAGTAATGAAGTGGATTGATTTTAAAACAGGTTTCCGGGATTTTTGGAATGAATTTAAGAGAGTTAAATTTGGTTTATTTGGTTTAATTTTATTATTTATATTTATTCTGGCTATTTTAATAAACCCTTATATCGTACCTTTTCCCGAAGCAAGCAGCCGCTGGAGAGATATTACTTATTGGGAAGATAATCCCGTCAGCGCCCCTCCGGTATGGGTTAACTGGTTTTCTTCTACTAAAAGAGCACCTTCCTTAATTATAAAAGAGCATGTTTTTTCAGAGGAGAAAATGGGGAAAATAAAATTATCCAGAGCGGTTTTTGAGTACGAATATTCCTATGACCTTCCTCCTTTGGATATTATATTCCATGGTTATACTAAAGGGTCGCCGGTTATTATGTTGAGTATTGAAAGGCCCGATGGCCATATTGTCGAACTGATCAGGAGACCGATATCTAAGAGTGATGGGAAGAGAGTCAGGGTATCGATTGGTAAAGACTCAAGGATCGAATCTTATAACTTTGGCGTTAAGTTCGAAAATTTAGAAAGCAATAGAATTGAAAGAGAAATGGTTAAGCCAACCAGTGTTTTGTTTTCTGAGGCAAAAGAAGGGCTTCTGGTCCGTCCTTCTCCCCTTAAAGGGGTCTATAAATTAATAATTGAAATTATCTCACCAGCTGAGAATGATGTAGTAGAAGATATCTATTTTACTTTTTCCGGAGGCGTATCTGGTTGGTTGGGGACAGATAGTTCCAAGAGAGATATCTGGAGCGGGGTTGTGGCCGGCGTAAAATGGGCTCTACTAATTGGACTCTTAACCGCCCTTACTGCTGTCTCTATCGGAGTAACCTATGGAGTAATGAGTGCTTATCTGGGGGGATGGAAGGATTCATTAATGCAAAGAGTCTTTGAACTCTTTTTAGGTGTTCCTTTGCTTCCTGTATTAATAGTGATGAGCGCTATCTTTAAACCCACTATCTGGATAATGATTCTCATGATGAGTTGTTTTTTCTGGGTTGGGCCGGTAAAGACGGTTAGAAGTATGGGGTTGCAAATTAAAGAAGAGACTTACATTGAGGCTGCACAAGCCTTCGGAGCTTCAAGCAGTAGAATAATATTTAAACATATGATACCTATACTTATCCCTTATGCTTTTGCTTCTATGGCTCTTTATGTTCCCAGGGCTATTGTCTATGAAGCATCGATCAGTTTATTAGGATTGGGTGATTCAACAATTGTAACCTGGGGGCAGATACTCCATGATGCCCTAACTGGAGGAGCAGTATTAAATGGTCTGTGGTGGTGGGTTATTCCCCCCGGTCTATTTATAGCTTTAATGGGCATGACCTTTGCTTTTATCGGTTTTGCCATGGATAAAATTTTACATCCCAAATTAAGGACGAGGTGAAATGGTAGATACAAATAATGTTCTAAAAGTAGAGAACTTAAAAATTAATTTTTTCACCCGTAAAGGAATAGTATATGCGGTTGATGATATTTCATTTACTTTAAAAAAAGGAGAAACTCTTGGCTTGGTTGGAGAATCAGGATGCGGTAAAACAACCACCGTTTTGGGGTTGATGAAAATGGTGCCTACACCCGGGGAAATTATCGGTGGCAGGATTTTGATAGGCGGGAAAGATATTGTACCCCTATCTGAGAATGAAATGAGAAAAAAAGTGAGATGGGTAAAGGCTTCTATGGTCTTTCAGGGAGCAATGAATTGTCTTACCTCGGTGTATACTATTGAAAAACAGATGATGGAGACCATTCAAGAACACAAGAACATAGAACGTCTTCAAGCGAAAAAATGCATAATAAAATATTTGAATTTAGTTGGCCTCCCTGAGGATATAATTCGCAGATATCCCCACGAGCTGTCCGGCGGTATGAAACAACGGATAGTTATTGCTACCGCCCTCTTTTTAGAACCAGAAATTGTGATCTGTGATGAACCTACCACTGCCCTGGATGTGGTAGTTCAGGCCCAGATTATAAATCTTATAAAGAAACTAAAGAAAAAATTAGGTTTATCAGTGATTTTTATCACTCATGACCTGGCTACAGAAGCAGAAGTTGCCGATCGCTTATTAGTGATGTATGCCGGTAAATTGGTGGAAATTGGGACAAACGAACAGATCTATGGCAAAGGAGGGCCAATCCATCCTTATACCGAAAAGTTGCTTAAAGCTACTCCCCGACTCCATGAAAAAGTAGAGGAACTTTCTTTTATTCCCGGTACTCCACCCGATTTGGTTGATCCCCCTTCGGGGTGCAGATTTCATCCACGTTGTTCAGAGGTAATGGAAAGATGTAAAAAAGATGAGCCCCCTTTAATCGAAGTAGAGCCTGAACACCGGATAGCCTGTTGGAGGAATCATCATGAGTGAACCTATTATTAAAATCGAAAATCTTCATAAATGGTTTCCGATAAGACGAACTATTACTCAAATCTTAAAAGGGGAGTATGTATGGGTGAAGGCTGTCGATGGTATTACTTTTAACATTAATCAAGGAGAAATATTTGGACTGGTAGGGGAATCAGGATGTGGAAAAACCACTACCGGAAAATTGCTTATGAAACTTTTGGAACCTACCGATGGAAAGATAATATTTAAAGGGAAAGATGTAACCCACCTCGAGGCTAATAAACTTAAAGAATACCGAAGAAATGTTCAGATGGTCTTCCAGGACCCCTATGCTTCTATGAATCCGAGATTTCGAGCCCGGGATGTCCTTGAAGAACCATTGATTATCCATCAGGTGGGTGAAACCAGAGTAGAACGAGAAAAAATTGTTCGTCGTTCCCTTGAAGAAGTCAGGCTTATACCTCCTGAAGAATTTATGGGACGTTTTCCCCATATGTTAAGCGGGGGACAGCGTCAAAGGGTGGCTACTGCGCGAACTCTGGTTTTATCACCAAGCATGATTGTGGCTGATGAGCCGGTTTCCATGATTGATTTGTCTACGAGGGCAGAAATACTTCATATGATGAAAACCGTACAAAGAGAGTTAGGCTTGACCTATCTATATATTACTCATGATCTTTCTACCGCTCGTTATTTTACCGACCGAATCGCAGTTATGTATTTGGGAAAGATTATAGAGATGGGAGGAGCAGATGAAATTATCGATAATGCTCTTCATCCTTATACTAAAGCTTTAATTGCAGCTGTTTGTGAACCTGTTTCCGGGAAATCTAATACTATTAAAGAGGTTCCTATTAAAGGGGAAATACCTTCAGCGGCGGATATTCCTTCCGGCTGCAGATTTCATCCCCGATGTCTTTATGCTAAACCCCGGTGTCAGGAAAAGGAACCTATTTTAAAAGAAGTAGAATCAGGGCATCTAGTTGCCTGTCATTTTCCGTTTGATTAAATACACTAGCTAGTGGTAAAATTAATAAAGGAAGGAGTTATTTATAAGATGAAAAAAATATTGAAAAACATTTTAGATTGGTTAGAACCAAAAGTAAACTATGCTGATTTAAGGTTTGTTCAAACTGAAAAGGAGAACATTGAAGTAGAAAATGGTATCTTATCTTCCTATAATGTTTCAACTAATAGAGGAGTAGGAATACGAGTATTGGTAGATGGTGCCTGGGGATTTGCTGCCTCTAATAATTTAAACAAAATATCTTTACAGGAAACAGCTGCTAAAGCTTTGGATATTGCCCGAGCCTCTGCTCTTGCTAAAAAAGAAGATGTTAGGCTTGCTTCCGAAGATAAACATATCGATACTTACATTACTCCGATAACTAAAAATCCTTTCCAGGTTAGTCCTGCAGAAAAGATAAACCTTTTGGTAAAAGCTACCAGGATGATGATAAAAGAAAAAGTAAAGAAAAGTGAAGGTTCATTTATTTTTTATAAGACCAATAAACTATTTGTATCTACCGAAGGTTCTGAACTCGAACAGACTATATTTGAATCAGGTGGTGGAATTACTGCCTACGCTATTGGTGAAGGAGATTTTCAAAAACGTTCCTATCCTTCCAGCTTTGGAGGGGATTATGCTACCCGGGGTTATGAATTTATCGAAGAGATGAATCTATTAGAAAATGCAGAAAGAATAGCTGAAGAAGCTAATCAGTTATTGCTTGCCCCTCCTGCTCCGGAAGGGTTAACAGATATTGTATTAGGAGGGTCTCAACTTGCGCTTCAGGTCCATGAATCCTGTGGGCATCCTGTAGAATTGGACAGGGTTTTGGGGAAGGAAATTAGCTATGCCGGAGGAAGTTTTTTAACTC